>VAOW01019166.1_pt1 | contig 101818 bp, 101 predicted proteins | sample 3393921 | NCBI WGS metagenome assembly VAOW01 (sample SAMN08290428, study PRJNA428436) | hydrothermal vent metagenome | isolation source: Deep-sea hydrothermal vent chimney | place: Indian Ocean: Southwest Indian Ridge | depth 2742 m m | reverse complement strand
CTTTAAATCTTATTGGTAATACATTATTATTAAATAAATCCTCTTCAATTTTTTGCATTGTATTATCTTGAATTTCTTTTGTAATACATGGTGGTTTAAATCTATTTAATATAAATAATTCTTCACTATCAACTTCTTTTATTGGATTACTGTTAAAATCACCATTTTCATTGAAAATATCTTTTGCTTTATATATTATATTATTTCTAATAAAATGATCTTCTAAAAATTTGTTAATATTATTCATATATTTTAATATTTTATTTTCATCAATGTTCTGTATTTTCTTATTGTTTATTATTTCTATTTCTCCCAAACAAGATTCTAATTTATGTATATTTTTTTTATCAATATATTTATTAAAATTTTCTTTGTTTAAACTTTTGTTTAATCCTTTTAAATTATCAACTAAATCTTTCTTTAAATTAGTTTTAATATATTTTACTAGTTCTATTGTATTTTCCATTCCTGAATATATTGCAGCAACATCATATGCATGAATCTGGTGTGTATCCATTTCCCATGCATTTGAACAAGGTGCAACATAAACTTTATTCATATATTCTACCATTTTTGGAAGTAATTTAGATATTTTATGTAATGATTTTTCTATATTTTCATCTATTCCAAAATTTTTAATATATTCATTTGTTGCAATTATTAATAAAGGAACTGAATCATATTGCTTTAGCCATTTAGAACGATTTAAATCTGAATAATATAATGGGTTATCTGATCCCATTTCTTTATTATTTCTATGCCAGCCCATACTATAATTTTCATTAATTCTTGCAGGTACATGGTTTAATATAATGTCAAATGCGCAATTTTCAAATGGAATTTCTATTGCGCGGTTCATATTTTCTGAAAATTTATTTATTGCTTTCCACATAAAATTTAATAATCTCGCAGATGCATTTTTTGCTTTTCTATAATTTTCATCATCTTTTTCTAATGCTAAAAATTTTGCATTGTGTGTTAATGAAATACTTGTAAATGATGAATCTCTAAACCACATTGGAATATAATATTTATAATCTTGTGATGCTTTCATATACCCTTTTTCATTTATTTGAGAAATAATATAAGAAGTAACTTCTTTTTCTTTTTCTTTTAAAATTTCATTACTAATTTTTTCTGTTTTTTGAAGAGTTTTTTCATTTTCCATAACAATAACCTTTCTCTTACCAATAATAACTATATTATGTGTATCATATTTAAGTTTTCTGTTTAAAATAAAAAACTTTTTATAAATAGTTAAATATCTGTACCTGCATAAATGCAGGCACATCTCAAGATTACCAAAATAGTATTGGCAATAAATAATAAGAGTAATAAAGTATATAAATATTTCTATTTTATACTATCTATTACTTAACTAAATAAATATATAGTAAAGTATATATATTTTATTTTGATTAAATAATTAAGTAAAAAAGCGTATGACTAACGCAATATAAATCAGTTAACTACATACAATGTAGGCAAATCTCAAGGTGAAAAAATGGAAATTGGTAAAAAAATAGAAATAAAAATCTATGGAGCCATTGATATCTTGGTAAATGAAATGAACCAAAAATATGGAATTAATTCAAAAGACAATACTGAATTAGAGCTCAATGATCTATATTTTAAGAAAGAATTAATAGATCATATTCTGAATTTAATTAAATTCAGAAAAACAAGTGAAAGATTCTTGGAAGATGAGCTTAATGAAGTAAGATATGAAATAAATTTAGAAGTATCTAGTCAAAGTTTGAAGCAGATAAGTATAAGAAAATTAATTTAGTTCAAAGTAATTTGCCAAGGTCTTCTTGGCTTTTTCAATTTCCATTATTTTTATAATAAATATTATATATTGTATCTAATATTAAAATAGAATATATAAAAGAAGAGACGGAAAAAACAAATACCGTCATAAAAGTTTATAACTTATTAAGTTTATTATTCTTTTGCGCTGATTATCATTGCAGCAGGACCAAAGCAAAGTTTTCTCACTTTTGTCTGATTTATTGCTTTTTTTATGTATTTTTTTGCATCATTCATTAATAATTCTCGTAATATTACTGCTGCTCTTTTTGCATTATCTTCTTCAGTTTTTATACCCATTTCTGAAAAATACTTCCTAATTTCATTTACGTCTATGATATCAATTATTCCCTCTCTACAGTTTATTTGTTCGCTCTTTTTTTTGTTATTATTTTCCATTTTATTACCCCAACCATTTATATCTTTGTATTTTATTTGTATTTAAATCTTTTGGAGATGTTTCTAATATATTATTAGAATTTTTCAATATTATATAAAATAATTATTTTTTCATTTATATTGATTTAACTCTATAATATAATTTATAATTTTAAACTAGACTAATTTACTTCTTATAGGTATTTTAGATCTAATAAAGTATTAATACTAATACTAGATAATTCTAATAATTATTAAAAAAAAAGTAAATAATTAGTAATTTACTAATTATTCATAAATCTCCAACCCTCAACACATATGTTAATCAAATCAACAACCAACCCTCAACACATATGTTAATCAAATCAACAACCAACCCTCAACACATATGTAGTTTTATTATCCTCAGCAATTATGTTAATGGAATATTAATACTAATAGATTCTTTGTCATAATATTTGAAATTATTATAATTCCTTTGCTCTAATTTCATATATCTTGAATTGAAATAATTTATTAAACTTACTTTTTGCTTTTTAATAGGTTTTAAGCATCTAATACCTTTTTTTGTAAGTGCTAAAATTTGCGTAGGATTAATTTTTGTTGCAAAATCAAGAACTTTCTTATTTTTAAGGTTTTTTAGATTATACCATACAGTACTTTTTGAGAAACCATATATGTTTGAAACATACTCTGTAAAACTAGAAGCACTAGGAATAAGATCACATCCAATTTCAAGAATTATTAATTGCTCACACTTATTGAATATTTTTCTATTATGCTCTCTCTTATCAACTATTTGGTTCACACAAAACACCTAAAAAATTAAAATTTAGTATTTTATGCCAACCAAATAAAAATATAATGATGTTGTTCTTATATTGTGCATTACTAATAAAAAGCCTGCTATAATGCCTATAAAGTCAAAGCTACCTTTAAAACAAGATACTGTTTGCCATATATTTTGTTGTAGCTTTTTTATTTGCATTTTTACACCATCATTTGGTTTGCATTTAAATCATTATTTAATTAAATAACAATTAAATAATAATACTAACGAAAGATTTAAAAACCTTTTGTGTAAATCTAATAAATAATAATAGAATTAGACTATTAAACACAATAACCTGTTATTAATAAAAATAAATAAAAAAACAAAAAGCAAAAATTTTAAATAGTTTATTCTTTTAAACTATCATCAATCCATTTTTTAACAGATTCTTTTGGTACTGCGCCAATTATTGATGCTTTTACTTTTCCTCCTTTAAAAAGCATTGTTGTTGGAATACTCATTATATTGTATTTTCTTGCTATTGTTTCGTTTTCATCAACATTTACTTTCATAAACCCAATATTTTTATAGTCTTTTGCAAGTTCTTCAAAAATAGGACTAAACATTCTGCATGGTCCACACCATCCAGCCCAAAAATCAATTACAACTGCAATATTTGATTTTAGAACTTTTTCTTCAAAATTTTTTTCATTAATTTCTTCTATGCTCATAATAACACTTAACAATTAATTTTAATATGCTTTTCATCTTTAAATTTAATATTAATAAATTCAATAAAAATAACAAGAATTATTAAATTATTAATAAGTAAATATAAAATAAATTTAATACTATTAAATAATTACTATTAAATTATTATTAATTAAATATAAAAAATATGCTAAATATTTCTATAAATAGATTAAAACAATCTAATCAATATTAGTGGTTGAATGCAAATTAAATATCCTAGGGGTGTCAGAGATTTAAAGCCAAATGAAGCAATATTTAGAGAACAAATAATAAACCAAATAAAAATAACTTTTCAAAATTTTGGTTTTTATCCAATAGATACACCAATTTTTGAATCTTTAGATGTATTATTGGTAAAACATGCAATTGGGGATGAAAATAGATTAATATATAAACTTAGTAGTGGTAATTTAGGTCTTAGGTATGATCATACAATTTCATTAGCAAGATTTTTTGCAATGCATCAAGAAATACATCTTCCATTTAAAAGATATGTGATTGATAAAGCATGGAGAAAAGAAGAACCACAAAAATTAAGATACAGAGAATTTACTCAGGCAGATATTGATATTTTAGGTGGGAATGAAATAGATACAATAGCAGAAGTAATCGCAGCAATTGCAAAATCTTTTGAAAAAATTAATATTAATTATGAAATACATTTAAATGATAGGCAAATTCTTGATGCATTATTTGAAAGTTTTAATATTGATCAGGAATTGTCAATAAAAATAATGCGTATTATTGACAAATATGATAAATTAAGTAAAGATCAAATTTCTGATCTATTAAAAGAACTTAATTTAAGTGCAGAAATAATAAATCAAATTATTTTATTTATAACAGATGATGCAGATAATAATACTAAATTAAAATATGTTGGGGATCTTTTAAAAGAGAAAGGAATACCATTAATTAATAGATTAAATGAATTATTACAAATTATTAAATTATATAATTTAAAATCTAAAATATTTATTGACTTTTCAATAATACGAGGTCTTGATTATTATACTTCATTAATTTTTGAATTTAAATTAGTTGATAAAAATACATCTTTATCAATTGCTGGAGGAGGTAGATATGATAAATTAATATCTCTATATTCAAATAAAACAATGTCTGCTGTTGGTGGAAGTATTGGAATTGATAGGATATTAAATTTTTTGAATTATTCAGCAATAGAAAAATATTCTTATTCAGAAATATTTATTGCTTACATTAATCATATTAATTATAATTATGCTTTAAAAGTTGCTAATTTATTGAGAGATAATAATATTAATATTGATTTAAATGTATCTAATAAAAATATTTCAAGTCAGCTATTTTATGCTAATATATTAAAATTTAAATATGTAATAATTATTGGGAATAAAGAGCAAAATTTAAATGCTATTAATTTAAGAGATCTTAGAACTGGATCAGAACAAAGCATTAATTTAAATAATTTAGTTGATAATTTAAATTTATTATTAAAAAAAGAATAAAATATAAAAAATAAAAATGATATAATGGTAAAATCAGAACTTAAAAAAATAACTCATGATAAATTATTGCAAGGTGGTGTGCTAGTAAAAATGTATTTTGATGTACAAAATAAAGATGAGCAGAAACTACAACCTTTATTAATTGATCTTATAAATGAGCATTTATTGAAGGAAAAAGGTGTTGTGTATTGTTATGGTTCAATTGAAACACCTCTTAAATTAGATGAATTGTATGTAACTAATGCTGAAGTTACTATTTTATTAGAAAATATTTTTCCATTAGTAAATATTGCATTTAATTATACTCCAATTGGTATTGAAATATTAGAACCTGAAAAAGAAATGGTGATCAAAACAAATAATCTACAGTCTTTAATTTTAGAGGTTTCAAATATTTCAACAAATTATTCAAGATATATATTAGAGAAAGTATTGAAACCAGATGATTTGAATACAATAACAAAAGAAGTAGAAAATAGAATAGAACTTGGAAAAAAACTTCTTGAAAAACAACAAGAAAAAGAAAGTAAAAAAGAAGAATAATTGTTTTAATTAAATTTTATATACCATATAGTTTTATTGTTTATATCATCAATTTCAACATTTTTTTTATTTATTATTTTTCTTATTTTGTCTGCTTCTATAAAATTTTTATTTTTTCTTGCTATTTCTCTTTTTTTTATTAAATCCAATATTTCATTACTAATAGTATTTTTGAATTTGTTATTTTCAAGTATTCCTAAAGTATTACATAATTTAATTATTTCATTTATTGCATTTTCTTTAATTTCTTGTCTGATTTCACCATATTTTTCAGAATAAATTTTAATATCGTTAATAAGTATCATTAAATTTGATATTGCAAGAGGTGTATTAAAATCATTATTCATTGCTTCTTTAAAATTTGTTTTGAATTTTTTAATGTATTCATTAATTTCTTCATTTTTTATTGAATCATTATTTTTAAGATTGTAAAATAAATTTAAAATAGAATAAATATAATTTAGTTTTTGCTTTGATTCTTCAATAAGTTCAGGACTATAGTCAATTGATTTTCTATAATGTGTATTATTCATTACTATTCTTAAAACTTCATAATCATATTTTTCTAATATTTCTCTTACTCTAATAAAATTTTTTAAGCTCTTACTCATTTTTTGATTGTTTATAAATAAAACACCAGAATGCATCCAATATTTTACAAAGGGTTTTAATCCTGAAGATGCTTCTGCTTGTGCTATTTCATTTGTATGGTGAGGAAATAATAATTCAATTGCACCACCATGAATATCGTACTGAGGACCAAATTCTGTAAAAGTCATTGCAGTATCTTCAATATGCCAACCAGGTCTTCCAGATACTATTTTCTTCTCTTTATTAATATTTAATTCAATATCCCATTTAGGTTCATTTAGTTTTGCTGCTTTCCATAATACAAAATCGTAAATATTTTTTTTATTTTCTTTAGATTCAATTCTATGAACTTTTAAATCATTTAAATTAATATGTGCTAACAATGTATAATTTTTAAATTTATTAACATTAAAATAAATACTACCTTCAATATAATAAGCAAAGTTTTTATCTAAGAGACTTTGAATCTGATTTTTTATTGCGTCAATATAATCATGTGATTTTAAAAAATTAGAAACATTTTTTTTAATACCTAATTTCTCAACATCTTCTAAAAAACGTTTTTCGTATTTATAAACAAGATCTTTTTCAGTTATTTTTAATTCTTTTGCTCTATTGATAATTTTATCATCAACATCAGTAATATTTTGTATATATCTAACATCATATCCAGAAAAACGTAACCATCTTACAATTACATCAAAATTAATATAAGTTTTTGCATGACCTAAATGCATATCATCATAAACAGTTTGCCCACATACAAACATATTGATGTGATTATTACTTATTGGATGCAGATTTTCAATTTTCTTTGTTAATGTATTAAATAAATTTACCATATAATCAAATTTTTTTATATTTTCAAATTTAATTAATAAAATTAGGATTTAATAACAGAACTATTAATTGTTTCATTTGAAATAATTCCTATCTGTTGATTTGGCATATTTGATAACTTAAAATTACCAATAGCAATATAAGTCTGATCTTTTAATGTTCCTGCAATTACTTTTATTTGAACAACTTTATTTAGAATTGTTTCAAGTGGTATTGTTGCATTTCTAAATGTAGAACTACTATCAGATCCTATTGAATTATTAAATGTATTATATTGAATAGTTATGTATGGTTTATGTTTGTAAAGAATTTCAATATATAATCCTTTATTTTGTGGACTTATTATTTTAAAATTTAAAAATGCTTTTGTGACTTTAAAATAGCTTGAAGTAATATTTCCAAATACATTTGAAAGTCCGCATCTAAATGTTGTTGCAAAGAAACTATTATTATAATTAGTCCATGGTGTTCCCAAATAACATAATTTAGCATTTGCAGAATTAATATTTAATGGTGCAATTCCAAATCCTTTTCCACTAATATTCCATCCTGAATATCCTTTTGAGAAATTTCCATTATAAACATTTTGATATATTGGCAATATTGTTTTATTTAATACTAATATACTATCCCCACATGTTCCATTTTTAGGTCCTGTTTTAATTATTAAATTATAATTATTTGCAGGTAATGAAATATTTGTTAAGAAATCAAGGCAATTATTAACATAAGTTTTATTTAAATATGTTTTATTATTTGCAGTTACTTCAACATTTAAATAATTACTATTTCCACTTCCACCCCATATACCAAGCATTCCACCATTCCATCTACATTTTTGTGTTATTGTTGAATTAAATTTGTTTGTTGAAAATGAAAATAAACTACATATTTGTAAATTCATATTTATTGTAGTTGTTGTTGTTGGTATTGTTGTTGTATTTATTGCATTTGTTGCTATTGTTGTAGTTGTTGTATTTGATATTGTTGTTGTATTTATTGCATTTGTTGCTATTGTTGTAGTTGTTGTTGGTATTGTTGTTGTAATTATTGTTTGTGGTCCTTTAGAAGAAGAGAATAATACAATTCCAATTATAATTATTACTATAATTCCAATTACTATTCTTAATGGAATTTTGTTTTGCTTTTTATTTTGTTTTTGCTGATCTGCTTGAATATTTTTAGAAGTAGTGTCTTGTGAACTATTTGGAATATTAGTAGAATTAGAATTTATTTTATTTTTTTTACCAAACATAAGATCAATTATTTGATTATAATTTATAAAAATTTAATATTTTTACTTTAATTATTATGATATTAGATAAAATAATCAAATATATAAACTTATATTTATTAAATAACTTATAATTTTATTATTAATATATTATTTTAATTAAATTTAATTAAATAAATATTCACTATATTTTTATAAATGTTTTATTACAAACTATTAATTGATTTAATTTATAATAGTTATTATCTAATTTATATTAAATATTTTAATTTTTATTTATTGTAATTGTTTATTATTATATTCTAATTAAGTGATTTATTGGGAAGTATACCTAGAAAATGGAAGAAAAAAGGACGAATGCGCTGGAAATGGCTCAAAAAAAGAAGAAAGAAATTGAAAAGAGCTCAAAAGAGAAGAGTAGGTAAACTTTGATTTTTTTATTTAATTATATATGAGAAAATAAATTTCAATGATTATATGATTTTAAATAAAAATAATTATTTTTATTTATTTCTCTTTTAAGATAAAAATATAATTGTTCTATTTTTTTAATTTAATTACTATTTATTTTGCACTTCTATTGTATAGTATTTTAAATTTTTAAAGAAAAAGGCAATAAAGTTATTATTTTATTCTTGCTTTTTTTGTTTATTTTCTATTTTTTACTTTGTAATTACTTCGCAACTATCTTGTTTAACAATAACTTCAACTTCTGTTTGAGATACTAATCCATTTCCTAATTCAATAAGTGCTGGAATAGGAATTATTGCATCTGCTTTTATTAATTCATTCATTGCAATATATAATTTAAATTTAGTATTAACAATATCAGATAACCATCTAATTGCAAAAGGTTTTTCACCATATCTTTTTTCAATTTCAGTTAGTAATACTCGCGCATTACTTGATCTAATATTTACTACTTCATTAAATTTACAGATTTCAACAAAATCTGTTTCAGTAATAATTCCTTTTCCATTTGTTGCAAAAGGTTCAATAGCAATAACAGTATCTTCTTCTAATTTTGTTTCATCTTTATTGTCAAAATTAGGAATAAAAGGATCATTATGGAGACTGTTTATCCCTATACCATGTCCCCCTAGATTTTTTATTGGCTTTAAATTTTTAGCTTCAATTGTTTTTGCAATTTCTTTTCCAATTTCTCTTACTGTTATACCTTTTTTTATAATACTTAATGCATTTTTAATTGCTTCATCAGTTGCATCAATAAAATTTTGGTTATTTTCAGATAAATCAATTGTAATTGCACAATCACCATAAAATCCATTTTTTTCAGCTCCAAAATCTAGTTTTACAATATCATTTTCTTTGAATGCAGTTTCTTCTCCAAATTTTGGACTATAATGAGCAGCATAATTATTTATTGAAATATTTAATGGGAATGCTGGTTTGTATTTGTTTTCTTTGAGAATTTCTTCGCTGATTTTTGCAATATCTATTATTTTAGTTCCTACTTTTACATGCTTACTTGCTTTTATTAATGCTTTATATGAAATTGCACCAACATCTTTTATTAATTTAATGTTTTCTTCATTCATTTCAATTTTTTCATTATTATCTTCAGTAATAATATCCCCTATTTATTATTTTTTTATTCGCCGAGAGTGGGATTCGAACCCACGGAGGCCAAAAGCCAAACAGCTTAGCAGGCTGCCGCCCTTTAGTGCTTTTTTTAATTTATTTAAGAACCACTAGGCGATCCCGGCATAGATTAATATTAATATTTTTTATTCAAAATTTTATAAGTGGCAGAAGATGATCTTGCACTATAAATTAATAATTAATTCCCATATTTTCATTCAATTCTGTATCACAAGAGCATAATTTATTTGCACGTATAAAAATTACTATATGCTTAAGGTTGCTCCTTCCGGTCTGGCCTGGTTTACATACCAAATTATCACTTATGGCAAAATTTCATAACTTCCATATGAATTTAATTATTAACTTATAATACTCAATCAACATATAAGCCCGCCATAAAGGGATCTGCGAATGGGAAACCCTTAACTTCCCAGCCTATCTGCCAATAATATATTTTTTCTAAAATTTAAATAGTTATTTATAAAATGTAAATTATTTTTTATTTTTATATTAAAATGTAATTACTTTTTTATATTATTTATATTGTTCTTTATTATCTTTCCCCATATTTTGACAAAAATGATAAATATTGACTTACAATTATTTCTGGAGCAGATGGTTTTGTTTTCTTTACTATTTGTTCAATATTTTCCATTGTTATATTAATTTCATCATTGTTTTCAATATTTTGTTTTATTGCATTAATTTTAATTCGTCTACATACATTTACAATATCAGCACCAGTAAATCCGCGTGTTTCCTTTCCAATTTTTTCAAAATCAACATTATCATCTAATCTGATATTTATTAAATTTTGTTTGAATAATAATACTCTGTTTTCTTGTTCTGGTGGCCGTACAAAGATTAATTTATCAAATCTTCCTGGTCTTAATAATGCAGAGTCAATTGCATTTGGTCTATTTGTTGCAGCCATAATAACTACATTTGAAAATTGTTCAATACCATCTATTTGATTTAGCATTTCACCTGTTAATTGAATATATTCTTGTGGGCTTGATATTTCTCTTTTTGGAAATAATGCATCAATTTCATCAATAAATATTACTGATGGTGCGTTTTCTCTTGCAATATTAAATTGTTCTTTTATTTTGTTTAATGCTTCATCAGCACCCATTTTTAATATATCTGCTGTATCTAATTCAATCATTGTTACTCCTTTTATACCTTTACTCACTTTTCGTAACATCATTGTTTTTCCATTTCCAGGAGGACCAAATAACATAATTCCATTTACTGGTTTTATTCCATATTTTTTTATCATTTCAGGGTATTTTAAAGGAATTTCAATTGCTTCATCAACTGCTTTTTTAACAGCATCTAATCCAATAACATTTATTGCTTCTTTTGTATCTTCTTTAACAGATCCATATATTGTTCTTTCAAACATTAATTTGAATTTATTGTATTTTTCAATGTCTAATAATGATGTTGATGGTTTGATCGCAGTTAATATTTTTTCTATATCTTGTTTTGTTATTGCTAAGATTTCATGTTTTGTTGATGCTTTCTGTGCAATCATTTGTGCAACTGATTCACAAACATTTCTTATATCTGCTCCTGAAAATCTTTCTGTTCTTCTTGCAAGATCATCAAAATTAATATCATCACTTATTGGCAATTTATTTAAGTACATTTTAAAAATTAATTTTCTTCCAGATAATTCGGGTAAAGGCATATAAATTAATTTATCAAATCTTCCTGGTCTTAATAATGCAGGGTCAAGAACTTCTGGAATATTTGTTGCACCAACAATAACAACATTATTTATTCTTTGGAATCCATCTAATTCAATTAATAATTGTGTTAATGCATGTCTATGTATTTCATCAATATCCATTTGCCTAGAAGTTCCAATACTATCAATTTCATCAAAGAACAAAATACATGGTGCATGCTTTCTTGCAATTCTAAATATTTCTATTATCTTTTTTTCTGTCTCTCCTGGATATGATGAAATTAAATTACCAGCACTTATATAATAAAATCCAGCACGAATTTCATTTGAAAATGCACGCATCATTAGTGTTTTTCCAGTTCCAGGAGGACCAAAGAACATAATTCCTCTGCTTGGTTCTACATTATATGCTCTTGAAATTGCTCTTTCTTCTATTGGATTTGAAATTGCTTCTTTTAATTCTTTTTTAACACCTTCATAATTCGCAATGTCATCTAATGTTTCATTTGTTTTTCCTACTTCTAATTCTTCAAATGCTTCTCCAAATTTTAGTCTTAAATCTTTTTTTCTTACGTCAAGTACTTGGACAATATCAATATCATAAATAGCAAATAAATACAAAAGTAATGGTGCAATACTAAAGCTTATAAAAATAAATAAATCATCAATTTTAAAAGATTTATTCATAATAGAAAGACCAATAAATATTAGTGGATACCCAACACCAACAATTCCTGCTTTCATTCCTCTTAATTTTGTTCTATCATTAAATGCAACATTATCAATGATGATAACAATAACAATCATAAGAATTATTTGAATTAAATAAAAGTATTTTTGCATTAATGATTTTATTAGAATACCAAAAACATAAGCCATTGAAAAAGTAGCATGGGGATTAATAAAATTATTTATTGTTGTACTTATACTTTCTTTGAATGTGAATATTGTTGGATTTGGTTTATACGGTTGTGTTAATGCTGAATAAGAAGATAATTCGTTTAAATGAGGATTACTAATAATATATCCAGTATTTACTAAATTCATTGTTCCTGACAATGCAACAACAAGAATTATAAAAGATATTGTAAGTATTATTCCTCTTTTGTATCCAATCATTAAAATTGCAATAATAAATACTGGAACTTCAAGAAAACGTCCAATATTAGTGAATGCAAGCAAAGTTAAAATAAATATAAATGTTATTGTTCTATAATGTTGATATCCAAAAATAAATGTAATACTAACACCTATTAATAATATCCATGCTAGACCTGGTGCTTGATACATTACTGTTGGAAAGATAAAAGCTAAAAATACTATTAATCCAAGAAATGCATGTTTTAATGTAAATACTCCAAGTATAACTAATAAAATACCAACTAAAATAATTGGATAGAATCCAAAAACTAAAGCATCAATTAAAAATGCAAAACATAATAATACAGTATCAAAAAAATTAGGATTTGAACTTATGTTTATTAGTCTGTCTTTAATTCCATAAAATCCAATTGGTGCTTTACGTATTTTTTTGATTGCTTTTTGTGAAAATTCATATGCTTTATTATCATTTGTTTTCATAATTTCACAATATTAATATAATATTTATATTCTTATTTATAATTGTTTTTTTGTTATTAAATTAAATCTCTTAATAATAGATTTATTTATACAATTATTTAATTACTAATTTAATTAATTAATCCAGTATATATTTTAAATAAAGAATTAATTAATATTAAAAATTAATTTATAATATAGAATTAGTGTTTTTATAAAAAGCAAAAGATTTTAATTTTAATTTATTAAATTATTATTTATTTTATTAAAAATAACCCGTTGTAGCTCAATGGCTAGAGCAACCGGCTGTAGTTTGCGTTTAAAACTTTATTGTTTTAAACAGATACCGGTAGGTTGGGTGTTCGACTCACCCTAACGGGATTTTCTTTTTCTATTTTTAATTATTTTTGATCTATTCAAATTATTTATTAAAAAATCAAAACCTTTAAATACTTAATATATATTAATATATATTATATTTTTTATTATTTAAAAAGTATAATTAATAATATATCTTATAATTAAGTGAAAATATGAGAAAGATAGAGATTAAAAATAATAATTTTAAATTTAGTGATGATATAACATGTTTTTTTGAAAAAACAGTTACTAGTTTTGGAACTGGTGCAAAAATAGATTGCTCAAAAAACTATATTGGAAGAAAAGTTTATGTGCTTATTGTAAAAGAATAATTTATAATGTTTAATAATAATATAAAAAAGTGATAAAATGACAAATGAAATAAAAGAAGTAAATTTAGAAGAAGCCTTTGAAATTATTAATAAAAAACAAACAAAATTTATTTGGCTTGGATCTGAAAGTATAACTCAAATAGCATCAATATTGAATTCAGAACAAGATAAAATAATTTCTTTAAATCCAATGGATTTAATTAATAATAATCAAAAAGAATTTCTTACTACTTTAGAAGGGCATGTACTTGTTTGTTATCATGGTAAAACTTCTAAAATGGTTGCTCAAGTTCTTAAATCAAAACATAATATTGAATCATTTAGTTTGAAAGGAGGAATAACAAATATTAAATAAAAAAATATTTTTATTTATTTTTTTTATTTATTATATTAAAATATTGTTTAACTTCTTTTTTTAATTTTCCGTCTCTTAAAAATATTAGTTTATTTTTTTCTATTTTTATTATTGTTGATTCTTTTGCTTCTAATTCTCCACCATCAACAATATAATCAATATTATTTTTAAATATCTTTCTAACTTCTAAACTAGTTCTAGATGAATCTTGTCCACTAATATTTGCACTTGTTCCTGTTAAATATCCATTACATTTTTCTATTAATCTAATTGCGATTTCTGATTTTGGAATTCTTATCCCAATATAACCTAAATCTTGATGGATTAAATAAGGTAAATTTAGATCTTCTCTAATTTTTGAAATAATTGTTAATGCACCTGGCCAAAAATTAATTCCAATCTGTTTTTCTAAATCACTTAATTCAACAAATTTTTTCATATTTTCAATATTATTAAAAAGTATTGGAATTGCTTTATTCCCTCTTTTTTTAATTTCAAATAATTTTTTAACACTTTTCTTATTTTTTGGATTACAACCAAGTCCATAAACAGTATCTGTTGGGTATGCTATTATACCTCCTCTTTTTATTATTTTTGCAGCATTATTTATCTCTTTAATTAACTTATCTGAAATCATAATATCAATAAAATTATTTTATTTAAAATTAAATTTTTTAATAATAATTAATATAACGCCCGAAGTAGGGATCGAACCTACGACCTACTGGTTAACAGCCAGCCGCTCTACCACTGAGCTACTCGGGCTTGAAAAAATCAAAAGGTTTTGATAAATTTATTATTTTTACATAAGCAATATTTATAGGTATATCATTTATATAATTTGTTGCTTTTAAAGAATCTTCTGAAAAATTGTATTTAAAGAAACATAAATTTTCATTTAAATCCTTAATAATTGAATATGAAAATATTTCTTCATTAAATAAATTAAAAGAACCAATAATATTATTTTTTTTGTAATTAAATACATATACTTTTTGTATTAATTCTGTTTCAATTGATTTTAGCATAAGTTTTTTTATCATTGCTTCATACTTTTTTACTTTAATTAATTTATATTGTTTTTTTGATTTCATTTCTTTAAATTTATTTTCAATTTCAATTATTAAAAATTTGCTTTTTTTATGTTCATCAAAATCATTAGTTAATTTATCTGAAAATTCAAATTTTTCTTTATTTTGTTCTATTGAATAAATTCCAAAATCATTAATTTTATCAGTATCATAATAATATATATTTTTAATTTCATTAATTTTTTCGCCAAATATCAATAGTCTATATTTATCTTTTAATTTTATTGCATAAATTGTTTTAATTAAGCCATTAAATGGACATCTTAGCCTTGCAAGATCTTCAATTGACTTTAATTTTACAAATGAACTATTGATTTTTGATTTATTGATCATTTATATCTCTTTATGATTATTTAATTAGTGTATTAACAACTGAATAAATAATATACATTAAATTATATACTGGTTCATAAATAACTGGGAATATTAATGCACCATTTCCAAGTGCAATATAGTCATTTAATGCTGTTGATTTTATTGTTAATTTAATATTTTCTGTTTTATAAATTAATGGACTTGATAATGCTTTAATAGATAAATTAATATTATAAATTCCTGGTTCTGTTGCAAAAACAGGATATGAAAATTCTTGTGTTGAATTATGTAAAGAAATTATTGACATATTTTCATTCAATACTGGTAATCCTGTTGAAGAAATAATAAATGGTGTATCTGATACTCCTGAATTATTTATTGTTATTTGTATTTTAACTGGTTGACTAATCCCTGAAAATATTTTTTTATTCTTAATATTAATACTATATACTTTTGGTGTAATGTATATACTTGCATTGAATTTTAATACACCCAATTTAGAATAATTTCCAGTATTTATTGATTCTAAACTAAAATTATATGTTCCTGTTTTTGCATAAGGTGAGGGTTTTATTTCAATTGTTAATATTTTATTATTTAATGAAGAATTTTCAACAATCCAATTTTTTGGAACATTATACGCAATAAATTGATTCCAACCATAAGAATATACTGTTCCATTAACAGACTCTGTTTGTGCTGAAATTGATATTGAAAAAGTTTGTCCTGGTCCATCTTTTCCCAAATTTATTGTATTTCCATTATGAAGTATTAAATTTATAGGACTACTAATATTCACATATGTTCCATTTGCAAAACTAAGATTAATAAACATTAAAAATAAAATACATTCAACAATTAAAACAATTTTCAATCAATCACACTATGATTTATCATTATTATATTTAAATTATCTTTAATTATTAATATGTTATTAAACAATTAATAAAACAATAAACAAATATTTAATATATTTTATTAAATTATATTATTTTATTTTTAATAGAAATAAAAACAAATTAATGATAATAATGAATAAAATCAAAAAACATAAGCATCATAGAAAAATAATAAAATCAAAAAACAATAATCATAATTTTTTATTCCTAATTATTTCTGTATTATTTATTATTAGTATTATTCTATTGTTCTCTCATAATACAAATATCAAAACAATAACATCAAAATATTCCTTTAATTTAAATTCTTCTTTATTTTTATTTAATTTTAATAATTCAGAATATTCTATTTATTTATCCAATACATCAAATAATAATGCAAATATTTATTTACAAAAATTCCCTAATTTTGTTAATCCTTTATTAAATATTAGTATTTATTTAAATAATTCAACAAAAATAAATCTTGGATCTAAATATGCTAATTTAGAAATAAAGTTAAATACAATATCAACAAATTTTATAAATATTTCTTTAATTCCTTTAGATACTAATCTATTAATTAATCCTAATTTACAGAATATAAATATTGTGAAAATACAAGAAAAAAATACTAGTTTATCAAATACTTCACTTACAACAACAATAAATTCAATACTAATATCAAATAAATCAAACACAACAACAATTTATTCTAATAATTCAATTTCTTCAACAAATACTATTTTATCAAAAACATTAGCAGAGAATAAAACAATTGCAATTAAATTATTAAAAAACAACAAATACTATTCATTACTACTAAATTATTCCAATTCTTACTTAGATGCTGTAAATAGATGTAATTCATCTTTATATAATTTAACTTTCTCTGCAGAATATGGAAAACAACCATCTGGTTTACATTTATATAAAAATATAATAAATAATACTCCTTTAAACATTGTGTCAAATATTTCTAATAAAAATCCTGTTTTTTATTTTACTTATAAAATAATATCAAAAAATTCAAATATTGCTGGAAATATATTAACTTTAAGTGTAAATACTTCATCACTTTCAATATCAAATTCAATATTTTCTGGAATTTTTAAAGGATCAGATTATACATCAATGTATGATAATCATTTAATTGTTTTAAGTCATCAAAATTCTTGTTCAATATATATAATTTAATTTTTAATTATTTTTTAAATAATATAATTAATTATATTATTTTTGTTTTATTGGTAAAGTAAACCAGAATATTGTTCCTTTTTCTCCATTTGATTCAAATGATATTTTGCCTTTGTGCATACTTATTATATCTCTTGTTATTGCTAATCCTAATCCAGTTCCTGCACCATCTTGTTTAACTAATTCTTTTTTTGTTGCTTGGTAGAATTTTTTAAATATTTTATGTTTATCTTCTTCATTGATACCAATTCCAGTATCAATTATATCACATTCAATTTTATTTTTGTTTTTCTTGAATATATGTACTTTAATACTACCTTCATCTGTAAATTTTAGTGCATTTCCAATTAAATTAACAAATACTTGCATAAGCCTATTAGGATCTGCATTTATTTTTGGAACATCTGGTTCAACTTTCCATTCAAAATAAAGTTTTTTATTAGTTATTGCATCTTCTAATGCTTTTATTGTTGAAATATTGTAAAATGAATTAAGATCAATTTCTTTTATATCTAGTTTTATTTTATTTGCGTCTAATTTTGATGCATCTAATACTTGTTGTATAATAAGCATTAATCTATCTGTTTCATCTAATATTGTTTTAATATATTCTTTTTGTTCTCTGTTTAATTCTCCAAATTCATTTGTATAAAGTAATTTAGAAAATCCAATTATATTTGTTAATGGTGTTTTTAATTCATGAGAAATATTATAAATAAATTGAGATTTAAGTTCACTAGTTGAAGTAGTTCTTCTAATCTGGTTTTTCTGATTTCTTAATTCATTTTCTTGTTCATCAATTAATCGTTTTGTTTCTAATTCTTTTATTAAAATAATATAATTTATACTATTATCAATAAATTTCAACATTCTTAAAAAGTGAATTGCTGTTATTTCTTCTTTATTTTTTTTAATTAAAGTAATATATGAATTATCTACTTTTCCATTATTTCTAGCATAAGTCATATCTCTATCAAGTATTGCGTCATCTTTATATAATTTTTTAATATCTGTTCCTATCAAGTCTTTTGGGTTGTAATTTAAAACAGATCCAATACACATGTTTGCATCTTTAATAAAACCAAGTTCATCAGTAATAATTACAATGTCACTAGTATTTTTTATAAATTCATCAAAATCTTGTCTTATATTTTTAATATATCTTTCAGCAGTTGTGTTAATTAAAATAATAATATATCCTTTAAAATATTTTGTCATAACAAATTTAATGTAAAAGGGTTTTTCATTAATTATTAAATCTAAACTACTACTAACATTTTTTTTGTTTTCATTTAATTCCGATACTTTTTGTAAAAATTCATTTTTTTGTGATACATCCATTAAACTAGTAAACTTTTTTTCAATTATTAATTTTCCTGATAATTTATCAAAATTTTGTGTTATTTCCTTTATAGTAAAATCATTGTCTAAAAACATTAAAAATACATCTTGACTTGTTTGTACTGCTTCAATTATTTTATCCAAAACTTCTGAATCAGTAATTTTATTAAGTGCTAAATAAATTAAATTATCACTCAATTTATTTGAATTTATTTTATAGATATTTCTATTAATAATTATTTTACTATTTTTTAAATTATTTAATTCATTAAAATTATAATTTAAAATATTGTTAATTTCATCTTCTCCTTTTTCAATTCCAAATTCATTTGCAGCATCTTTATTTAATTTTATTATTGAATTATCTGATTTAACAATTATTTGAGGTATAGTTAGATTAAAAGCAGTATTAAAATAATCACTAAGCCGATTCATTTTTTTGATTGTTTGTTTATAAAGAAGATTTAATGAAAGAAGATATAAAGTAAAATTTATTACATTTAATGTTTCTTCTTCGAATTTATTTTTTTGATACGAAAGTAATTCAACAATTAAAATTGGTTTAGCATAAACGAATATAGGGCTGACAGCACAACTTTTATATCCTCTATTTTTATATTCAATTGATTTTGGAAAAATAGAATATTCACTTAATTCATTATCAATAAAAATTTGTTTTGAATTAATAATATAACTATATTCTTGATCATTATCTTCTTCTTTATAAATATTATTAAAAATAACTTCGTCTATATTAAAATTTTCCTTAATTAATTTTGTAAAATTTATTTCTAAATTTTCTTCATCATAAATAGGATTATTAATAATTTTTATTGTATTGTTAATAAAATTTTCAAATAATAATTCCATTAATTCACAAATTTTAAATTTTATTAGGTATATTTAATAATTTCTATAGTATTATTAATAAAAAAATACATATATGTTCATATCAATATTTTAAATAATTATGAATAATAAAAAATTATTTATATGCTTTATAACATAATCCATATATTTTTAAATAATTCAATATCTGTTTATTGTTAAACTAATTAAAAATAAATAGTAGAAAATTTTTTATATTTTTATCAATTAAAGATTATTACTGATTTTTAATTTTTTGATTTATTTTGTTTAATATATTTAATTGTATGATGGGCTTGTAACTCAGTCTGGCCAGAGTGGCTGGCTTTTAACCAGTAAGTCGGGGGTTCGAATCCCCCCAGGCCCGCTTTATTCTACTTATTTTTTTTATATTACTATTAAAACTTAAAGATATTTTATAAATATAATTACTGATTTTTATACTATTTTTTGTTTACAATATTATAATTAGAATAAGAATAATACAAATAGGAAAATATTAATAAAATTTAAATACTTAAATATAATTAGATTATTTTAATATAAAATGTATTGTAGTTATTATTTGATATCTGCTTATATTTGAACATTGAAATTTTTTTATTAAATCTAAAGTATTTTTATTTGTTCTTAATAAATAATTAAAATAATAACAGTAAATTTTTAATATCTTATTTTTATTTTATTTTTATTTTAATTATATTATTTATAATATTTGCTTATTGAATTATTACTATTAGAAAAATGACATAAGGATTATATGCAAAAAAACGATATGACTGTAATTATTCCTGCTTTAAATGAAGAAAGATATATTAATAAATGTCTTGATAATTTATTAAAGCAAACATATCATAATTTTGAAATAATTGTTATTGATAATGGTAGTAAAGATAACACAAGAAACATAGTTAAAAAATATAAAAATGTAAAATTAATTATACAAACAAAAAAAGGAGTTGCAAGAGCAAGAAATAAAGGTGTATTATTTGCAAAGACGGATATATTATTTTTTATTGATGCTGATACGATCACATCTCCAAAATTATTAGAATATTATCATGATTTATTTAATCAAGACAAAGAAATTATTGCTGCAACAGGTCCTGTAGAGCCATTAGAAAAAACAAGTCTAAAAATAAGGCTTTCTTATTCAGTAGTATCTAGATTATTTGTACCTTTTTTAATATTTATTAAAAGACCATTAATAATTGGACATAATTTTTGTGTAAGAAAAAAATCATTTGAAATTGCAGGAAGATTCAATGAAAGTTTTATTACATATGAAGATTGGGATTTATCAACAAGACTGCAAAAATATGGTAAAATTAAATTTGTAAATCAAGCAATAGTATATACAAGTATTAGAAGAACAATTAAATGGGGTATTAGAAAATATTTATTATTTACATTAGAAGATATTATTCGATATGGTTTGTTTAAAAAGCCAAAAGAAAATTATGAACAAGTAAGATAAATAATTATTTTAAAATTCATAATCTAGTTTATAATAATATATTTATTTATGTTTTTAAAGTATATTTATAATATAATAATATGAAAAATTACTTGTTTGTAAATATTATAATAATATAAAAAATAGTTAAATGATGTTAATGCAGCTTAAAACACTTATATTTTTTGGATTTTTATTTGGTTCTATATTATTCTTAGTTTTTGCAGCATTACTTCCAAGTGGAATTATTTTTAATATTATTAAAATTTTATTTTTAATAATTGCAATGTTTTTTGATATTTTAGCATTTAGTTCAAGATTTTATACTTATTTAATAGTTCCAATTATACAGCAAAGAAAAAACAATATTATTTTAAGTAATGAAGATCCTTATTGGTTTTCAACATCAATGGATGCAGTAATAAGAAAAAAAGCAGATGATTTCATTGCAACTGTTTATATTTCAATACCACTTTATAAGTCTGCAACAGAGATGAGTGATGAAGAAAAAATAGAATTTTCAATGCAAGTTAGTAGATTAATTGGACTTAGTAAAGAACCAGTACGTTATACTGCTGAAATGTTTGTAATGAATAAAGATTCATATATTCAGTCTTTAAGGGATAAAATCAGTGAAATAGAAACAGAACAATCAGATATTATGCAAAAAACCTCAGAACCAAGAAAAATAGAAAGAATAAAAGGAAAATTATCAATGTGGAATAATATTTTAGATAAAGTTATAAAAACACAATCCTATGAATTAGGTTCCTATGTAACAATTTCAGCATTAGGAACAAAAGAATTTGAAGCAGTAAGTCTTGCTCAAGAAAGAGCAAGAGAGTTGATATCAGGTATTGGTTCAATATTTGGAATTTCACCAACAATTATTATTGGAAAAGATATTTTAAAATATATTGAACCAGAATACTTAATTCCATTCTCAACAGTTAATGCTGAATTAAGTAAGAAAATAGAAGAATCAATTATTTAAGTGATTAAATGGATGCAGAAGCAATTCAATATTTGGCATTTACAATGATTATAGTATTCCTAGTTCTTATACTGTCTTCAGTTTTTGGTGGTGGTATCTTTTCAATAATAGCAGTAATTATTGCTCTTTTAAGTGCTGGAATTATTTTGATTTTGAATTTTGCTGATTATTTACTGTTTCCAGCAATTACAAAACTTTTAAATATAACATTTTCTCCTGCAAGAAATTATAAAATAATTAATACACAAGATGCTGTTATTAAAAATATAAATGGTTTATATTATGCAACTGGATTTGTTTCAATGAACTTATTTCCTTATTCTTTTAAAGAAGAAAATACAGCAAGTTTAGAAGAAGATCAAATAAAATTAATGCAAGCACCAGAATCATGGGAAAAAGCAATAATGAACTTAGATTTTCCTTTTAAATTTCATGTTTTTTCATGTGGTTTATCTGTTCAAAAAATAAGAGATGAATTAGAAGGAAAAAGGTCATTTCAAGAATTTGAATTATCAAAAGCGCAGAAAGCAGATAAAGCAGATTCAATGGCAATATCAGGAATTCAATCAAAAATTAATATTATAAAAGCTAAAATAGATAGAATTTCTCAAGGCGAAAGACCAATCGCAACATTAATGTATATTGAAACAACTGCTGTTGGGATAAGTGAAAAAGCAGCAACTGATAATTTAAGTGCGCAGACAAAACAATTACAATTAAGTTTTAGTTATCTTGATTTAAGTATACAAAGAATTATTGGTCGTGAATTGTATGTTTTATTTGAATTTAATTTTTCACTACCATTATCTTTTGAAGAAGCTGCACAGTATTTTGATCAAGAACAATAAATATTTTAAAAAGTTTATTATTAATGTATTAATGAAAAAATAAATAAATATAAAAAGAATATAAAATAAATAATTAAAATAAGATAAAATGACAATATTAAAATTTCAGCATATAATGAGCAATGATGTAAGCAAACGTGCATTTTTATCAAGACCTCCTGAACCACCAGCTTGGGTATTATTAAATGATCCTTTTCAATCAATTTACATTGGAACAACAAAAATATTTAAGATTCCTTTTTCCTGGTCATTTTTAAATCTTACAAATCCTCATATTTGTGTTGTTGGAATAACTGGTTCTGGAAAGAGTTATTTTATTAAAACATTATTAATACGTGCTAGTTATATTTGGAATTCAAATGCAATAATAATTGATTGGGCAGGAGAATACAAAGCATGGGTAAAGCAAAGTGGTGGAATAGTTGTTTCTCTAGGAAAAGGTGATTATTTAAATATACTAGATTTATCAGGTATGAAACCACTAGATAGAGTTAAGCAAGTAATGAATTCACTAGATATATTGACTGATATTAATTTATATGCAGAGCAAAGGAGATTAACTGATGAAGCACTAGAAGAATGTTATTTAAATGCTGGATTTGCTCTAGCAGAAACACCACCACCAGATAAAGATGCACCAACAATAAAAGATGCAATATCATTACTAGAAGAAAAATTACAAGAAGGAACATACCAGTATCCTGCTGAACTAGAAAACACAATATACAGATTAAGACAATTTGCTAGGGAAGGTGAAGATTATTTTGCAAGGAAAAGTACATTAGACTTATCAAAATTAGCATCATCAGGTTTAGTTAGTATTGATTTATCAACACTACCAGATGAAAAGTTTAGAGCATTAGCTGGATTATTTATTTTACAAACATTAAAAGAAAAAATGAGAAGCGAAGGTTGGAGTGGTTCAAAAGGATTAAAAGCAATGGTTGTTTTAGATGAAGCATGGAAAATAGCAAGTGATGAAAAGAGTGATGCAATAATGATTGTACGTGAAGGTCGTAAATATCAATTTGGTTTAATTGTTGCTTCACAAAATCCAACTGATATTAATGAAGCAATATTTTCAAATGTTGGAACTAATTTTATTTTAAGAATAAAGTTTGAAAAATTTCTAGATTATATTCAAGGTTCTCTTAATTTTTCTTCATTTATAAGATCTGAAATATCTAAATTTGGTGTTGGACAAACAGCAGTTGAAATGGCTTTTCAAACATCATTAAGATTTCCAGAAACATTTATATTGTCAAAAATTGAAGGTGAAGAACCATTGTATGCATATACACTTGATATTACTGATATTTTAACACAACCAGAACTAGAATCAAATATAATGCCAAGGTCTTATGAATTTGAAAAAGATGAATTGAAAAATAAGTTCATTGAATATAATATAGGCTCAAATGAAATTAATGCAATATTTAAAATACTTGATTATAATCAACGTTCAATTAAAATGCTTGAATTAATAAAGCTTTTTAAAGAAAATAATATTGCTGTTGAAAATATATTATCATTTTTAAAAAGTTTGAGCATGGATGATGCAATAATAACAAGAATACTTTCAAAATCTTGATAAAATTGATACAAAAAGAAACATATGCAATAAATAGAATAGAATTAAGACATTTATTACTTTCTCTTGGATCTAGTGAAAAGAGTATTGCAAGATTATTAAATAATATGGAAAAAATGCATAGGCATGTTAATATTCTTTCTTTTGTTGCAATGCTTGAAAAAATGAATATTACACAGGAAAAAATAGTAAATGTATTTAGAAGATTTGGATTAGATGATGTTATAATACATAATATATTAAATTCAGTTGATGAAGAAAGAATATTAGCAGAAACAGGAAGATTATATACTATAAGTTTTAAATAATAAGATATTATGAATACAAAAAAACCAATAAAAAAATCAAAACAAAAGAATCAGAAGAAAGTAAAAGTAAGTGCAAAAACATTAACTCAAAACAATCGTTGTATAATATGTGGTAAGGAGAAAAATGGAATTAATGTTCAAAATGATTATATAATTGATTTAATTAGATGGATTAAAAAAAATATAACAAAAAACGAAAAAAATTATAAACTAGTTGTTTGTCAAGATTGTTATATGAAATATAAAAAAATGTATAATTCATTTAAAAGAAAAAAAACATTTTATATAATACTTGGTGTAATTTTCATGCTTTTATTATTCTTTGCATCTCACTTTAATGTATATTCATTAATTTCTGGTTTTGCATTAATTATATTCTTATATTTACTTTCTTTATTAACGTATATGCCAAGATTAAAAATACAAGATAATAAAAATAAAGAAGAAAATAAATCAGAATAATTAATTTATATTTAATGGTGTTGTTTTGAATGATTTTTTTTATTTATTTTATTCAATAATACTTTATCCATTGATTTTTATTCTTCCAGCATATGTTGCTAATGGTGCACCAGTTATTTTTGGTGGTGGAAGACCAGTTGATTTCAATAAAAAATTCAGAAAAAGGAGAATATTTGGTTCACATAAAACAATTAAAGGATCAGTATCAAGTATTATTGCTGGATTAATAATTGGATTAATTGAATATCCTTTTTTTCACTACATGTTTTTAATATCTATATTTTTAGTAATTGGTGTTAATTTTGGTGATTTATTAGGAAGTTTTATTAAAAGACAATTAAACTTTGCTTCTGGAAAAAGCTTTCCAATACTTGATCAATATGGTTTTTTAATTTTTGCTTTATTGTTTACATATCATTTTAAGAATTTTCCAAATTTATATGGTGTAATATTTTTGTTTCTATTAACAGGTATTTTACATTTATCAACAAATATTGGTGCAAATAAATTAAAATTAAAAAAAGTTCCTTGGTAATTTGATTTTTCTTTTATTTTATTTTTTCAATTTCAATTGTAATATTATAACCAAGTATTTTCAATTCTCTTTTTTCAATAACATTATTTTCAATAAACTCAAAATCAATTGTTTTTGCATTTGTTTTATTAAGTATATTATTAAAACTTTTTTTAATTTCTAATTCAAGATCTTTTTCTGTTTTCATATGAATTGCAATTTTATTTAGTCTTACTAAATTCATTTCTTTTCTTGTTGTTTGTATACTATGAATTAATTCTCTAATTAAAATTTCATATTTTAGTTCGTTACTAATTTCTTTATTTATTTCAATTGTTCCATATTTAAAAGATTGAGTATCATCTAAAATTGGTTGTTCTATTATTACTATTTGATTAGGTTTTATATTAAAAATTCCTTTTTCAGTATGTAATGGATAATAATTATTTTTTTCCATTGCTATTTCAATATCATCTGCATTTTGTTTAATAATTTCATTTGCAATCATTTGCGCCATTTGTTTGAATTCAGGACCAAGTTTATTAAAAATAGGTTTTATTACTTTTTTATTTGTTTCACTTTTTATAATTTTCAATGATTTAATATTAGAATAACTGCTTATTAAATCAGAAATTCTATACATATTTTCAATAATCTCATCATTATTTAATTTAATAATAACTTCTTGCAAAGGCCATTTTAATTTTATATGCTCTTTTTCTCTTAAACTTAAAATAGTTTTTGAAACTTCTTTTAATAAATCAAATTCATGCTCTAATCTTTTATTTATTATTTTTTTATTATGTTTTGGCCATTTATTCATAAATATTGATTCTTTTTCATTAAACAAATCTTTGTAAATAAATTCACATGAAAATGGAATTGCTATTGATGAAATAATTAAAATATTATATAATACATAGGAGCAAATATTAAATATAATTTTTATTTCATTCTTTGATTCAGAAGCTCTTTGCTTTGCAAATTTTAAATAAAATCTACTAAAATCATCAATCATAAAATCTTGCAATCCTCTTACTGCTTCATGAATTGTATATTTGTTCATGTTTTCTGTTGTTTTTAAAATAAGTGAATTTAGTTTTGAAAGAATCCATTCATCTTCTTTTCTAATATTTTTCATGCTTGGTACTTTTATTTTTATATTTTTATTTATTTGATTTTTATCTAATATTAAATTAAATTCTTTTACAAGATTACTAATATTATATAAAATAATAATTTCTTTATCAGCATCATTTAATTCTTGTTTATTTAATTTTAATTCAACCCATCTTGGATGGCTTAAACACCAAAGTCTAAATCCATCAACTGATACAAAACTTAATAATTCATCTATTGTTATTGTGTTTCCTAAATGTCTATGCATTTCTCTTCCAATTTCATCTTTTACCATTCCTCCAATACTGACTTTTTTAAATGGTGCTTTATTATATAATGCAATGCTTGTTCTTAATAAAGAGCTAAACCATCCTCTTATTTGGTCTGTTCCTTCACTTATCCAATCAGCTGGAAAATATTTTTCAAATTCTTCATTATTTAAACTAGCAGTATGTGCAATTCCAGAATCATACCACACATCAAATACATCTTTTACTCTGTTCATTGTTGAATTACATTTTTCACATTTCATTTTTATTACATCAATATATGGTCTATGTAAATCACTTATTTCTATTTTTTCAATTGCATTTTCAATCATTTCTTGCTTTGTTCCAATTACTTTTATTTGATTGCAGGATTCACATTTCCATATTGGTAATGGAATTCCCCAATATCTTTGGCGTGAAATACACCAATTAGGAGAATTTCTAATTGTATCTTCAAACCAATTTTTAGCAACATCTGGTATCCATTCTATTTTTTTATTTGCTTTGATCATTTTGCTTTTAAGTTTTTGTACATTAATAAACCATTGTTCTGTTACTCTAAATATTAATTTAGAATTGCATCTCCAACAATGTGGATAACTATGTAATATATTTCCATTAAATAATAATGCATTTTTTTGTTTTAATTCAGCTAAAATAACATTATTAGCTTCTTTTGGAACCTTTATTTCACTATAATTTTTTAATGTGTAATTTCCATGTTCATCAACAGGTGAAAATATTGGTATTTTATATTTTTTTGCTAGTTTATAATCTTCTGGTCCATGTCCTGGTGCAACATGAACTAATCCAGTCCCTTCTTCTAAATCAACAAAATTTTCATCTGCAATTACTTTATAAAATTTATTTTTAATTTCATCAATATCTCCAAGAGGATTTAGGTATGTTGTTTTATTTAATTCACTTCCAAAGAAATGCATTTTTATTTCAGTATTTTTCTTTGTTAATTTTTTAAATTCTTCTAATCTTTTTTTTGCAATAATATAATTTTCATTTTCAGAATTAATTATAATATATTCTGCACTAGTTTTAACTGCAATCGCCATATTTGCTACAAGTGTCCAAGGTGTTGTTGTCCATATTACAAGATAAATATTCTGTTTCTTGTCTATTTTTAAGTTTGTATTTTTTATTTTAAATTTAACAAATATTGAAGGATCTGTTTCATCTTCATATTCAACTTCACTACCTTGTGCAGATAATACTGTTCCACAATGAATACAATAAGCTAATGAACTAAAATCTTTATAAAGCAAATTTGCTTCAACAATCTTTTTAAATATTCCCCATGATCTTTCAATGTATTCTGGTTTATAAGCTAAATATATACTTTCAAAATCAAGAGATACACCAAATCTTTTAAAAATTTCAATTCCTGATTTAACATGAAGTTTTGCATATTTTTTACATTCTTCAACAAAATTATCAATTCCAATTTTTGTTTCTATTTCTGCTTTTGATTCTAATTTTAATTCTTTTTCAACTTTATGTTCTATTGGTAGCCCATGAACATCAAATCCAGCTCTATCATGAACATTATAATTCATATATCTTTTAAATCTCAAAACAATGTCTTTTGTTGCACCAACCCACATATGGTGACTTCCCATTGTACCACTTGCATATGGTGGGCCATCTAAAAAGTAAAATTTTCTTTTATTTTTTTGGCTTTGTTTTTTAATTTTATTATTAATATTGTTTTTTTGCCAATACTCTAAAATATATTCTTCATTTTTTTTAAGATCAATCACACCTTCACTTGTTATTTATTTTTATATCTATTAAATTAATAGAGTTATATTTTTATATTCTTATTCATAATTATTTTTTATATTATTAATTTATTGTTTATTTTCATTAAATATTTTAAAAATTTAATTTGTGTAATAATGTATATAAGAGATCCAATACTAGGAGCAATTGAAATGTCTGATATTGAATTAAAATTAATTGATAATCAATATATGCAAAGATTAAGATTTATAAAACAATTAGGTTTTAGTTATCTTATTTATCCTGGTGCAAATAATACACGATTTGAACATTCTTTAGGAACAATGCATATAACAAAAGAAATATCAGAAAATCTTTTTAAAGATGATGAAGAAGAACTTTATTGTGCTGCACTTTTACATGATATTGGACATGCACCATTTTCACATCAATCTGATTTTGCACTTAAAAAATATTTAAATAAAACACATGAAGATATTGGTAAAGAAATAATTACAACAACTGAAATAAGAGATATAATATCTGATTCAACACTATCTTTAAAAAAAGTATTAAATTTTTTTAGTGGTAAATCAAAAGGAATTATTATATCTAGTTCAATTGGAAGTGATAGAATTGATTATTTAATGCGGGATTCTAAATATACTGGAGTTGCATATGGGATTATTGATTATAATAGGATAAAATCAAAAATATCAATATATAAGAATAAACCAGCAATATTTGAAAGCGGAATAGTTGGATTTGAATCAATGTTATTAGCTAGATATTTTATGTATTCTTCTGTTTATTTACATCATGCAACATTAATAGCAGATCAAATGTTTAAAACTGTTTTTGATAAAGCATTAGAAGATAAATTAATTGATATAAATTTACTAAAAACATCTACTGATAGTCAAATATTTGATCTATTATTAAATTTACCTAATTCACAATTAATAAAAAGAATAAAAGAAAGAAAATTATTCAAAAGAGCTTTTTATAAAGAATTTGATAAAAGAAATTTAAACATAGATATCAAAGAAATTAGTAATATAATTGAAGACTTAAATATAAAAGAAAATGAATACATAATTAGTTTAACTAATTTTAAACATAAAACAGATGATAATAATATTATTGTTATTGATAGAAATAAAAATTATTTAGGTACTTTAAATTCATTATCTCCATTAGTTAGTAGTCTTGAAAAAGTTTTAGAGAATAAAGAAAAATTTTTAGTTGCATGTGATCCAAAAAATATTAAAAGAATAAATGAAAAATTAAAGAAAATAATAAATTAATAGTTTTATTTGAAAGATACAAAATATATTGATTAATAAAAAAAATTAAATAATTAAACTTATTAACTTGTTTTTAAATAAAAATTAAAGAAATAAGGGCTCGTGGCTCAGGTTGGTAGAGCGGCTGGCTCTTAACCAGTAGGTCGGGGGTCCAAATCCCCCCGAGCCCGTTAATATATTTTTAATGATTTAATAATTAAAAAAGTTTAATGAACACTTGCAATTATTCCATCAATTATACCATTTACTCCTAGTCCTCCTGTTGATCTTACAACAATTCTATGACTTAAAACAGGTCTTGCTAAGAATTTAAGATCATCAAGTGATACTTCTTTTCTTCCTTCTATAAGTGCTTTTGCTTTTCCAGCAATCATAAAACTGATTTCAGCTCTTGGACTTCCACCCATTGTTATATGAATATTAGTTCTTGATGAATTAACAATTCTTGTAATATAATTTATTAATTCGTCTGAAATGGATACTGTTTTAACCATTTGTTGTAGTTCAAGTATATCATTAATACTAAGTACTTTTTCTGTTTTTACATGTTCTGCATTTTCTTTCATTCTAAGCATTTTTTGTTCTTCTTCTTCAGAAGGATATGAAACAGCAATTCTAAGAAGAAATCTATCTGTAAGAACTTTTGGTAGTGGGATTGTACCTTCAATATTTAATGGGTTTTGTGTTGCAAATGCAATAAATGGTTTATTTAAATTTAATGTTTGATTTCCTATTGTTACTATTTTTTCTTCTAATGCTTCAAGTAATGATGTTGTTGTAGTTGCTGGTGCTCTATTAAGTTCATCAATAAGTAGTAAATTAGTGAAAATTGGTCCTTTTTTTAATGCAATATTATTATTATCATCTAAATAAGCATAACCAATAACATCTTTTATATTTAAATCATACATACATTGGACACGAGTAAATTCAGAACTAATTGCTTCTGCAATTACTTTTGTCATTGTTGTTTTTGCAACTCCTGGAACTCCTTCTAATAATGCATGACCATTTGCAACAATAGCAATAAACATTAGTTCTATTACATCTTCTTTTCCAGAGATTTGTTTTTGTACTTCTCTAAGTACATTTTCATACGCTTGTTTTGGATCCATTGATACAACCTAGTTATTTATTATTTATTATTAATTATTTATTATTATATTATAAATAAAAACATTTTTAACAATGTTCTTAATAATTTATATACTTTTAAACCATTAAAAAATCAGAATTTTCAATATTTTGTTTTATTTTCAATTGTTTTAATTTTAAAACAAAAGATTTATTAAATTATTACAACTATCTTTAATATTAAATAAAATTTAATTATATTTGTCTAGTGATATTATGATCGGAAAATCAGTAAAAGAAAAAAATTTAATTTCAATGAGCGAAGCTTTAAATATTTTAAATAAAAGAAAACAAGAAGACAAAGAATTAACATATGAACAAGATTCAGCATTAAAACATGCTACAAAATTTGCAATGCCTTTTGAAGATTTTAAAAAATCAAAACAAAAATTAGATGAATTAAAAATTTTAGATGAATCTTTAATTATTAAAATTTTAGATATATCACCAAAAACTGAAATGCTTTTAAAGCAAATATTAGCATATTCTGGTAAAGTTTTTGATGATAAACAAATAGAAAACATTTTAAATATAATTAGATAAGTGTGTAAATGAAAAAAGTGAGCATATGTACTATCCACAACAACCCCAAAAAAAAGAAGAATTTGCATTCGTACTCGATTTTATGCCTACTGGAAAGTCATTTTCTAATAAATCAGAACCAGTTGTTCAATTATTAGGTGAAGAAAAATTCACTTTATTAGAAGTTGTTCCAAAACCAAATATATTATTAAATTTAATGGAAAAAGTATATATTGGAAAAAATGAAAGGGATAAAATTGCAATAATAAAAAATAGAATTTCTTATAATGATTTAACGCAAACATCAAAAAATGAACTTCCAATAGTTATTGATACAATAATAGAAAATAATACAATAAAATTTGTTGATATATTTAATACAGCAGGAGCATTAAATATTAGACAACATACTTTAGATTTAATTCCTGGAATTGGAAAAAAATATTTAATTGAAATTTTAAAACAAAGAAATATAAAAAAGTTTGAAAGTTTTAATGATCTTGAAGAAAGAATTGGATTAAAGAAAATACCAGTATTTATAAGAAATAGAATTATACTCGAACTCCAAGGAGAGGAAAGGTTTAATTTATTTATTAAACAATATAAAAGTTTTTAGATATAAATAAAAAATAATAAATGAAATAAAAAATGTGTGAATGATATGTCAATTAGATCAAAAGGAACCTTATCTGGAAGAACAAGAAATTTATCAAGACATTCTAAAAAATCAATGATTAATGTAAGTTCAATAATAAAAGAGTTTAATATTGGTGACAGTGTTGCAATTGTTCCTAGAACTCTTAAAGAAAATATTCCACATCCTAGATATAAAGGTAAAATAGGAAAAATAATAGAAAAAAGAGGTTCATCATATATTGTTGAATTAAAAATAATGAATGCAACAAAAAAACTAATAGTACTTCCAATTTATTTACAAGGTATTAAACAACAAAAAAAATAATATTTTAATATTTATTAGTTGGTGAAATCATAAAAATAAAATTATTGGGATATGATTTTGAAAATAAACTAATGGATGGAATTGATAGATATTCTTATGAATTATATGCTTTTTTATTAAAACTAAAAAGCAAAAAAGACGAAATAAATTCTTTTTCTTATTCTAATTTATATTCTAAATTTAATATAAAAAATAATTCAATAATTTCTCAGTTTATTGAAATGTTTCTTGTTAATTTTTATTTAAATAATAAAATGTCTGATAATATTGTTCATTTAATGAGTTCTGATAAAAAAATGCCAAAAACATCAGCAATAAAATTAATAACATGGCACGATATTATGGGTTTTGAAAGAAAATCTAATTTAACTATTAATTTAAGTAATAAAATAAAAATGCAAATCAAAAAAAAATGGGCAATTTATAATTGGAATATAATGGATTATGGACTTTATAATAGTTATTCAACAAAAAAAGAAGTAGAAACATATATGTTGAATCAAGGATTACAACAAAAGCCAGGAAAAGTTATTCCTTTTGGATTAGATAATAAATTCATCAAAAAACAAATATATAAAAAAGAAAGAAAAGATTTTGTTTATATTGGATCTATTAGTTATAAACATAAAAACTTAGATGGCCTAGTACAAGCAATAATTAATATAAGAAATTTTATTACTAATGCAAAACTATACATTTATTCAAATACTGATATTCGCAATCAAAAAATAAATAACAAGTCTTTCTATATTGGTTTAAAAGAAAAATATATTGTATATAATTATAAAAAACCAGATGATGAAATAATAAATAAATTAAGTAAATCAATTGCTTTATTACATTTATCAAAAAAAGAAGGTCTTGGACTTCCAATATTAGAAAGTATTGCTATTGGAACACCTGTAATTTTATTAAAAGATAGTGAAATACCATCTGAGTCAAAAAAATATGCAGTAAAATCAAGTTTTGGAAATATACCAAATACTGCATTAAACTTATTTAATAAACAAAAACCAGCTTCACAAAATGCAGTAAAATATGCAAAAAGCCTTACTTGGAAAAAAACAGCAGAACAAACTTATAAAGTATATAAAAATTTAATAAATTAAATTTTATTAGTAATATTATTATTTTTCTTTTTTTGTTTGTTTTTTATTTTTAATTTATAATAAACAATTATTATTGCAATTATAATTATTATTGCAATTACTAGAATTGAGAGTAAATTATTATTCTTATTAATTTTTGTTGAAATTACACTTACATTTGTAATATTTGAATTACTTACTGTAATTGGTATTGTTGTACTTACATTTGTAATATTTGAATTACTTACTGTAATTGGTATTGTTGTACTTACATTTGTTGTTATATTTACAGTATTTGCTGGTATTGTTGTTGTGTTTATTTTTAGTCTTTTTACAAAATTGTTTATATAACTAGGTGCTTGTATAAAAATTCCAATAATTCTATTTTGTATTGGTATTACTAAATAATTTGATCCACTGTAAATATAAGGTATTAATACCCATCTATTGTTCATTATTGTATATACACCTACATTTGTTTCAGAGGATAAATAAGTAGATGAAAAATTTAAAAACAAATTTTTAGAATTTGTTGCACTTAAATTAAATATTAATGAATTTGTATAATTGAATTTTTCAAAAAATGGTGAATTTATTACATTAGAAACAAGAATATGTGTTGTGGTTTTCTGTAATGAAGTACTTGATATATTAAGTTTATCAATATTAAAATTATAAATAGTATTATTTATAATAGTGATTGTTGGTGGAATAATTACTGTTTTATTGAATATTGGTATCAAAGAAGATGAAATATTTGCATATGTTTCTTTTACTGTTATGCTTTTAAATTTAAAATTAGATACATTGAATGAACTAATACCAATTATTGTAAAATTATTATTTGTTTTATTAAAAGCATAATCAATTGTTTTTGTAATACATGATGATTGAATTGTATAAATACCTGGATTTCTTGCAGTATATGTAAAACTATAAGTATAATTAGCAGATGTTATATTGTATTTAACAGAAGAATAAGCATTAATATTTGTTTGAAGATTTGCTAATGATTGATTTATATTATTTATATTTTTAGATATATTTGTTGTTGGATTTTGAGAATAAGTAAGTTTTGCATTACACTGAGTGTTTGAAACATTTGTATTATTTATTGTTGGTGCTTCTGAAACAAATTTTCTAGGTATTGTTACATTAATACTAATATTTAATTTTGAAAATACATATGTTGTATTGTTTAAACCTAATGGTGTAATTATTATGCCTTTTGATAATGAACTAAATGGGATACTTGAACTAAAACTGAAATTTGAAAATAAAATTAAAGTAAATATTATACTAATTAGTAATACTAACGAGGTTCTAGTTTTTTTCATCAAATTCATTTTTTATTATCAACAATAAATAATTTATTAATAAAATATTAATGTTAAAAACAATTTAAAATTATGTTTTAATTATAAATAAATTAAGATTTTTAATTTTTTCAATTATTATTTATAAAAACTAAATTTATTATAAATAAAATATACTAAAATAAATATTAATGTAATAATAAAATATTAATTTAAATAATAAACAATTAGATTCTAATTTATGATAAAATGAAGAACTCCAATATTAGCAAAGCATTGAATCTTGTATTAAGAAGAGGAATAATTTTTCCTTCATTTTTAATATATGGTGAATTATCTGGATTTTATGATTATGGTCCAATAGGTACTAAGATCAAGCAAAAAATTAGTGATCAATGGAGAAAATTTTTTATTAATGATCTCGGAAATTTAGAAATAGAAACAACAATTATTGCTCCTAAAAAAATATTTGAAGCATCAGGTCATTTAAAAACATTTACAGATCCTCTTATTAATTGTACAAAATGTAATGCTTCTTATAGAGCAGATAAATTATTAGAAGAATTTTTTGAAAATAAAAACAATCAAAATACAAAGCAAAAAATAAAAGAATTAAGTTTTGATGAAATGCAAAATTTAATTAATATAAATAAAATTAAATGTGAAAAATGTAATCAAGATCTTTCATTATCAAAAATAGAATCTTTTAATTTAATGTTAAATACAAATATAGGCCATTTAAATAATGTTGTTGGTTATTTAAGACCAGAAACAGCACAAGGGATATTTTTAAATTTTAAAAATATTTTTCGTTTATATGGATTAAAATTACCAATAGGAATTGGTCAAATAGGCAAAGCATTTAGAAATGAAATTTCACCAAGAAATATATTAATAAGAATGCGTGAATTTTCTCAAATGGAATTAGAATATTTTTTTGATCCTGAAGAAGATGAGCTCAAAATAAATAATAATATTATAAATAATGATTTTCTTAATCAAAAAATAAATTTATTAACAGTAAATGATCAAATAACTGATAAGTCTATTGAATATAAGGAAATAAGTTTACAGAGTGCATTAGATAGTAAAATAATCATAAATAAATTATTTGCATTTATTATTTATAAAGAAAATGAATTTATGCTTAATTTAGGTTTTAAACAAAATCTTTTCAGATTTAGACAAATGATTAGTAATGAACTTCCACATTACTCAAAAGCAAATATTGATTTAGAAGTAAAATTAGATAATGATTTTGAAGAAATTGCTGGAAATTCATATAGAACTGATTTTGATTTAAGAAATCATGAAAAGTATTCAAATAATAATATGGATATAGTAAATAATAATAAAAAACTTGTTCCCCATGTTGTTGAAATAAGTTTTGGTTTAGATAGATTATTTTGGTCCCTTATTATTAATTCTTTATATAATGATCAAAGAAATTGGGATATATTACTTTTAAATAAATATACAACACCTTATGATTTTGCAATATTTCCATTACAAAAAGATGATAAAATATTAGAAAAATCAAAACAACTTATTTCTTTATTAATGAAAAAAAATTATACAGTATATTTTAGCACATCAAATAGTATTGGAAAAAGATATGCAAAAGCAGATGAAATAGGCATTAATTATTCAATAACATTAGATTTTCAGACATTAGAAGATAATACAGTAACAATTAGGAATATTAAAGATACATCACAAGTAAGAAAAAATATTAATGATTTGTAATTAATGATTTAATTTAATAAAAATGAAAAAATGAAACAAATCATTTTAAAAGTAAAAGATTTTAATTTAAAGTATTCTTATGAAAGCGGACAGCCATTAAGTTTTTATGCTGATTTTTTAAATAATAAATTAAAATATATTGTAAATAATAATATAATAATTGCTGAACAAAAAAATAATAATATCATATTAGAAAGTAATAATATTGTTTTTGCAAAGCAAGAATTCATATCACGATTCAGATTAAAAGACAATATGGAAAAGATTTATAAGGAAATTTCAACTGATGCTTTTCTTATTGATTCAATAAAAAAATATAGGGGTTTGCGCATTACATTAAATGATCCTTGGGAAACTCTTGTTGTTTTTATAATTTCACAAAATAATAATATTAAAGGAATAAGAAATTCAACAAGAAGATTAATTAATATGTTTGGAATTGAAACAGATTTTAAAACTAAAACTTTTCCAACAATTGAAGATTTATTAAATGTAAAAGAAGAAGATTTTAAAAAATGTGGTATTGGTTTTAGAGCAAGGTATCTAAAAAATGCAGTTGAACAATGCAGTAATAATATTGATTTGTATAAATTAAAAAACAAAAATTATGAAACAATACGCGAAGAGCTTTTAGAAATTATTGGTGTTGGAAATAAAATATCAGATTGTGTTGCATTAATGGGTTATGGAAAATTAGAAGCATTTCCAATAGATGTTTGGATAAAAAGAATTTTAGAAAAAATATATTTCAATAATAAAATAATTAATATTAAATTATTGCATAAATTTGCAGTAAATAAATGGTTAACATATTCTGGTTATGCTCAATTGTATTTATACTGGAATGCTAGAAATAATTTTAATGATTATTAATTTTAAAAACAATAGAAATCTAATATTATAAAATTATATATATTTAATATTTATAAGAAATAATTAAATTAAAACAATTAAAATAAAAAATATATAGATAAAATGTCAATAAATAATAATATAATAAGTAATAAAATCAATGAATTAAAATCAATTGAATTAGAATTTAAGAAATTAGAGCAAGACAAACAAAAACTTATTACATCTTTTGGGGCAAAACCAATTGAAACATTGAAAAAGAAACCACCTTTTAAATCTTTTTATAATGGTCTTTTAACATCACATAGAGATTTTGATAAATTCTATTCTCGTCTTGCTTCGAATGAAAAAAGTGCAATAGTGTCTGGATTAAATGCAAGTGGTTCTTTTCACTTAGGGCATGTTGGTATTTTTGATACTACTCTTTTTTTTCAAAAAAAATATAATTTAGAAGTATTTGCACCAATATCTGATGATGAAAGTTATGTTGCAAGGAAGATATCAAATCAAAAAGAAGGAATGCATAATGCATTAAAACTTGTTAGACAATATCTTGCATATGGATTCGATCCAAATAAAACACATTTTATAATAGATCAAATTTATACTAATATCTATAATATTGCAATTAAATTATCCCGCGGAATTAATATAACTACAATACGTGCAATATACAATTACAAAGATTCTGATAATATTGGTCTAATTTTTTATCCTTCTGTGCAATCTGCACACATACTTTTTCCACATACAAAAGGAATAAAAAATATTTTAGTTCCAATAGGTCTTGATGAAGATACTCACATTAGGGCTTGTAGAGATGTTGCTGAAAAATATGGGTATGGGAAAGTAGGTGTTTTACATAGTAGATTTTTACCTGGAATAGATGGAAAGAAAATGTCAAAATCTAAAGGGAATGCAATTTATTTATTTGATGATGATGAAAAAGTAATAAAACAAAAAATCTTTAAAGCATTTAGTGGTGGTAGAGCAACAATACAAGAACATCGAGATCTAGGTGGTATTCCTGAAATTGATATTGCATATACTTATCTTAAATATTTATTTTATAATGATAAGCAAGATAAAGAACTCTATAATGATTATAAAAAAGGTAATTTGCTTAGTGGTGAAATTAAAAAACTTTTATTAGATGAAGTTCTATCTAAAGTACAAAAATTTAAAGATAATTATAATAAAATAACAATTAAAGATTTGTCAACAGCAATAATGAAAAATGAAGATGTTGATATAGAAAATTTAATAAATGAGTTTAATATACTATCTGATGAGAAATAAAAGATGTGATTAGTAATTATCAATTATCAATTATCAATTATCAATTATTAATAAATATCTATATTTAATTATTTTTATTGATTTTAAAGTTTTTCAGTTTAATGTGTGGTTAGATGAAAAGTATTTTTGAAAAAATAAATAGTTCAGAAAAAATAGACCTAGCAATAAAAAAAAGTAATAAAAATCAAAATACAATAATATTGGGTTGGATTTATAGAAAGAGAACAATTGGAAAGAAAATATTTATTATTTTAAGAGATGTGACTGGAACTATTCAATGTATTGCTGATAAAAGTAATTTAACACAAAAAGAATGGATTCAACTTAATGATGTTTATATTGAATCAAGTGTTATTATAAGTGGGATTATAAAAAAAGATAATAGATCACCAACTGGATTTGAATTAACAATAATGCACTTTAATGTATTATCAAATAATAATAAACAATTTCCAATAACAGAATATCAAAGTACTGAATTTCTTTTAGATGTTAGGCATCTTTGGTTAAGAAGCCAAAAAATGATAAATATAATGAAAGCACGTTCGTATATTTTTAAATATGCTAGAGAATTTTTAGATAAAAATAATTTTTTTGAAGTAACACCACCATTAATTACACAAACTGCTGGTGAAACAGGAGCAAATCTTTTTGAATTTAATTATTTTAATAAAAAAGCATATTTAACAGAATCTTCTCAATTATATGAAGAAGCAATGATATTTGCATTAGAGCGTGTTTATTCTTTTGCACCTTCTTTTAGAGCTGAAAAATCAAGAACAACTAAACATCTTGCAGAATATTGGCATTTAGAACCAGAAATAGCATATTTTAATAATAATCAAAATATGGAACTTCAAGAAAATCTTGTTTCTTATATTGCACATGAATTTGCAGTAAATAATGAAAATATTTTAAATTTTTTTAAACTTGATAAAAATTATTTATTAAATATAAAACCACCATTTAAACGAATAAGTTATGAAGAATCAATTAAAATATTAAATAAAAAAGGAGCAGATAAAAAATGGGGTGATGATTTGGGTGTTAATGATGAAAGATTATTGACAGAAAACGAACTAAGTCCATTATTTATTTATAATTGGCCAAAAGAAATAAAAGCATTTTATATGCCAATAAATCCTGATGATCAAAGAACTGTATTATGTTCTGATTTACAAGCTCCTAAAGGATTCGGTGAATTAATAGGTGGAAGTGAAAGGATTTGGGATGCAGATACTTTAATAAAACGTATGCAAGAAAAGAAACTTAATTTAGATAAATATTCTTGGTATATTGATTTAAGAAGATATGGTTCAATTCCTCATTCTGGATTTGGGCTAGGTATTGAAAGACTTATTAAATGGCTTTTGAATCTTGATCATATCAGAGATACAATACCATTTCCAAGATTAATAAATAGAGTAACACCATAATTTTAAAATTACTATTGGTTTGAATATGACTGAATTACAAATATTAAAAATAATTATTTTATATTTATTATTTATTTTTTCAATAATACTTTCTTTTTATTTCTTGTATGATGTTAAGAAGCAAAAAAAATCTAAGATATCAAAATTCAAAATAAAAAATTCAATATTATTTTTCATTATTTCTTTATTAATAGGTGTTTTTTTCTCATTACTTTTTTATAAGAATTTTTTTCTACTATTATTAGCATTAATAATTTCAATATTATCTTATATTGCATCTTTTTATTATTCAAATAAATTTAATATTTTTATATATTGTTTTATACTCTTAGTTTTAGTATTATTTTACAGTTTATTTATTAATTCATTAATCATATTTTTGCAATTATTTTCAATTATAACTATTTTAGGTTTTATTAGAAAAAATTTAGATTATAAATTATATATTAAATCAAAAAAAATGATTGGGAATAATGATCTTAATTTAAAAGTAGAATTAAATAGAGATATATTTCAAATGATGCTTGGAGTATTAATTATTATTATTTTATTTTATATTAAAAATTCATTTTTATTAATTACTCTTCTTGCATTGCTAGGTTATTTTTTAATTAATTTTATTTCATTTGATTTTAAATTAAATAATCAATTATTAAAAATTTTAAAATACTTAGAGCGTTCAGATGTTATTTATGGTTCTGGTGCAATATATGCTATATGTTCTTTATTGTTGATCTTTGGGTTTATAAGTAATAAATTTCTTGTACTAGGTGTTATAATACTTTTTTTTGCAGACCCAATAGCAACAATAACTGGTATTAGTTTTAATAAAATTAAATTATTTTATAATAAAAATAAAACATTAGTTGGAAGTAGTGGGTTCTTTATTGTTATTTTTATATTCTCTCTTATGCTTAATTTTACTCTGTTTTATGCTTTAATAATTAGTTTAATATTCAGTTTTATAGAAAGCTTAAAAATTGAAGATAATATTAGTTTAGCAATTGCAATAATTGTTCTATCTTCTGTTGTATTGATTTTATAAAAATAATCAATATTAATTAAAATAAAAGCAAAAATTATTTATGTTGATTTTTTACTTCTGATTTTTTTGTTAAAGAGATATAATCTTTTATAAGGGATTGAGATGAATTAAAAATTATTGCAATACCACTAATTCCAAATATAATTAATAAAGATGTAAGAGTTATAAAATACTCTAAAACATAAGGAACTGAATTAGAATAAAATGCACTAATTCCAAAAATAATCCATAATGCAGCACCTGCAAAAATAAGTTCATGGAAATAATGTTTAAATATTCCCCCAATTGAAAGATATAAAATTAATAAAATTCCACCAAGACTAAATAATAAAGTTATAATTCGTTGATGCGTATTTAAAATTGATAGAGGTAATAATAATATAATAACAGTTATAATTAAAATAACATACCAAATTCCAACATTTTTTGAATGGATCATATGTTCTTTTTTATTCATTAATTTTATTATTGAATGATGTGCATTTATTACATTAATAATAATTATTAAAATTGAAAAACCGAATAATAAACCAGTTATTAGAAAAACAGAATTAATATTTAAATTTGGAATTCCAATTAATGTTATACTAACAACAACTATTGTAAAAAGCAATGCAAATAGTAATAATGCAATTCCAATAGTTCTTCCATAAATATATATTGAATATTTTTTAATATGATCTCTTACATAATCCATACTATCATAATTTAATAATTTATTTGATTGTTAAAATAATTTACTTTTTGCTTTAATTTATTAAAGCACTTATTATGAGAAAATAAAGAATATAAAAATATAATACTTTGTATTTTATTAAAAATAAATTCCAGTAATAAATAAAATTTTTGTGAAATTAATATTAGAGTCCAGAAAGTTTATAATCTATTTCTTGTTTATGATAGTTTTAATTAAGATGATTTTTTATTATTTAAAATATCACAGATTAAGGAAATTATTAATGTTTATACAAATGATTAGATTTTTTATTGGTTTTAAAAGAAAATATCACTGATATAATTAATATTATTATTGAAACAATAAATGCATAATGCAATCCAACTATAAAATCAGAAGAAATATTATTTGTTAAGTTTACTGTTCCAACAAGTATTTTATATGCTATTTCTCGTGGTATTGTTATTGAAGCGATTGTAATAGCAACTACAAAACTAAATAATGCACCAATGTTTTGCATTGTTATTAGTATTCCAGAAGTAATACCAAATCTTTTTTTTATTATGTTTGTCATAACTGCTTTTGTATTAGATGGATAAAACAGTGATGCACCTAAACCACTTATAGAACTTGCAATTATAATTATATAATAAGACGTATTAGGTCCTATTGTCAGGTATATTAAAACTGAGATTATTATTACTATTATACCTAATGTAGAAAGTATTCTTGCTCCCACTCTATCTAAAAGTTTTCCAATATATGGAGAAAAAATACCACCAATAATATATCCAGGAACTAGAAGAAGAGCTGCATCAAATGGTGTTAAACCTCTTACGCCTTGAAGGTACATTATTACTAAAAATGCAACTGCAAGATAACCCATACTTTCAAAAAAAGACGCAAAAAGTGAATATGCTAATATTTTATTTTTAAAGATAGCAAAATCTATTGTAGGAAATTTTATTTTTTTCTCAACAATGTAAAATAGAAGTATAAGTATAAAGCCAGTAATTAACAAGGTTTCATTTATTAATGTAAATCCAATAGATGATATATTTGTTGCTCCTATTGTTATAAATACTAATATTCCAGTTAGTATTAACATACCTCTAATATCTAGTTTTTCTTTTGTTCTTACTGGATCTTTTATATATTTAATTCCAAGTATAAATGCAATTATTCCTATTGGAACATTTATATAAAATATAAAAGACCATCCAAAAAATGTTGTAAATACACCTCCAAGTACTATTCCAAGCATTGCACCAAGATTAAATCCTAATGATGTATATCCAAATGCCTTACCTCTTATTTTTGCTGGGAATATATCAGATATAACTGCACTACTATTTGATTCTATTAAAGCACCACCAACTGCTTGAACTAATCTTGATATTATGAGCATAGAAATATCTATTGATAAACCAGCAAGTGCTGATCCTATTACAAAGACAAGAAATCCTAAATTAAACATTTTTCCGCGTCCGTATATATCTCCAATTCTACCAAATTGAGTTGTTAATATTGCTAAAACTAAAAGATATCCTGTGATTATCCACATTGATGAAGATAAATTAGTATGTAAACTACTAGTTATTGTTGGTATTGCTAGAAGTACTATTGTAACATCTATTGCAGTCATCATGATTCCAAGTACTACTATTGTTAGAACAATTTTCTGTGATCTTGTCATTGAATTATTTAATTCAGAAGAAGTTTTAATTACCATAATAAACAAGAGTACAAATTAGATTAATTTTAGAATTGTTTTTTATTTTTTTGAAATAATACATTAATATTAATTTATTGTATATTTTAGTTACAAAAGAGAAATAGTATTTACATTATTTTTTATTATATATTATAAAAATTATTTTCTTTTAAATTAAATTTTTTTTAGAAGATGTTTTTATTTTTTTAACTCTTTTAATACTATGTTTATTTTAAAATTTATTCTTTTTATAAGATAAAGATTATTAATGAATCAGTAAAATACATAAAATAACAAAATATTGCTTAAAAAAGTTTTTATTTAATTTTTTATTTAATTTTTAATATAAATAAATTCATTATAAAATTAAAAACAATAATTATTGATTAATTTTGTAGTACTTTTATTTAAAAGCAATGGAAATAAATTTGAATTTATGAAGTTTATATAAACTTTTTAGAGTATAAAAATATTAAATTTAATAAAATATTTTTTAATACTGCATAAATGAGAATAATAAAATAGAAATAATTGTTAATTTATTAAGAAATTAATTAGTAAATTCAATATAAAAATAATATTTATGAGAGAATTTAATGATTAAAGTAGTAAATAAAATTTAATAAAATATTTTTGAATTTTCAATACTCTATAAATAATTATTTATTACTAAATATTATTAAATATACTATGATTCTAATACATAATGTTTTTAGGTGTTTTTATGCAAGATAGACCATTTGATTTACTGAATAAAGTAATAGGAAATAAAATTTTAATAAGATTGAAGAATAAAATGGACATAAGAGGAAAAATAACTTCTTTTGATGCGCATATGAATTTAGTAATAGAGGATGCAGAAGAATTAGAAGAAGGAACTTTAAAAGTAAAGTTAGGAACAATTCTTCTTAGAGGTGCTAATATAATATTCATATCTCCAGTTGACTAAAAATAATAGTAAAATTTTTATTGGGCTCCTGGCGCAATGGTAGCGCATCTGCATGGCATGCAGGGGGTTGCGGGTTCAAAATAAATTTTTTAAAAGAAATATATTAAACTTCTTTAAAGAAAATGAAAATCCCGCGGAGTCCACTCTATTTGTATTTAAATAAATAAGTAATAGAAATAATAAAATATATTTTATTTTTTTATTGCAATTTTTTTATTATATTTTTCAAGGTATAATCGTTTATCTGCTTTTTTAAATATATTTAAATAAATTCGTTTCATTGAATCTCTAAATTGTTTTTTATTTTTTATCTTAACTGAGTTCAGTATAGTAATTTCTTCTAAGTTACAATATCCCATAGAACTAGCAATTTTATTTTTTTCTAAAATTTGTTTTAGATTATCAACTACTATTTCAGTTTTTACTAAATCACTTTTTACTAATAAAATAATAAATTCATCTCCTCCAATACGACATAAAATATCACTTTCCCTAATACTCCTTTTTAAAATATTTGCAGTATGTTTTATTATTCTATCTCCTGTATTATGGCCTTGTTTATCATTAATATTTTTAAGATTATCTAAATCTATTAAAATCATTCCAAACTTCTCATTTTCACGAAATGCTAAATCAAATATTTTTATTATTTCAATTTTTAGTAATTCTCTGTTTCCTGTTTTTGTTAATGGATCTAATAAAGCCAATTTTTTATATTTTTTATTTTCTTTTTTTAATTGATCTAATTTTTCTTTATATTCTTTTATTTTGTTGTTTGATATTAGTAAATTTATATTCATTTTTGTTAATAAATCTTTATTTTTCTCTATTTGTTTTGTTTTTAAATCTATTTTCATTATAATCAGTATTGATATTTTTTTCTGAATTATTTTAAAATATTAATTAATTTTATACTTTAAAAATTATTGTTTGCAAGAATATATAAATATGAATATGTAAATTATGAATAAATTCTAAATACATTAATTTTTTTATAATTAATACATTAATTTTTTTAAGAAATAAAAAGGATAAAATGCGAATACCTCTAATAATTTTGATTTATGCTTTTGCAATTTTTTTAATTATTTCATTTGGAACAATAGGTACATATATTTTTAGTTTGAATAATGGATTTAATGTAAATACAACAATTATTTCTTCATTATATTTTACAATAGTCACATTATCAACTGTTGGATATGGAGGTATTGTCCCAATAACAAGATCTGCAAGAATTTTTGTAATGGTTTTAATTATTATTGGATTAACATTATTTCTTACTACAATAACAACTATATCAAGTGAAATTATGAGTTCAAAAATTAAAAAAATATCAGGTGAAATTTCTTATTTAGAAACAAAATTCTTAAAATCTGAAATAGTTCTAATTGGGATTGATTTTACAAATATTGCCCTTGCTCAATTATTAGAGAAACAAAATAAAAAATTTTTCTTACTAACTTCTGATAATGCAGCAGCAGAAAGATTAAGAAAACAAAAAATAAAAACATTTGTTGCTGATGAAACTTCAAAACAGGATTTATCAAAATTTAATTTAAAAAATACTAAATTAATTGTAATTGATTTTAGGGATAATTCTAAAATAATATATACTATATTGGTTATAAAATCAATTGCACCAAAAACTAAAATTGTTGTAATTGCACCAAATGCTGAAATTGAATTTCATTTAATTAATCTTAATATGAATATTGAAATAATTAATCCAGCAGCATTAACAGCAATACAAATTAATAAATTATTGTGATTAACTATGGAATTATTTTTAATAAGGATTATAAGTTTGTTAGTAATTGGATTTATTTATTTAATATTTGATGTATTCAATAAAAGAAATATTCCTTCAGTTATTGTTTATTCCTTTTTAGGATATGGTATTTTATTAACTGTTTTATATTTAAATTTAAATAGAATTATAGAAAGTAGTTTAATAGCAATTGCAATAATTTCATTTGGGTATATAATTTATAAACTTGGTCTTCTTGGATTTGGAGATATTTTTGAATTAGCAACATTGTCTTTAATTTTTCCTTTTTTTAATAAACCTATTTTTTATTCCTTATCACAATTCAATATTCCTTTTGTAATATCTATTTTATTAAATTCAGGAATAGTTGCAATTATTTTAATACCAATATTTTATTTAATTAAATTTACTCATAAACATAAAAATGAAAAAATATCTATTTTTAAATTAGTGACAAATAAGCAGATTTTTAAAACATTATTAATTGCGATTTCTTATTCTATTTTTATTGCTTTTCTTATAATTCTTTTCGGATTTTATAATGGTTTTATTATTTTAATTTTAATTGCTACTTTTTCAGTAATAATGATTTTATTTGAATTACCAATAACAAATACAATGATAGAATATGTGTCTGTAAATAAATTTGAAGAAGGTGAGTTAATAGCAATTAATTTAATGGCAGATAATGAAGTAAAGAAAATTAAAAAACAATTCAAATCTTTTAATAGATTAATAACATTTCAATTAATAAAACAAATGAAGCAAAAACATTTTAAAAAGAAGCTTCCTATTTATAAAGAACCAATACCTTTTGCAACAATGATATTTTTAGGAATTATTCTAAGTATTGGAATAGGAAATTTACTATTTTTTATAATCCCATTACATTAAAGAGATTAATAAGATATATTTAAATAATTTATATCATTTAATTAGTTATTGATTGTATGAATAAAATTGTTTATTATGTTATTGGAATTTTAGTCTTAATTGGTTTAGTAATTTCTGTTTCTAGATTATTTAATTCTTCTTCTAATTTGTTAACAGCAAATACAGTAAATAATACACATATTTCATATGCAACGTCTTTAATTCAATTAACTGACCCACCACAATTTCCAAATGGTACACAATCTCTTATTTTAAATTATTCTAATATTGCATTACATGAAATTAATGCAGTAAATAATACTGGATTTGTAAATTTAAATTATAGTGGAACAATTAATCTCTATAACTTAACAAATATAACACAAACAATTGGAATTGCACGATTCCCTAGAAATCAAATATTTAATATGATCAAATTAAACATTTCAAATGCACATATAACAATAAATAATAAAACATATAATATCACTGTACCTGGAAATAAAATATTAATAAAATATGATCATAATTTAAATTCAAGTTATAATCTATCTCTTATTGATTTAAGTTCTTCAGTAGTACAAATTTATTCTGCAAATCAAGTAATATTTATTTTAGTTCCATCTGCAAGAGCAATTGTTATAAAAAATTTCTCAATTAATGCAACTAATAAATTAATTGGTGCAAAAGCAATAATGCATAAAACAATAAAACAACAAATCAAAAAACTAAAATCAAATATTTCAATTACAAATGCATTTATTTCATCAAATAATAATACAACAGATATCTCAGTAACAGTAAAGAATAATGGAGATAATTCAATTGTATTACGCAATTTATTTATTAATGGATATATGCAATTACAAAATCAAAATTCACATGCTAATAATTATCATAATGTCCATCAGCATATGCAAATAAGTATTAGTGCAAATCAAAGTATTAGTACGATATCATCAGTATTATCAAATTCAAGTAATTTAAGCAATATTACTACAAACAATATTATTACATTAGTAAGTAATAAAACAATAAAAAGTATGGAAAACAAAACAAACTTAAATAATTTAGTAAACAATGTTACTACATTAGTAAGCAATAAAACAATAAAAAGTATGGAAAACAAAACAAACTTAAATAATTTAGTAAACAATGTTACTAGGTTAGTAAATAATAAAAGTTTTAGTGATATGATAAATAGTATTAGACCATTAATTCTTGGTTCAAATAATACTTTACCTCTATTACACTTAAATAAAACTGGAACTCATATTTTAAAAGTATTAAGAGGTTTGAAAGCATCTAATAAAAATTGGAATTTAACAAAACTAACATCAAATCTAGAAAATTATGTATCTAATTTAAACAAATCAGATAAAGGAAAAATAATGGGATTACTTTCAAATAAAATGAATTTATCTCTTATTGGTGATATGCGTAATTTCAATATGTCTAATTTTAAAAATATGTTAAATAATGTAACACAATTTAATCATAATTATCATAATATATTAAATTTCATTATTTCATCAAATGGGTCTATTTCACTACCAGTTATGAATGATAATCAAGTAAGATCACAAATTAGCATACCAAATAATAATAAAGGTAATGGTATTGAAAATACTGAAAATTCTAATGTATTATCAACAAATGCATTAAATATTAGATCTAATTCACACATATTTAATCTTAATAGATCAAATTATGATGATTATTCAAAATGGTCTGCAATAGGTTATACATTACCTGCAAATCAATCTAAAACTTTTTCATTTGATTCAAAAATACATATTGGAAATAGTTTGTTATCAATATCCTTAATAAAGAATCAAACATATGTATTAAGAATTATTGGAAGTCATGGAGCTAATATAAATATAAATTTAACAGCATCTTAATTTTATAAATAATTAGATTTTAAATAATGAATCTAATAAATTAAAATTTTAAGTATTTATTATCAGTAATTAGGATAATTATTTTTTTTAATATTTTATTGATTTATAATATATTAGCAATACTATTTCTTCTTGTAAGTACTAAATAGAATAAATTAAGTATTGAATAATTTATTAAATTAATTATTTGGTAAAATAAAATCAACTATTGATTTAGGATCAAAATTAATTAATGCATCATAAGATTCTCCAGTCCCAATAAATAATATTGGTATATCAGTATCATGTGCAATTGATATTGTATTTCCACCTTTTGCATCACAATCGAGTTTTGTTAAAATAATCCCATTTATTTTTATGAATTTAGAAAATTCATTAATTTGCTCTGATATTATATTACCAGATATACTTTCCCCAACAAATATTGTTAAATCTGGTTTTGTTATTCTTACCATTTTCATCATTTCATTGATAAGATTTGTATTTGTTTCTTGTCTTCCAGCACTATCAATTAATACAACATTAATACTATGTGCTTTTGCATAATTAATTGCATCAAACGCAACACTAGCAGGATCAGCACCATATTTACTCTTTATTACTGGTATACCAACTTTATTTGCATGATATTCTGTTTGTTCAATTGCAGCAGCTCTAAATGTATCACTTGCTGATAATACACTTGTTACATGCTTTTGCTTTAAAGTATTTGCAATCTTAGCAATTGTTGTTGTTTTCCCAGTTCCATTTGGGCCTATAAACAATATTTTTATTGGTATTTCTTTTATTCTTATTTTTTCTTCTATAAATTTCCAAAGATCAATATGATTCTTTTCATTTTTATTAAGAATTTCCATTAAAGAAATTTTTACATATTCTATTATTTGTTTATCAATTTCTTTTGAATTAAATTTACTTTCTTTTAATTTAATATTTAAACTTTCAAGAAATTGATCAGTTGTTGAAAAAGAAATATCTGATTGTAATAAAGATATTTTTAAAGTCTCTAAAAATTGAGTTATATCTGATTCATTTAATTTTATTGAATTTAAAAATACTTTTTTTATTTTTGTGTTTATTGATAAACCTATTTTAAAATTTTGTTCTTTTTTATTTTGTTTCTTGTCTTCATTATTTATCTTTTTAATATATTTATCTTTTTTATCTTGTTCTTGGTTTTCTATTTCTTCTTCTTGTTTTTGATATTCATTATTATTTTCAGTTATTTCTTCATTTTGTTGTTTTATTTCTTCTTTTTCTTTTTTTGCAAATCCTTTTATTGCATCTGAAATTTTATTTTTAAGACTATCAAACATAAAATCATATTAATTATAATAAAACAATTTTTAGAAGAATTAGGTATTAATAATTTTGTTTATTATTTAGTTGTTTACTCTTTTTGTTGTTCACTATGCATGGATAAATTATATGAAATTTTAAATAAAATAGATCTAGTATCACTTCTATTTTTATTTAAATTTTCGATTTCTGTTTCAAATATTTTTATTTTTTTATCAATGATTTTTTTTGCTTCTTCTATATTTTTTTCTATAATATAATTTGATCCAACATTTACCAATACATCATCAAATTTTTCAATTTTAACATTTGAATATATACTATTACCAATATTTACAATTAAATTATTGTTTTTTATTAATTCATTATTTTCCAATATTCTTGTTGAATTTAATAATTCTTGTATTATTTTAGTATGTTTGTCAATATTACTGCTTATTTCTTTATATTGGTTTTCATAAATACCATATAAATATTCAAGTTGTTCTTTTGATTTACTTTTTTCAATTAATCCATTAATATCCATTCCATTATTTGTATTATTATCTGACATTAATCCATCTTTTTTATTTCATCTATATTTATACTTGTTTTTTTAAGTTTTTGTTTACTCCCAAGTTTTATATATAGTAATTCCTTTGCATATGATTCATTATTTGCAATTATTTCCATTTTAAATTTTAATTTTTTCTTAATATTTCCACTAATTAAAAATTTCATAGTCTCACCAAAAAGATACTAAATAAAAATACATATTTATTATCTAAAATTATATTTAATAATTATTTTATTTATTTAATAACTTTATCTATTTAATATTTGTTTTTTTATTAATTAAATAATTTATATTTATAATATTATTAAAATGTATTGAACAAAAGGAAATATATTAATAATGAAACACAGATCCCAAATAATAATGGTGGAATTGCTGGTAATGCTCTTGAATATTTTTTTAATATGAGCATTGTGAGTATTAAACCAAATATAGATCCAAAAATAATAAAAAAGCTCATTTTAATATTAGGTAATGCTGCAATAGCAACCATTAAGGGAATTGCTAAATCACCAGTTCCTAATTCAACTTTTGCTGAAACAGGAATTGTATCATCATCTATTAAATTCTTTATATTTGTTTGATCTAAATGTTTTTTTTCTTTATTGTATTCTTCTAATTCTTGTTTATTAAAATTTGATTTATTCATTACTTCTATTTCATTGATTCCAATAAGAAAACTAAGATTTTTCTCTGAAACTGCTTTTGCCATTGTAATCATATGTTTTGTAATAAATACTGCAATGAAATCATAAATAGCTAGAAAACCCATGAAAATGAATGCAAAATAAAAAGGAAAACTTAATCCAATCAAAGCACCAACACCAATGCTTGCTAATATTGCAGCAATATTCCTTAATTTTTGCCATTTGTTTTTTGCAATTATTAAACCAGAGGACAATAATGCAGCAATAATAATACTTGTTGTAATGTTATTTCCAAATAAATGAAATAATGTTGAATTTGTTATTAATCTACTTAATAACCAGAATATAAAAAAAGTTGATATAAATAAAATATATGCTTCAACTAAATATAGGATTTTAGTTGATTTAAATTTATTAAATTTACTTGTTTTGATTTTTTTAGATATAATTATAATAAAGGCAGAAAAAATAATAATGAAAATAATGTAAAACAAAGCAAGAGCAACAAAATTAGTATTTTTATTAAATGAAACACTTGAAAGATAGGATAAAGAAATTGTATTATAAAATATTACTGCAATTAGTAAACCAAGAAATTGTACAATCATAAATATTGTCAATATCTGTATAAGTTGTCTATATTCAATAACTCTTTTCAATTAAATCCCATTAATAATAAAAATGTTTTAAACCAAATTTAATGAAGAAAACATTACTGGTAAGATGATTGTTGCATCCCCATCAATTGTTGTATATTTTGCCTGTTCTTTAATTTTTCCCCATGAAACTGCTTCTGTTAATCTTGCTCCTGATAAACTACCATCATATTGTGTTGCTGTTGTTATGTATACTGCATAATCAAGTCCTTTTTTAAATTGATTCCACCATATTACATGATGTTTGCTTATTCCTCCACCAATCATTAAACTTCCTGTTATCTTATGATCAAATATAATATTACTTAATTCTAGTTCATCTTTTATTAAATTTAATTTAAATTCATGATCTTGAGAAAATATACTTAATTGTGTTCCAAATGCACCATCTAAAATTCCTGGATTAAAAATTGGGACTTTGTGTAAATATGCTTGTCTAAGAATTGAATTTTCATCCTCAATATACTTACCAAATTCAAAACTTAATTCAGTTGCACTATATTCTTTTTTATGATCTTTTGAAGTATATATTTTTTTCATTATTTTATCAAATGCGTCTTCTACTTTAAATCCATATTCTTTGTTTTCAATAAAAACATTACCTAATCTATAAATACCCATTTTATGAAGTTCTTTATCATCAGCATTAAATGATCCTACTTTATATTTTCCATTAAATGCTCTTGCAATATCATGATCAAGCGTTCCACCAGTTGTTATTATTGCATCAAAATATTTTACAGAACTTGCAAGTAATCCTCTTAATCCTGTTGAAACAATATCTGCTGGAAATGAAAGAAAATTATAACAATCTTTTGTATTTATCATTTTATCTAAAATTTTAATTCCATCTACCATATGCTGGCCTGAAAAACCACCCATATTTTTCATTGATTCTATTAATTCAGAAACTTTCATATCTTTTTTTAATTTAATATCAACTACATCTCTTTTTAATAAATTTTGTTTATTCACTTTCTCACCTAATATAATGGGCCTACGGAGAGTCGAACTCCGATATCTAGCGTGTAAGGCTAACATCTTAACCGTTGGACCACAGGCCCCTATTTATATTTTAATTATTATTTAATCTTTTTAATTATTTCTTATATTTATTTAATAATATATTTATTTTATCTATTGAATATTGTAATAATTCTTCTGGTGCTAAACAAACAAGTCTAAAATGGTATTGTTTTCCAAATATAGAACCCCTTTTCAATTGAATTCCATGTTCTTTTAATAATAAGTTAGTAAATTCTTTATCATTTTTGAATTTTAATTTTTTATAATCAAATTTTGGGAATATATAAAAAGCACCTTGTGGTTTTACTACATCTAAAAATTCATTTTTATTTAAAAGATCAAAAGCAAGATTTGCTCTTTTTTCTACTTTTTTAATTAATGTTCCAATACTTTTTTTATGCTCTTTTTGATTATTTAATGCAACAGCAGCAGCAAATTGCGATGGTGTATTTAAAGAAAATTCTATTAAACTATAATCTCTGAATTTTTTCTTTAATTGATTTGATACTTTATCTTGCTCTGGAATTATAATAAAACCAATTCTAAATCCAGTCCCACTAAAATTTTTAGATAATCCATTAAGTATAATATGTGGTATTCCTTTTGCTAATTCTCCAATACTTGTAAATGATGCTTTATTGTAGATAATTTCATCATAAATCTCATCACTTACTAATAAAATATCATATTCATTTGAGATATCAACAATTTGCTTTAAAATTCTTTTATTTAAAACAGTTCCAGTTGGATTATTTGGATTTGTTAATAATAAATATTTTATACGTTTTAATGTTTTATTTGTTTTGTGTATTTTTAATATTTTTTGTAAATTATCTATATCAATATCCCAATTATTTTTTTCATTATAATTACCAAATATGGGTTTTCCTTGATGCATTTTAAGATTAAAAAGATATGAAGGGTAATGGGGATTAAAAAGAACTGCAAAATCATTTTTGTTTATTAATGCATTGTTTAAGAAGAATAATGCTGTTGAAGCACCTGATGTTGTTATTATATCTTGATTTTGTAATTTAATATTATATAATAATTTATATCTTTTAGTAACAGCATCTATTAATTCACTAATCCCTCCTGGTTTAGAATATGTTGTTTTATTGTTCTTTAATGCACTGATGTATGCATTAACAATATATTTTGGTGTTTGAAAATAAACATTAGGATCTCCTAAATCTAATTTAATTATCTTTTTTTTATTTTTAGTAATTAATGTTTTTATTAATTCATCATTTTCTTCAAAAGGATTTAATACATATTTTGAAGTTATGGATAATATATTTTTATTCATAATATCATTTTAATTATCAAACTTTTTAAAATTAATTATTTTTTAAAACAATAATATTATTTCTTTATTTTATAATTGTATTTGCTTGAAAATATAAATAATAAAAATATCTTATTAATTAGTAATTTGTTTACTTTTAGATGTGAGTTGTTTTATTTAATAAATTTATTTGTCTATTAATACTACTTCATCAATTTTAAATTGACCAACCATACCATTAATTTCTTTATAGAATTTTTTAATTAATATTTGTTTTTTGAATAATGGTGCATCTAATACAAAAGACTCTGCTTCACCACCTTCAAATAATAAATTTATTTTATATTTTTCACGTATTTTTAAAAGTTTTTCAATCATATTACTATCAATTATAGTACCTAAAAAACTTTCATCAAATCCTTCTGCAGATATTTGAGTAATAATTACTTTAAAGTTTTGAGATAATTCAGTTAATTCTTGAACAGGATCAATATGCCATATTGGAGAAGTATGTATTATGTCTAATTTTTTGCATAATTTATCAATACGTTTTTTTTGGTATTGACTTGCAACAGCACCAGTTACTAATTCTGTAACATTATTTTCTTTTAATACTACTTCTAAATCATCTAATTCTTCTTCTTTTTTACCATATGTATTTGCAAATACTTGTCTAATACCAAGTGCTTCTGCTTGAAACTTAGTTAAATCTATATTTGGTTTATGAAACATAAAACTAAAATCATTTTCAGATCTCATTGTTATTAATAAATCTACTTTTCTATTTGATTCATATATTCTATGCAATGCTAATGTTGAATCTTTTCCTCCACTAAATAAACAAGTTAATATAAAATCACTATTATTTTTGATACGAGAATATTATTTATAATAAATTATGTATTATTACTATATTCTATTGCTAAAAATTGATAATAAGATTATATAAAATTAAAATAATAAAAAGCTTATGAAAAATAAATCTAATAATTTTTTATAATAAATACGTAACAATAAAAAATTTGAATTGATTTTTATATAATATATTTGATTTAAATAATTAATATCATATATTATTTGATTTTGTGTTTTTGCTTATAAAATCTAATAAAATACTACTTACTTGTTCTGCATGAGAATAATGTGGATTATGTTGTGCTTTTGTAATTATTTTTATTGAACTTTCTTTAATTTTACTTTTAAATTTTTTAGCAAAGTTTAATTTAATAACATCGTCTTCTTTTCCCCATAAAATAAGTGTTGGTTTATTTATATAAGATAAATTTATTAAACCACTATCTTTCAAATTTTGTAAAACACTTTTTATAACAAATTTTTTATTTGATTTAAATTTTAATGCATAATTAACTTGTTTTTCTATAAAATTCTTTTCTAATTGTATTAAATCAAAATATTCTTTTAATCCTACAGAATCCTCAAGAATTAATCCTTTTATTTGTTTTGTCCCAAACTTTGCTAAATATTTTAATGCAATAAATCCTCCATATGAATGGCCTAATAAATAAAAATCATTATATTTTATTTTTTCAATGAATTTATTTAATATATTAATTTGAATATCTGCAGAATAATTGATTTTTGGTTTATTTGAATTCCCATGACCTAATAAATCAATCAAATAAATATCAATATTATTTTGCATATTATTAACTAATTTTGCAAAAGATTTTGTTGATTTTCCTAATCCATGAAGCATTATTATTTTTTTATTTTTTCCTTTATTATGTTTAAAATAAATATTCCCATATTCTGTTTTAATAAATCCTTCTTTCATTTTATTATAAATAATATTTTTCATATTTTCAATGTTTGAGATTATTAAATAGATTAAAAAAAGATAAGTGCCAAACAGCAACATGATTTCCCGCTAAGTAAGCAGTACACACATATCGAAGATAAGCTTAGCTTCCGAGTTCGGAATGGGATCGGGCGTTTCCTCATCTCTATTACCGTTTGACATAATATAATAAAGATAAAACTTTAAATAGTTTTTCATAAATATTAAATAAATAAGTTACACAAAAAGTTTATATATTAGAACAATTACTTAAATAAAATATTGGTGGTTGGTATGAATGTTGATAATAAAAAAATCAATATCAAAATACAAGGAATTAAACATATATTGAGAGCAGATAAAAAACAAGACCTAGAATATATTAGAAAAGAAAATTATGAAGAGCCTAAACTACAAATTATTAAAAGAGAAGATTATCAAGACCCTGTTCATGGAATTCTCAATATAAATGAAAGTATTTATAATAAAATAAGTAATAAAAAGAAAAAACCAATAATGTGGCAATAATATATTGAAAATTTATTGAAATTAATTATTTTTTAATTTTATTTACTTACTTAGATTATTCTAGATTATTCTAGATTATGTTTATATTTTAATATAAATCTACTATTTTTAAAATTTAATATATTATAATCAATATTAAATTAAATTAGAAAATAAAATAAATAGTATTAATTATAATCTATTGTTTAAATTAATATTAAGATTTAATAATCTTAATTTAAAAAAATAATTTAATTTAAAATAATTATTTTTAATAAATGTCCTGATAGTGTAGTGGTTAGCATTCGACCCTGTCACGGTTGCGACCCGGGTCCGAATCCCGGTCAGGGCGTAAATAATTAATTCAATAAAAGAAAAAAACAATAAAAACAAAATGTATTATTCTTTTTAATAGTAGAAAGAAGAAGAGGAAATAATTTAATTAATAAAATCAGTATTATTGATTCTATGAAAAAAGATCATGAAAAAATTTCAATAATTTTTTTAATTGTAAGTTTATTACTAATTCTATTCTTTATCTTTTTGTTGTTTATGTTTAAATCAGAATTAAAAATAGAATCTCTTTTTACTGTTTTAATAAATACAACTGCAAATATTAAACCAATTATAAATATTCAAAATATTTATCCAAATACAACAAAAACTGCATTAAATAATGCTTCTATTGTTGTTTATTTGTCTCAATTTTATTATAATTATCATTTAATAATTAGAATTACGCAAGGAAAGAAAGTAATTTCATCAATTCCATTGAATTATTATTCTAAGATTTCAGAAAAAACAAATAAAACAAATTTACCAATAAATCAGTCATTAATATCAAATAATTCATTAATTCGGATTTTTAAACCAAGACAAATAGGGATTGTATTTACTAAATTAACTCCATTTACAATATATAATATAACACTAATAGGAACAATAACACCAATATGTACTCAAATATGTCCAATGGGTACAAAAAATGTAATTAATACATCTAATATTACAAACAATTCAACAAAAATAAAAAACTTCAGTAATGGTATTACTTCATCTTCAATGTCATTAAATTCATTAGAAATACATACTTTATCTATTAATTCTAATTCAATAAATTCATCATCAATATTAGAAATATCTAATAATAATATTACATCTAAATTTATACGATATATACACAAATATGAATTAATAAGTACTAATGCAAATGGAACAATAGTTAATGTTTATTTTTCAATTTAATTGTTGTTTTATATATAAAAAGAAAATAATAAACAAAAATTATATAAAAGAATAATATTAAGTATAATTATAAAATGTTTTTATTTTTAGTGATAATATGGAAGTATTTGTAGATAAAACAAAATGTACTGGATGTGATCATTGTAAAGATGTTTGTCCTGTTGCAGTATTTGAAATGTATGATAAAACAGCAGCAGAAGTTAATAATGATTCAGCACCAGAAAATATGAAGTGGAAAGGAACAGATGATCCAGCTGTTGTTAAAGAATGGGGCAATGTAAATGATGGTCATACACATTTTAAGACAAAATCAGTTGCAATTAATGGACCCACATGTATTTTATGCCAAGCATGTTTAATAGAATGTGAAGGTGCATGTATACATATTAAAGATGATAGTGGAACTACTTACCAATCAACTTATAAATAATTTCTAAAAATAACATATAAATAAAACAATAATGATATTAAAAAACCACATTGTACTATGTGGTTATAATAAATATCAAAATAATAATTAAAAATTATTTATTATTTTTCAATAAATTTTAAAAAATATAATTAGTATAAATAATTAAATACTGATTATTTTATTAATTCATAATTCTTCTTCTATAAATCTCTTAGGTGCTTTTCTGTTTGAATATAAAAATAAACCATTTAATGATGAACAAAGTTTATTAGTATTGAATAAATATGTTAAAGAATGGTTTATTACTAATTTTAAAGAATTAACAATGCCCCAGAAATTTGCATTTAAATTAATATCAGAAAATAAGAATTTATTAATAACAGCACCAACTGGAAGTGGTAAAACATTATCAAGTTTTTTATCAATTATTAATGCATTATTTAATTATTCTTTAAATGGAAATTTAGAAGATAAAATTTATTGTATATATGTTTCTCCTTTACGTGCTTTAAATAATGATATTTATAAAAATCTCACACACCCATTAGAAGAAATCTATGATTTAATTGTTGCTAAAAAAGGAATAAATATTATAAAAGAAAATATTAAAAAAGTTACAATTGGAATAAGAACTGGAGATACAGAACAAAAAGAAAGAGCAAAACAATTAAAAAAACCACCCAATATTCTTGTAACAACACCTGAATCTCTTTCAATTTTGCTTAGTTCAATAAAATTCTCAGAAAATTTAAAATCAGTTCAATATTTAATAATTGATGAAATCCATGAATTAGCAAATAATAAAAGAGGTGTTCATTTATCATTAAGTATTGAAAGATTATCACATATTGCAGGAAAAGAATTAGTAAGAATTGGAATTGGTGCAACATTGTATCCATTAGAAGAAGCAGCAAAGTTTCTTGTTGGTTATAAAAATAATGAATTAAGAAATTGTATTATTGTTGATGCATCATGGAGTAAGAAACTAGATTTAAAATTAATGAGTCCAGTAGATGATTTAATATATAGTCCTGGTTCATTAGTTGAAAATGAAACATATAAAATTTTAAATAAAATAATTAAACAAAATAAAACAACACTAATCTTTACAAATACTAGAAGTAATACTGAAAGAGTAATATTTAATTTAAAAAAGAAATTTAATTATGATCTAGATATTGCAGCGCATCATGGTTCTCTTTCAAGAGAGTCTAGGCTAGATGTTGAAGATATGCTTAAAAAAGGATCATTAAAATGTGTTGTTTCATCAACTAGTTTAGAACTAGGACTTGATATAGGGACAATTAATAATGTTGTTCAACTAGGTTCTCCAAAAAGTATAACACGATTAATACAAAGAATTGGAAGGTCAGGGCATTCATTTAAAGATACTGCAAAAGGAGAAGTAATTGTACTAGATAGAGATGATCTTGTTGAATGTGCTGTAATGATTGATTCAGCAAGAAAAAAACACCTTGATTCTTTCAAAGTTCCTAAGAATGCACTAGATGTTCTTGCCCAGCACATACTTGGAATGTCTTTAATAAAAACATGGAATGTTGATGAAGCATATGAATTAATTAAAGCATCTTATTCTTATCATAATCTAGATAAACAAGATTTTATTGCATTACTAGATTACTTAGCTGGAAATTATGTTGAATTGCAGAGTAGAGGAGTATATGGAAAAATATGGTTTGATAAAGTACAAAATATTTTTATGTCTAGAGGAAATGCAAGATTAATTTTTATGTTAAATCAAGGTACTATTCCTGATCAAGCATCAATAACAGTAATATTAGATAATAAAAGAAGAATTGGTACTATTGAAGAAGAATTTTTTGAAAAATTAAAAATTAATGATATTTTTGCATTAGGTGGTTGTTTATATAAATTTGAATCTTCTCAAGGAATTAATTGTTATGTTTCTTTAGCAAAAACAAATTCACCAACAATTCCTCCTTGGTTTTCAGAGCAGCTTCCATTATCTTATGAACTCGCAGTATTAATAAATGAATTCCGTGCAACATTTTATGAATTAATAAAGAAGCAAAAAAAAGAAATTGGAACTAATATTAAAAAAGTAAAAAGACCAAAAGAAATTTCAGAATTTTTAGATCAATTGAAAATAGATGATAATTCAAAAACAGCAATATTTAATTATTTTGTTGAACAATTTTTATTTGCAAAAATAATACCTAATAGTAAAATATTTTTAATAGAATTTAGTAATGAACCAAATAAAAACATTGATTATATTATTTTTCATTCACTTTATGGTAGAAAAGCAAATGATGCATTATCTAGATTATTTGCAATTGAAATGCGTAATAAATTCAATACTGATGTTGGTATAATGATTAATGATAATGGGTTTATTTTGAAACCAGATGAAAAAATTAATATAAATATAAAATTAATAAATAATATAATAAAAAATATTTTAGAGCAAAACATTGAATTAGTTTTGAAAAATAATTTAAGAAAAACACAATTATTGAAAAACAGATTTAGGCATGTTGCTGTTAGAAGTTTTATGGTATTAAAAAAATATCCTTCTTTTAAAATTAGTGTTAATAAACAACAAATAGTTTCAAGAGTTTTATTAAAAACAATTGAAGAATTAGATGAAAATTTTCCAATTTTAAAAGAAACATACAGAGAAATATTTAATGATGCAATGGATCTTGAAAGAGCAAAAATAATACTAAATAAAATAAAAAACAAAGAAATTGTTTGTAAGTTTATTAAAACAAATATTCCTTCTCCTTTTGCACATACAATAATAAGTTTTGGTTATGAGGATATTTTAATTTTAGATAATAAAAGAAATTATCTAAAGTATTTACACAAATTAGTAATGGATAAAATATCTAATAATGAATAATGTTTTATTTTATAAAACAAATTCAAATTGAATGAGTTTAATAATATGATTAGTAATTGCAAAAATTGCAATAATTGAAAATTAATATTATTAAAAACACTAATATTAATTAATTAAAAGAAAAATAAAGATATAATGCAGTTAACAGAAGATATTGAACTTATTGAAGGATTACCAATTATTTATATTAAGTCATTAGAATCATTAGTTATTTCTGATTCTCATTTTGGATATGAAGGAATTATTGCAAAATCTGGGATATATGTACCAAAAGTAAATTTAAAAAAAATTCAAAAAATAATATCTTTTGCATTTAAAAATAGGAATATTAAAACAATAATTGTAAATGGAGATATTAAAAATGAATTTTCAAGTGTTGATAATGAAGAATTAAATGAATTAATTGATTTTGTTAAAGCAATAAATGAAAAACATATAAAATTAATATTAATAAAAGGAAATCATGATAATTTTGTTGATAAATATAAAAAAATGCTAAATATTGAAATTTATAGTCAACAATTAAATATTAATCAATATTTCTTTTTTCATGGTGAAGAGATCCCAAAAAATATTAATAAAAATGTACAAATATTAATAATGGGACATGAACATCCTGCAATTTCAATAATAACGAAAATAGGTAGAAAAGAAAAACTAAAATGTTTTTTATTTGGTGCTTATAAACATAGAAAACTTCTTGTTTTACCTTCAATAAATTATTTTATGTCTGGTTTTGATATTAATTTTGAATCAAAGCATAATTTATTATCACCATTACTTAGAAAATTAAATATTAATGAATTCAAAGTAATAGTAATAGGATATGGTGAAACAATTGATTTTGGAAAATTATCAAATTTAAGAAAATTAAATTAATTAAAAGTTTTTTCTGAAAAATATTTATAAAATATTATTTATACAAATTTATTAATTTTATTTTCTTTTAGTTCTTATTTTTACTTACTTCTAATTCTATATTTATTTTACAATAATTAATTAGATTAAAGTTTTCCAGTATCATTGACAATATCAATGTCAAGTGCTTTTTTCCCTGGTTTCCAGTTTGCTGGAATTGCACATGCATGGCCTTCTTGTGGTGGATTATCTTGTATATATTTTAATCCCATAAATGCTGAGAATATATGTTCAACATCTTTGCCAAGTGCATCATTAAAAATAGAAATGTATTGAACTTTTTGTTCTGGATCTAAAATTACAACACCTCTTCTAGCACTACCTGTTTCATTATTTAAAAATCCATAGTCCTGTGATATTTTTTTAGTAAAATCATCTACTAATGGTATTTTACTTTTTGAAACTCTTGGTGATGTTTCGCTCCATATTTTATGAGAGAAAATACTATCAGTACTTATTGCAAATATAAGTGCATTATTATTTTTGAATTCATCATATTTTTCCATTAATGCTTCAACATCTGTTGCACATACAAATGTAAAATCACCAGGATAAAAAGTCATAATTATCCATTTACCTTTATATTCATTAAGAGAAAATTCTTTCATTTCCTTTTTTTCAGGGAAAAATGCTTTTGTTTTTATTTCAGGTGCTATTTTATTTATTTCTAAAACCATATAATCACTTATTTTTTTCTATATTATTTATTTTATTTAATTATGTATTTATATTATTATAATAATTCTAATTTTCCAAAAACACCGTCATATCCAGGAATAATATTTATTTCATTTTTATTGATTTTCTCAATTACTTTTCCAATGTTATTATTTATTTTAGAGATTTCATCAATATCAGCATTTAATGCATTAAATTCAGATCCAAATTTAAGAAGCATTTCATTATATATTTTTTCAACACTTAAAGTATTTACATTTTTTTTGATTACAAATGAAATAATTTCTTTTAATGGTATTTGATGTTCATAATTAATTGCATTTTTTGGAATAAATCCAATTGGTCTATCAGCAAGTTCATTAACTCTGTGTAAAACACCAATTATTAATTGTTTTTTACATACAGGACAAATTTCATTTTTTTCTTTTTGTGGATCTAGTGAAAAATTACATTGTCTATGACCATCAAAATGATATTTACCTTCTTCTGGATAAAATTCAATTGTTTTCTCAAATTTTTTAATATTTTTTTCTTTTATTGAATTAATTATTTCATTGTAAGTGAATTTTTTAATATTAAAAATATTTGCTTCTCTTCCTAGTTTTTCTAGTGAATGTGCATCACTATTTGATATAAGTGCATATTTATCAAGTTCTGATACTCTCCAATTCATAGGTGGATCTGAACTTAATCCTGTTTCTAATGCATATATGTGTTTTTCCTGGTCTTGGTAAGCATCTTTAATTGAATCAAATCCAGATATATCTCCAAGAGCACCAAAGAAAGGAGTCCAAATATGTGCTGGGAATATAAATGCATCTTTTTCAATACTAAATATTATTTCCATTGCTTCACTAGTACTCATTAATAATATTGGTCTACCATCTGAATCAATATGTCCATATTTTGACAATTGATCTCTTAATTGTTCAATTGCTTCAATGTTTTTAATTAGTACGCAAGTATGTATTCTTTTAGACTTATTTTTTTCCCAGAAAAAAGTAGCTATTTCAGTTCCTAATACAAATTTTATATTTTCTTTTGAATCTTTTACTTTAAATAATCCTGATTCATCATCTTTAATTAAATCTCGTTTTAATTCTGCAACCCAGTCTTTATGTAAAAAATCTCCAGTTGAAATTAAATTTATTCCTTTTCTTTTTCCTGCTTGCTCTAATGCTTTAATATTTATTTTATTACTACAAGCTCTTGAAAATCTTGAATGAATATGTAAATCAGCAACAACTTTCATTTTAAATACACTGCAATATTTTATTTTTTTATTTATATTTTTCCAATATCTCTTGGAATTTCAATGTTTAATGCATCATCTAACTTTTCCCAATTAGCTGGTAAAACAATAAATTTATTTTTTGTTGATTGATGTTCATATAAATATTTTAATCCTAAAAATTTATGTAATATTTGATTTGCGTCTTTTCCAAGTCTTGGATCTGCTTTTTCAATATATTTTACAATTCCTTCAGGATTTATAATTACTGTTACTCTTTCTAAATCAGATACATCATCATTATCATTTATAACTTCATAAGCTTTACATATTTTTTGATTAGAATCATCAAGTATTGGAAATTTTAAATCTTTCATTGATTTACTTGTATCTATCCACATTTTATGAACATATATTGAATCAATACTTATTCCAAGCATAAAAGCATTATTTTCTTTTAATGTTTGAACTATATTATTAAAAGCTCCAAGATCTGTTGCACATACAAATGTAAAATCACCAGGATGAAAAGATAAAATAACCCATTTATCAAAGTAGTCTTTTAATTCTATTCTTTTAATCTGTTTTTTTTCAGGAAAATAGGCACGAGAAGAAAAATCAGGTGCTGGCATATTTATTTTTAACATTTATTCACATTTTATTTTTAAATAAAAAATTTATTGAAATTAAGTTCTTATTAAAATATAATAAAATAAATATATAAAAGCATTAATGATAATTATTAAACAAAAGAATAAATCAGAAGTTACAAATAAAAATAAACATTTAAATAAATTAAAATATTTAAGTAATAAATTAAATTGTTAATTGCAAATAAGAGATAATATGAATTTAATAAAAAGCGGAATAACTGGACTAGATTCTTTATTGCATGGTGGTATCCCAGAAGGAAATCAAGTAATTCTTGCTGGTGGTCCTGGAACTGGAAAAACATTACTTTCTTTTGAATATGCATTTCATAATGCAATGTCTGGAAAAAAAGTTATTTATATTAGTTTAGAAGAAACAAATGATAAAATAATTGAAAGCTTTTCATTGGCAATGCCTGATTTTGCAGAGGATTTAAAAAAGCTTATAGCAGATGAAAAATTTATTATGTCTGGGCGAGACACTGCATTAATAGTTCGTAATGGAATTAAAGAAGATACTTATCAACTTGATAATCTAATTTCTAGATTATCTTCAATAATAGCTAATGAAAAAGCTGAATTTGTTGTTATTGATTCTTTATCTGTATTTTCATTATTAACAAATGACTCTCCAATATATAAAAGAGCAATGTATCTTTTGACTGAAACTTTACAAAGATTAAATGTAACATCAATATTAATTGCAGAACTATCTGAAAGAGATGTTACTAATTTAAAATTTAAATCTGAATTTTTTATATTTGACGGAATAATTGTTTTATATCAACTTATTGCAAATAAAAGAAGAATGTCTGAAATAGAAATAATAAAAATGAGGCGAAATAGTCATAGTTTTGAAATTGTTCCTTATTTAATAACTTTAAAAGGAATAAAAATATTTACAAAAGATTCAAATATATATTAAATATTTTTAATTTATTCCTGCAATATCTTTGAAATTATGTAGTTGATTTCCAACTTCATCATTTGAATTAAAAATAATTATTTTAATATTATTCTTTTCTGCATTACCTAATAATTGTTTTATTTCCTGGTTATTAAGTATATTATCATTTACTAAAATCTTAGATATTTCATAATTTTGAATACCTTCAATTACGTTTTTAATACCATAAACTGATTTATCAATACTTACTTGTCTTAAAAATTCTTCCATTAATTTGAATTCTAATCTTATTTTCTGGTTTTTTAATATATTTTCTATTTCATTATTTTTTATAAGTTCATATACTCCAGAATGTTCAACATTGCTTACATTTATATAAAAAAGTTTTTTATTTAATTTTTGTACTAAATAATTATCTTCCATAAATTTTTTAATATCATCTTTTACAAATCCTGGTCCTCCAATAATAATTATACTAACATCCATATTTTTTATTAATTCAATTATTTTATTAAAATATTTTATCTTATGTTCTTGATAATCTTTTGAAGTCATTCTTTTGCTTAAATTGCTGTAAATTTCATTAATAAAATCAATACCATATCCTAATAAATATGCAAAAAGCGATTTTTCCTCGTCAATTAAAATAATTCCTAAATTGGGTTTTTTTGATTCTTTTGTTGCATCTTCAATTATTTTCAATAAATAATTAGGCCATTCCAATTGTTTTTTTATTTCAATTATATTATTTTTTTCAATGTTTAATGTATGATAACTATGCAATTGAATATATTTTAAAGGATTTCCATTAATAATTTTACCCATAATTCTTAATTTTTCTGAGTCTTTATCTATTTCTGTTTTTTCAACATTTAAATAAATTGTTACTTCTTTTAATTCACCCCTATCATTTTCTTCTGGTTTAAATTTTCTTAATGATCTTGCTTTTACAATATCATTAATAAAAATAACTCTTTGTATATTTAATAAATCATTAAAATTTTCAATTTTAATTTTTAATAATTTTTCAGTTTTGTAAAATTTTATAATTTTCATAAATTTCAATTTTAATCAAATTAAATTTTATTATGTATTTTATATTTTTATCTATATTTAGTATTTTAATAATATCATTTAAAATAATAAAGTCAACAAAATATAATTTTTATTGATTATATGTTTTTTTCAATACACATAATAAAAGCAATTATTGAAACGTTTATTCAAACTTATGGGTATGTTGCAATATTCTTTTCAATGCTATTAGAATCAGCATCTTTTCCAATACCTAGTGAATTAATAATGCCTTTTGCTGGAATTCTTGTCAGAGAAGGTATTTTAAAGAGTTTTATATATACATTAATTGCATCAATAACTGGTTCTTTAATAGGTATATTAATTGATTATTATATTGCATATTTTATTGGAAAAGATATTGTATATAAACATCTTAATTTATTTCACATAACAAAGAAAACATTAAATAATTTTAATAGCTGGTTTGATAGGAATGGGGATTTTGCTGTTTTTATTGCTAGATTATTTCCAGTTGTAAGAGGTCTAATAAGTTTTCCAGCAGGTTTTAGTCATATGAATTTAAAGAAGTTTCTTTTTTATTCTTTTATTGGGATTTTTATTTGGAATTTTATTTTAATGTTATTTGGATATTATTTCTTATCTCAAAATCTTATTCATATATATGTTTTGTTTATAATAATAGGTTTATTTATTTTTAGTTTGTATATTCTTTATAAAATATTTATGAATAAAATATTAAAAACAAAAATAAAAATCAAAACAAAAAAGTGATAGTTTGCAAATTTCACCAACAATGAGAAAATTAAAAAAATATAGTATTAGAGTAACTGATATTACATCGCAATATTGGTGTGAACTTCAAATGGAATTAAATTACTTATATGGAAAAAAAATAACAAAACAAATTTTTGCTGGAACAACATTTCATGAAAATCTTGAAAATAAAGTAAATATACCAATAATATTAGATCCAAGAAATTATGCTGATTATTTATTCAAAGATTTTTATAAAAGTTATATTGCATTGAATTCATTAGATAAAAACAAGAAAGCAAGAGAAATTACTATTTATGGTACATTAAATAATTTTAAATTAATAGGAAAAATAGATCAAATAGAATTAAAAAATAATTCAATTATTTTAATTGAAGATAAAACAAGATCAAGTGGTGTTATTCCTTCAGAATCTCAAATGATTACACAGAAAATTCAAATAATGGTTTATAAAAAAATGCTTGATGATATAATAAACAAAAAATTTACTTTTGAAATGTTTAAAGATTCTTATTCATTAGATAAATTATATCTTACAGATGAATTTAGAAGACAATTAAATGCAATTAAAATTGAAAAAGATTTGCAAAATCTTGAAATTATTGTAAATAAATTTTTTAATATGATTTCTCAAATAAAAAATTTGAGTAATGAATTGCGTTTAAGATATATTAATCAAAGTACTGGAAAAGAAATAAAATTATATAAATTTAATTATGATGATAATTATATAAAAGGTGTACTTGATTTTTCACTTAAGTATTGGACAGGACAAAGAAAACCAATTTCAGTTCAAGAATCTGAAAAATGGAAATGCTCTTTTTGTAAATTTTTTGGAAATGAATGCAAAATTTGGTGGACAAATGATAAATAAAGAAGATTTAAGGAAAAAGTTTTCAAAAGATTATAAAAAATATTATTCAGTTGAATTATTTAAAGAAAAAGGATTTGAAAGAAAACAATGCAAAATATGTAAAAAATATTTTTGGACATCTAATCCAGATAGAGAATCATGTGGTGACTCTTCCCATGAACCCTATTCTTTTATAAAAAATAAATCAATTAATATTGAATATGAAGAATTTTGGAATATTTTTTCTAATTTTTTTAAAGAAAATAATCATTCAATAATTGATAAATATCCAGTTGTTAGTAGATGGAGAAATGATTTATATTATACAATTGCTTCAATTCAGGATTTTCAAAGAATTGAAAATAATAAAATGAGTTTTGAATATCCTGCAAATCCATTAATTGTTCCTCAAATATGCTTACGTTTTAATGATATTTCAAATGTTGGAATAAGTGGTAGGCATCTTACTTCTTTTATGATGGCAGGTCAGCATGCATTTAATTATCCAAATCAAGGATATTGGAAAGATAAAACAATTCAATTAAATTATGATTTTTTAATAAACAAATTAAAAGTTAATAAAAATGATTTAACCTATATTGAAGATGTATGGGCAATGGGTGATTTTTCAGAATTTGGTCCTTGCTTAGAAAGTTTTTCAAATGGATTAGAATTAGTAAATAGTGTATTTACTGAATTTGAATATACTAATCAAATAAAAGAACTTAATTCAAAAGTTGTTGATGTTGGATGGGGTTTTGAAAGATTAATATGGTTTCATTCAGGATCACAAACAATATATGATACAATTTTCAAAAAACAGCTTAATTATATATACAAACAAACAGGAATAAAACCAGATTATGAAAAATATTCAAAAATTGCAGCTCTTTCAAGTAATATTGATTTAACTGAAAATAATTCAAAGCAATTAGATATAATAATGAATTTAATTGATAAAAAAGATTATAATGAAGTAATAAAGCCAATGCAAGCTTCTTATATAATTACAGACCATTTAAGAACATTATTATTTGCAATAAGTGATGGTGCTTTACCAAGTAATATTGGTGGTGGATATAATTTAAGGATTATTTTAAGGAGAATATTCGATCTTATGGAAATAAATAATATTGATATTGATTTAATTAAAATAATTGAACTCTATTCAAAAGATCTTAAAAATTTATTCAAAGGTCTTAATCAAAATATTGATGAAATTTCTAAAATTTTTGATATTGAAAAAATAAGATATAATAATACAAAAAAATCAGCATTAAAAATTATCAATACAATTATTGATAAAAAACAAAAATTATCTCCTTTAAAATTAAAAACATTATATGAAAGCAATGGAATAACTCCAAAATTTATTAATAGTGTTGCAAAGCAGAAAAATATTGAAATAGATATTGATGAATCTTATTTAGAATTATTAAAAAATGATTTTATTAAAAAAACAAAACATAAAATTCAAATAAATATTAATGTTTCTGATATACAAAAAACAGAAAAATTATATTATTTATTTAAAACAGAAGCAGAAGCAAAAATCCTTAAAAAGGATAAAAATATAATAATATTAGACAAATCTGTTTTTTATCCAGAAGGTGGTGGACAAGAATCAGATTTAGGAACAATTGATGGTATAAAATTAAAAAATGTTCAAATAATAAATAATGTTATTGTTCATGAATTAGATCAAGAAGTAGACTTTAAAATAAATCAAAAAGTAAAATGTATTGTAAACAAAGAAAGAAGATTAAGGCTTATGGCACATCATACTGCAACACATTTAATAAGTAATGCTTGTAGACAAGTTTTAGGAAAACATGCATGGCAAGAAGGTTCAGTAAAAACATATTCAAAAGCACACATTGATATTTCGCATTATAAAAAATTAACTGAAGAACAAGTAAAAGAAATAGAACAAACAGTAAATAACCATATTATAAATGGTATAAAAGTTAGTATGGAAGAACTAGAAAGAAAAGATGCAGAAGCAAGATTTGGATTTACAATTTATCAAGGTCATGGAGTTCCAGCAAAGAAATTAAGGATAATTGAAATAAAAGACCTAAATAATAATATAATTGATGCAGAAGCATGTGGTGGCTTACATTTAATAAATAGTGAATCTAGTATTGGTCTTGTAAAAATAATAAAAACAATGAGAATACATGATGGAATAAATAGAATAGAATTTGTTGCTGGACTAGCAGCACTTGATTATTTTAATGAACTTCAAAATAATATAAAAAATATGTCAGAAGCAATAAATGCTGATTTTGATAAAGTAATGCAAAAAGTAATACAACAATTTAATGAATTTCAAGAATATAGAAAGAATTATGAAATAATTTCAAAAGATTTAATTAAATATATTTCATTAGATATATTAAATAAAAATAAACAATTGCATCAAAATTATATCATTGAAAAATTAAATTATAATAGAAAATTACTTCGTAATATTGTTTTAAATATAACTGAAAATAATAAAGGAGTATTAATAGTTTTATATAATGATGATTTTGATGTTGTATGTGGTTCATCATCAGATCAGAGTGCAATTAATTTTGTTAAACTTGATTTATTAAAAATAATTAAAAATTCTGTTTTTAATGGTGGTGGATCAGAAAAAATATGTGAAGGAAAATTAATATTTAATAACAAACTATAAAATACAAATAGTAATAAATATAAATGCTAACATTAAAAATAATAAATAAATAATATAAACCATTATTTACAAATATTTTTATACATTTTATTTATAATAATAATCTACTATTTAATTTAATAAATATTTTTAGAAATTTTTTAAAATGATAATATGACTTATATATATGAAGTTAAATCTTCAGAACTCACAAAATTAGCATCAGTAAGATTAAAAAAGACTATTTCAAAACCTGATTATGTTGATTATGTAAAATCTGGACCAAATAAAGAGAGAATACCTTCTGATCCTGATTTTTGGTTTATGAGAAGTGCATCAATTTTACGTCAAGTTTATATTAATGGTCCAATTGGTGTTTCAAGATTAAGAACAAAATATGGATCAAGACAAAAACATGTTGTTCATAGAAGACATCACATTAATGCTGGTGGTAGTATTATTAGAGATATTTTAATTGAATTAGAAAAATTCGAATTTATCAAAAAAACAAGTAAAGGTAGAATTATTATGCCAAAAGGTCAATCATTTTTAGATAAAATTAGCAGTGAATTGATAAAAGGGAATTCAAATGAATGATGCTGGAGATGATAGAGAATACAGAAAGAGATTATCCAGAACAATAAAGCAAATGCAGATAGAGGAGCAGAGAAAACAAATACTGCGCCAATTTTTAGATGCAAGTGCATATCAAAGAATAATGAATGTAAAAATATCAAATTATGATTTATATTTGCAAGTAGTAAATGTATTGATTTCATTTGCACAAAATGGAAGAATTACAACAAAATTATCTGAAGAGCAATTAATTGCAATAATAAATAAAATGACTACAAAAACCGAAACAAAGATAGAATATAAACATAAATAATAAAAAAAGAAAAATATACTAAAAAAGTGAAATAATGACAAAAAAATCATTTTTAAAAAAACAAAAATTAGGTAAGAAATTAAAGCAAAATAGACGTCTTCCACTATTAGCTACATTAAGAACACATAGAAGATTACAAACAAATAAATTTTCAAGAAATTGGAGGCATAATAAATTAAAAATAAAAGAAGAAAAACCAAAGAAATAAAAATAATATAATTAAAAATTAATCAATGATCAAATGGTTCATAAATTATTTACATTAAATATTAGAAAATATCTTGTTACTCAGCCAAGAACAAGAAGAAGAAATAAAGCAATAAAATTCATTAGAGCGAGGATTGCACATTATACAAAAATGCCTATAGATAATGTTAAAATAGATCAAGATCTTAATTCCTCAATAATAAAATATTATGCAAAGAAAATGAGTAAAATAAAGCTTGATGCTAATATTGAAGATAATATTGTTTTATTAACACATATAAAAGATTCAAAGAAAATATTAAAACCTGATAAAAAGTTTGAATCATATACTAAATTAATTGCAAAAACAAAACAAGCTAAGATTAATAAAGAGAAAAAAACAGAAACTAAGAAAGAATAATAATTTTTTTCTTTTTTTATTATTTATTAAAAACCAAAATAATTTAATCGCAATTTTCTTCAAATATTCTATTTTTTAAAGAAGACCATGCTTTTTTATATGCTTTTTTTTCATTATTGTTTATATAACTATTTAACCAACGGTAAAAAACATTATCAGGAATATTTTTACTTGCAATTTCTTTTATGTCTGTTATACTGATATTTTTCCATTTTCTTATTTTTGCTTCAGTATATTCTTGTTCAATATCTTTGCAGTACATATTAGTAAATCCATTGTCTAATTCTTTGTTTGTTTTCCAAGAATGAGTTGAAGAAAAACTGGCTATTAATGTTGCCATTAAAATTTCATTTTCAAATTTTTTCTCTTTAATTTTTTCTTTTGATATTTTATAGATTTTATCTGAAAATTTATTGAATTTAGTTTGATTGAATCTGAAGACCATTTAGTAAACCAATGAGATTTATTTAATATTTTATTTCATATTTCTATTTTTTAATAAAATATTTAAATTGTAATAAAAAATAATAATTTAATTTAAAACAAAAAGATGATATCATGAATTTTAATATTTTTAATAAAAAAGAACCAAACCCATTAATAAAAAATTCAATGTATGTAATTGCAACTGAATTAGTTCCTTATAGATTAAATGCAAATAGAACAAATTCACTAATTTTATTTATAAGAGTAAAAAATATAACAAATGATTCATTACTTACTTCATTAAATATAACAGCACCTTCAAATTTAGGATTTAATGAAAATTTACTTTTAAAACAAAAACAAATAAATATTGGTGAAATTTTACCAAATAAAGAAAAAGAACTAAAAATAGAAGTTTTTGGAAATACTGAAACAGATCAAGGTGAATATACTTTAAATATCAATACAATTGCTCATTTTAGAGATTATTCTCATGTTATAAATAGTATTACAAAATCAATTATATTAAAAGTAATAAAATAATTTTCTATTTATCTTATACAATAAAAAAACTATTTTTTTATTTTTTAATTATGTAATTATCAATAATTTTTCCATTTGCATTTAATAATGTATATTGTGAAAATTTAGCATTTGTTGCAGTGAGATTAATAACCCAAATATTTGAAAATGTTTTATTTAAAGGCGTTAAAGAATTATTTAATGAATAATAAAATTTAGCATATGCTGATGTGTTATTATATCCATAAGTACTTACATAATTTTTTAAATTATTAGATAAATCATATGCTCTTACTACTGCTATTTGTGGTGTACTTATTATGTATAAAGAATATTGATTTAAATTCTTATTTGATATTCCATAAATAATACATTTATTAGTATAAACATTAAATATACTTGATTTTAGTCCTGTTGCTGGATAATCAAACCCCATTATTAATAAAGTTGGGCAAACTTTTGTTTGGTTTTTAATAATTTTTACAACAATATTCCAACTATTATTTTCAATGATTGATTTTGATTTGTTTATTATTGTTATACTCGCATTTGGGTATATTTTATACAAATCTCTAATAACAAATTGTACTGCTTGTTTTTGTGTAATTTGTTGTGGTTTTAAAATTTCAGGTCCAACTAAAAACCATAATGCAATAAATATTAATGTAATAATTATTGCAAATAATCCAACTTTTAATATTAAATCCATGATATCTTTTTTAAATTTTTATTAATTTAATCCAATAGAAAATATATTTATATTGCTTTTATAAAATTAATATAATAAAATATTAAAAACATTTAAATATTTAGTTTAATTTTTTATTGATTTTTTAGTTTAATTTTTGTAAAATTTGTTTTTAGTAAATAATTTAAATATTTGTATTAAAAAAATATATTGTTTTTTAATTTTTATACTAGTATAAATATTAATTATTCCTCTACTTTTTGACAAAATTCCATTACTATTAATAAAACAAAATAAACATAAGATTTAATAATATTATTTTCTATTATTTAAATAATAAAAAAAAGGCGATTAGATGAGTGATATTATGGATAATATTTTTAGTGGACAAGCAGAAAATAAATCTTCTGATGAAGATGATGGAGAATTTAGTTCTACTCAGATAAAAATTATTACTGCTGGTTTTGGTGGTGCTGGAAACAATATTGTTAATAGATTATCAAAAGCAGGTGTAAAAGGAACTGAATTTGTTGCTGTTAATACTGATGCACAGCATTTCAAAATAATTGATTCAAAAATAACAAAAGTATTAATAGGAAAAAGTATAACAAGGGGTTTAGGTGCTGGTGGAGATCCAAGTATTGGAATAAAAGCAGCAGAAGTTGATAGAAATTTATTAGAAAGAGTATTTTCTGGTTCACAATTAGTATTCTTATGTGCTGGAATGGGTGGTGGAACTGGAACTGGTTCAGTAACAGTTGCAGCAAAAATAGCAAAGGAACAAGGAGCAATAGTTGTTGCAATGGTAACATATCCATTTAATTTAGAAAGAGTAAGAAAAGTAAAAGCAGAAGAAGGAATTCAAGCATTAAGAAAACACTGTGATAGTGTTATTATTTTAGATAATAATAGACTAGTAAAATTAGTTCCAAATCTTCCAATGAATGACGCATTTGCACTTGCTGATGAAGTTCTTGCAAAAGCAATTGGTGGTCTTGTTTGGACAATAACTCAACCAAGTTTAATTAATATTGATTTTGCTGATGTAAGATCAATAATGGGAAATGGTGAAGTTGGATTTATTTCAGTTGGTTCTGGTAGAGGAACTGATAAAGTAAGAATTGCATCTGAATCAGTATTAAAGAATAAATTACTAGATGTTGATTTTGAAGGAGCAACTGGTGCATTAGTACATATATCAGGAGGTGCTTCATTAACAATTGGAGATGCAATTAAAGCTGGAGAAATAATAACAGATAGAATGGACCCAAAAGCAAATATTAAATGGGGTGCAAGACTTATTCCAGGATATGATGACCAAATAGAAATTGTTGCAATAGTTACTGGTGTAAAAGGTTCTAGTATAATTGGTAATTTAGAAAATAAAAAAGATGAAACAGCATCTTATTCAGAAGGTCTTGAATTAATTGGTTGATTTTATATTAATATAATATGAATAATATGTAAATAATATGTAAATAATATGTTTAGTGATGTTATGGATGATGCATTTTCAGCAAAATTAGGTGTAGTTGGTATTGGAGGACAAGGAAGTAATTTAATTAATAGATTATATAATCAAGGTATAAAGAGTGCAAGAACAATTGCAATTAATACTGATGTAAAACATTTACATATGATTAATGCTTCTGATAAATTACTTATTGGTAAAGAATTAACAAGAGGTTTAGGTGCTGGTGGATTTCCAGAAATCGGTGCAAAATCAGCAGAATTAAGTAGAAAGCAAATAGAAGACAAAATAAAAGATTTTGATATGTTGTTTCTAGCTGCTGGTGCTGGTGGTGGAACTGGTGGTGGTGGAGCTCCAGTAGTAGCAAAAATAGCAAAAGACTTAGGTATTCTTGTTGTTGCATTTATTACATATCCATTTGCAATAGAAAGAAGTAGAAAGCAAAAAGCTGATTGGACAATAAATCAATTAAGTAGAAGTGCTGATACAACAATAATTCTTGAAAATGATTTATTGCTAAGTTATGCTCCTAATTTGCAAATAGAAAAAGCATTTGAATTAATAGATAATATTACTGCAAATGCAGTAAAAGGTATTGCAGATACAATAACTTTACCAAGTTTAATAAATTTAGATTTTGCTGATGTTAGAACAGTTCTTGCTAATGCTGGAACAGCTGTTATTAATATTGGAACTGGAACTGGAACAGATAAAGTAGAAAAAGTAATAAATTCAACATTAACACATCCATTATTAAATGTTGACAAAAGAGGAGCAAAAAGTGCATTAATTCAAGTAAATGGAGGAACTGCATTAACAATAGATGAAGCAACAAGAGTTGGAGAAGGTGTTACAGTTGACATGGATCCGAAAGCAAATGTTATTTTTGGTGCAAGATTATCACCAGATATGTCTGATCAAATAAAAGTAATTTCAGTATTAACAGGAGTAAAACCAAGATTAGGCGAAATTTTGTATAAACACCAAGATTTAAACAATGCTTTAGATATGAGTCTTGAAAATATTATTTGATTTTTATTTTTTTTGTTTTTCTATTTTTATTATTAAATACATGATATTTTAAGTATTAATTATACAATTAATTTCATCTAAAAATATAATTAATATTATTTAGTATTGTGATTATTGTTATTTCTCTTTCTTAAATTAATTTTATTTATATTTTTTAAATATATAATTAAAGAACTTTAAAAATATAAAAAATATATATATCTAAATATTGTATAAAACTAAAGGTAAAAAATATTTAGAGTGTTTATTAATGTTTAAAATCAAAAATCGTGCAAAGTATATAATTGAAGATCCAGCATTAGAAAAAATAGGCAAAAAGCTTGAAGAAAATATTATTAAAAAATTGAATACAGAATCTTTAGGATTAAATAGTAGAACAAGATGGGAAATTATTCTTGATTATACTATTAATAATTTATCTTCTATTTCAAATTCAGTTATTGCTTACAATTGTAATGATTCAAAATATATCATTGAAATGAATTTTGCTTCAAATACTGATGATTATAATAAGGCACAGAAAATATTTGCAAAATATGCAAAAGATGAAGATAAAACTAAACGATTTGGTGTTGCATGGAATTCTTTTGCAGCATTAGATTTATTTGAAGACCTTATATTTGATAAAGATAAAATTATTAGAACTGCTGCTACAACAAACTTAGTTTTAAAAAAACAAAGTCAACAAATTTATTTAGGATCTTTATATGATTGGAAAATAAGTAAAGTTTTTAAAGAATCAATCATAGAAAATAAACATTTAGAACAACGTTTACGTAGAGAGGATGAAAAAACAGCAAAGAAAAAAGGAATAATAATTAAAATTTTAAAGCTTGAGTTTCCATTTAAAAAATAATTTTTAATTATAGAATTAATTACTTAATAATTCAATGATAATTATTTTTTACAATTAATATAATTTCATAATAATTAAATATTTTTAATTATAAAATTAATAATAATTATTTTACTATATATTATATTTAAAGCTTAAAAATGATAAAATGAAATCTAATACAAAAAAAGATCATAATTCTTTTAATTCAAAATCTTTATTAGCACCACAAAGAAAATTAAGAGAAGATCCAAAGAAAATAATTCCTATTTCATATTTAAAGGATAAAAATATTTGTGATCTTGGTTGTGGGAATGGATTTTATAGTAAATACTTAATACAATTTTCTTCAAAGCTTTATTGTGTAGATCCAAATAAAAACCTACTTAATGCAGCAAAAAAGTATATTAAAGCAAATAATAAAAGAAATAGAGTAATTTTTATAAATTCAGAAATCTTAAATCTTCCAATATCTAATAAATTTATTGATACTGCTTTACTTGCGAATATTTTTCATCATATTGATTTAAAATCAAGAAAAAAACAAATAAATGAAATAAAGCGTATTTTAAAACCTAATGGAATTTTAATTGTTATTGAATGGAAGAAAAAACATTCTAAATCTGGCCCTCAATATAATTTAAGACTTACTCAAAAAGAATGTATTTCAAATTTTATTGATTTAAAATTCAAAATAATAAAAAAATTCAATATTAATGAGCAACAATATTGTTTAATATTAAAAAAGTAAATAGAGATTTAATATGTTACCAGAAAATTTAAAGAATAAAATGGAAAAGCAAGGTTATCATTTTGTTGGTAATCATTCATGTGTAAAAATATGTGAATATACTTCAAATGCATTACGTGATAGAGAACTTTGTTATAAAAATAAATTCTATGGAATTAAATCCTGGCAATGTATGCAAGTAAGTTTATCTATTGGTTGCGATTTATCTTGTAGATTTTGTTGGAGATTGATTCCAGAAGAAATTAATTTAAAATGGAATGAATTAAATGCTGTTAAACAAGATGATCCTGAACAAATATTAAATGGTTTTATAAAAGAACAAAAAAGAATTGTTAGTGGGTATAAATCAGAAGATAATTTAGAAAGATGGAACCAAGCTAATACCCCTATTCATATTGCAATAAGTCTTACTGGTGAATCATTATTTTATAAAAAAATAAGTGATTTAATAAGATTATTACATAAAAATAAAATTTCAACATTTATAGTTAGTAATGGAACTTTACCAGATATAATTGAGAATATGGAATTACCAACACAGTTTTATATTTCAATGCAAGCACCAAATGAAGAATTATATATTAATATAACAAGACCAAAAATATTGAATTCTTGGAATAAATTTATTAAATCTTTAAAAATAATGAAAAATATGAAAACAAGAACAGTATTAAGAATGTCTTTAATAAAAAATTTAAATATGGTTGATGTTGAAGGTTATGCAAAACTAATAAAAATTGCAATGCCTTGGTATATTGAAGTAAAGGGATTTTCATTTATTGGTGGTGCTAGAGAACCATCAAGAAATTTACAATATTCAGATATGCCTTTACATGAAGAAGTAAAATCCTTTGCAGAATTAATTGCAAAGAAAACAGGATATCTAATATCTAATGAACATAAAACTAGTAAAATGGTTTTACTTTCACGAGATAAAATTGTAGAGAAAAAAACACAAATAAATTTTAATAATTTATTTGATTAAATAAAAATATTATTAATAATTTTTTAAATTTGAATTAATTAAATTAAGTTAAATAGTAATATTTATTAAATTTTTATTATATTGTTAATTGGTAATGAATATGAATAAATTAAGTGTAAAAGGCTTAGCATTTGCTGGTGGTGTATTATGGGCATTTTACATATTACTTGCTGGTTGGGGATCTGCATTAGGTTGGGGTACAAATTTTGTTAGTGCTTTTTCTAATTTATATATTGGGTATGGTCCTAGTTTTATTGGTGGATTAATTGGTGCATTATGGGGATTTTTAGATGGTTCTATTGCTGGATTTGTAATAGGTTCTATATATAATTGGACAATTAAGATAGAGAAAAAAACACATAAATAAAAGCAAATATCAATAAAACAAATGTTTTTGTTTTTTGCACTTTTTACATTCATAACTAACATATCTATGAATACTTACAATTTTTACATTACAAGTTATTCCAGGTATTAGAATTAAATTGCATCTATTACATATTTTATTTTTGTACTTCTTTGGTATTTTTATTTTATAATGAGAACTCATTTTTCTTAATCGCGAAATATATCTTTCTGCAAGTTTTAATTCTTTATTATTTATTCTTTCTTCTGCTGCATCAAATAAAATTTCAATTCTCTCTAATACAATTTTTTTAATAAAATTTCTATTACTATACATTAAATCTTCTGTACAATATTAATTAAAATTTCTATTTTTATAAAGGTGCATATATTAAAGATGCAACAATAAATCCAATTAAAGCAATTGTCATTGCAAGCAAGCTAAGATTTCTTGACACATTATAAAAATTATCAATTTTTTTCTTGTTTATTTTTATTTTAAAATTTATTTTTAAATAAATAATACTAATATAAATAATCAATAAATCTGCGATTAAAATCGGGATTAAATAAAATATATTAAATTCAAATTGTTTATTGAATAAAAATAGATAAATAGAAATAAATATTGCTACTAGATAAAGACAAAAACTTAATATAGTAGAATTCACAATTCCAATATATTTAATTATGTTTTTTGTTTTTCTTATTTTATCATCTCCTTCATAATCTCTAACCATCCCATTAATTTCTCTTGCTATTCCTGCAAACAAAATAAGAATTGAAATAAAAATTATATTTATTGAAATATTATTAGACACAACATAATTACCAAAAATAAAAGGTATTGCCATTGATAGTCCAATAAATATATTTCCAATTAAAAATATGTCTTTTAATTTATAACTATATAAAATAGCAACAAAACCAAAAATAATAGCAATTATAAAAGCATTCATATTAATAAAAAAACTTGCTGTGAGTCCAATAGTTAAACAAATTAAACTAATAATTAATGCATTGCTTTTTTTTATTGCTCCTGTTACAATAGGTCTATTCTTTTTATTTATTTTATCTGTTTTTACATCAAAATAATCATTTATTGCAAAAGCAGACATACTAATAAAAATAGGTGTTATTAAGCTAAGAATTAGTAAATAAAGATCTGGTAAATGTTTTAAAACAATTATTTCTCCAGATATAACTGCTATTATTAATATTAAACTATGCTCTATTCTAGTTAACTTTAAAATCTGATTAATAAAGGACATAAAAATATTGTAAAAATTATATTAAATTTTAAGAAATAAGAAAAAATTCAAATAGTATCTATGTTAGATTCTTTATATCCAATATTAATTAAAGCTTTAACAACGTCTTTTTTATGATTTCCCTGCAATTCAATTGATAAATTTCTAAATGTACCACCACATGCAAGAATCCTCTTAAGTTTTTTTGTTACTCCATCAATTTCATTACTTTCAATACCACTAATAATTGTAATAATTTTTCTGAATTTAACTTTTTTCAAATAGACTTTTATTTTATCTTCTCCCTCTTTATCTAATACAGAGCAGACACATATATCTTCTGGGAGTCCACAAGTAGGACAAATATCTGGCATTAAACATCTACACCTCTTTGTGAGAGAATTGTTTTTATTCTAGCAATTGTTTTTCTAATTTCTCTTAATTTAACAATTTTACTAGCAACTCCTGTTGATTTGATTTTTTGCTTTTCTTTTGAAAGCTCTAATTCTAAATCATTTAATTTGGAGATCAGACCATTATTTTCTAAATTTTTAATTTCTTTAATTTTTATATAAAACACCTTATTAATTAAAACAAATAAAATAAATAATTATATAATTGATAAACAATATTTAAAAGTATTTGTTTTATTTTAAATTATTTAAAAAATCATAATCTTTATTAGTATATTTATTTTAAATTAATAAATATTTGAATTAATAAATATTTAAATATAGCAGTAAGTTAAAAATAATAATTATTTGCATAAATAAATAGAATAAAAATCTATTAAAATACAATAATATTTTAAATTTTTATTTTTTTTATACAATTCTAAATAGTGATTTTAAGATTTCTCTACTAATATTTTCTATTAAATAAGTATTAAATAAATTGTATTATAAATACTGTTTTAAAATAATAGAATTATTAAAAATTAAATATTACTGTGAACTTATGAAACTATTAATATTGTCAGATGTACATTATCCCAATTCAAATAATACTGCTTTTTCAATAATAAAAAAAGAAAATCCTGATAATTTAATATTGCTTGGAGATACAATAGATAATTCAAAATCAGATAAAACAATTGTTGAATTGTATGAACTTTTTTTTAATGATCTAAAAACAATAATCCCAATAAATTTAGTATACGCAATAGTTGGTGATAATGATTATTCTTTATTAAATAGAGAAAAAATTCTAGGTTTTTTAAATAATTTAAATCTAGCAAATTCAAATAAATTTTTTATAAAAAAAGGTAATATGACTTTTTTTCATGGAAATATTGAAACTAGTTTAAAACAAGAATCATTTGGAAAACAGATTTTACAAAAATCAAAACCAATAAAATTAGATATTTTTGCTATTTCTATTTTGAGTCTTTTAATTAGAATAAAGTTTAAAATATCTCCATTTAATTATTTGTTTTTTGGTCATTTACATTATCTTGGGCAAATAACAAAAAAAACATTTGTTTGTGGTACATTAAGTGAAAATAAAATAATATATGAAAAACAAAAATCTTATGGTTATATTATTATTGAACATGAAAATTTTATTTTTAAAAATGCTAAAATTATGTATTTATGATATATATTAAAGTATTAAAGTAAATTTAAATTTATTAAATAATCATACTGCTTATAATTCGTGTTATATGAATTAATGGTTGTGGATAAATCCCAATACCAATAATTATAATTAAACAAATACTCGCAACAATAATTGATTGTTTACTCAAACTAATTTGTTTTACTTCTCTTTTTCTATACATAGATGTTATTAATTTTCCATAATAATATATGGAAATAAAACTATTCAATATTCCAATAATTGCTAGTATTAACATATTTGCGCTTATTGCACTTGAAAACAATAAGAATTTACCATAAAATCCAAGTAATGGTGGTATTCCAGCCATTGATAACATTAATATTGTTAATGAGATTGCAGCAAAACCATTTCTTGAACTTAATCCATTATAATCTTCAATTGTATTTAGATTATGTTCTTTCTGAATGAAAAAAATAATTGAAAAAACACCAATTATCATAAAAGCATGTGCAACAATTTGGAAAGTAGATGCTTCTAATCCATATTGTGTAACTGCTGCAAGACCAATTAAAATATATCCTGCTTGAGATATTGAAGAATAAGCAAATAATCTCTTTACATTTTTTTGAACTAGTGCAAGTAAATTACCAAAAAACATTGTTAATATTGCTAATATAAATAAGATCATTGAAAAGAATTGTCTATAAGAACTAAAAACAATGAATAATATTAAAATTATTGCAATAAATGCTACTGATTTATTGATTCCTGAAATTAATGCAGTTATATTTGATTCAGATCCTTGATAAACATCAGGTACCCAGAAATTAAATGGAAATAATGCAGATTCAAATCCAAGAGCAACAATAAATAAAATAATTGATAACTCTACAAAATAATTACTAGTTATTAAACTATTACTTACTAAACTTGTTAAACTCAATTGACTATTATATGGAAAAATTAAAACCATTGCAAATGCAAATATTGCTATTGATATTGCACTTAATAAAAATAATTTAATTGCTGATTCTAATTTATATTCATTTTTACTTAATATTAAAAAGCTTGTTGAAATTGATATTAATTCTAATGCAAGAAATATTGTAATTAAAGAATTTGCAATTGGAATAAGTAGAACACCAATAATAACAAGTCCTAATAAACTGTAGAATTGTTCTGTTTCTCTTTTAAAAGATAATATTAAAATCAATATAAATAAGAAAGAAAAAAAGAAAATAAAAAATAAAGAAAATCCAAATAAATGAAATAAATTTAATAAAACAATATTAGTATTCATAAAAAATAAATATGCTGATGTTATCATTACTAAAGATAATAAGACAAATATAGCAATAAAGTTAATTTTTTTATTTTTATTAAAAATTGAATATAAACTAAAAATAAAAATTATTGATAAAAGAAATAGAATAAAATATGAAAGATTTATAATAGATATAATGGACATAATATTACTTTATATTTAAAGATTTAATAATTTTAATATAATAAATGGGAAAACACCAAATAAGAAAATAAAAAACAATAAAACAAAATACACAAATTTTTGTTCGATACCAATAAAATTAATACTTTTTGAATAATGTTTTGTTGCTAAAAATGATTTATTAACCATAAAATACATGAATGCTCCTAATAATAATATTGCAAATAGAGGAATAATCCCATATAATCCAAATGCTTGTATTGCTCCAATAAAAATAAGTAAATCAGCAATAAAAGCAGTTGTTAATGGCATTCCGACCATTGTAAAAATTCCAATTAATAAAGCATATGTTGATAATCTTGCATTCTTAACAATCCCTCTTAGAATTTTCATACTTCTTGTACCATATGTTAATTCAATTGATCCTGCAATTAGAAATAATAAAGTAATTAACAATCCATGGCTAAGCATTGCATATACACTACCATAAAATCCAAAGTTATTGAATTCAGTAATTGCAAATAAAACAATTGACATTTCAGTTATTGTTGAATATGCAATAACTCTTTTTATATCATCTTGTTTTATTAAAACAAAAACAGAATAAAATGCAGATATTACTGCAATTACTGCAATATAATTTCTGAATAGTTTAAATATTGGTAACATTTCAAATATCAATATTATTCCAAAACCACCAAATTTTGTTAATATTCCTGATAAAAGCATTGAACCCTGTGTTGGTGCTTCTGTATGCGCATCTGGAAGCCAAGAATGAAATGGGAATATTGGCATATTTATTGAGAATGCAATTAATAATAAAGTAAAAATAAGTAATTGTATATTTAATGGGATTAAGTTCTGATTTGAAATAATTGTTTGAATATTAAAAGAATGAATTGGTGTGTAAAAATATATTAATAATATACCTAATAAAAGTAAAGAACTTGCAAGAAGTTCATAAATTAAAAATTTTATTGATGCATTTTTTCTATTTGGTGATCCAAGAATATTAATCATAAAAAATAAGGAAATTACTCCAATATCCCAGAAAATAAAGAATATAAATAAATTTAAAGAAAGAAATAAACCAATACTTGCAATTTGAAATAAGATAATAAGAAAACTTGATAATTTTGTTCTTACTTTATGTGTATTTCCAGCAAATGCTGTTGCAAATAAAATAATATTAGCCATTAAAAATAATATAAATGAAATTGGATTTAATCCTAAACTAAAATGTATATTTAATGAAGGAATAAATAAAAAAGAACTACTTATATTGACTTTTCCAATATAATAAAAATAGACAAGCAAAAGTAGTGATATGATTAAAACAAATCCAGTTGATAATATACTAATCAATCTACTATGTTTTTCTTTTAAAATAGAAATAAGGATAATTGCAATAACTGGAATTAGAATAGAAATATCAAGAATATTTGATAAAAGCAAAGATATTATTTGATTGACCATGTATTTTCACCAGATAATAAAAAAGAAAACAAGAAAAATTAATCCAAAAACAAAGAATAAAATATAATTATTAATCTGTCCATTTTCAAAACGTTTTAAAACATTTCCTATTTTTATAAATAACAATGCAAAATAATAAATTAATTGATTAAATAAATTATCAAAAGAATAAAAAAATTCTGAAAGCAATAAAATAGAATTATATGCTAAAGAATAAATCCACCACATAAATAAATTATTATAAAGAAGTTTGTAAATTAAATTATTTTTTGCATTTTTTTCTTGTTTAATTAAATATTTTATTGATTTTGATTTATAATAAAAGTAAATAATAATTAATCCAATTAAAATTAAAGCAGTGTCTAATATTACTTCATTTAAATTTAGTAGATAATTAAGTTTTAATATTTTAATATAATCTACTGCAAATATTAGAACAAAAGTACTTATTAAAAGTAATATAACATTTATTAATATTGCAAATTTCATTGAAAATGATGAAAATAATAAGTGTTTTTTCTTTGCTACTGTTTTGTTCTTTTTTATTATAAAAAACCATCTTAAGATATATAAAACACTTAAGAATTCAATTAATATTAAAATTAAATATACTGTTAAATTAGATTTTGCAGCAATTCCAATACTTGTTTTTCCAAAAAATCCACTAAATGGAAATAGACCTGCTAATGAAATTGCACCAATAAACATTGAAATTAATATAAATTTAGAATTAGAACTAAGTTTATGAATATCAAATTTCCCTTCATGTGATTTCATAATATAACCAGAAACTAAAAATAATAATGATTTATAGAAAGTTTGAACAATAAATAAAGCTAATGCAGCATATATTGCATTTAGTCCCAAGGCAACTAACATTAATCCTAAATCTTCTATTGTTGAATATGCAAGAACTTTTTTAATATGATTTTCTGCAAATGCATTTGTTGCTCCAATAATACTTGTTATTATTCCAATGCTTAATATTAAATAAAGTAAATGAGCTTTTACAAATAAAGGTAATAAGATCATAACTAAAAATATTCCTGCTTTTACCATTGTTGAAGAATGTAGAAATGCTGAAACTGGTGTTGGTCCTTCCATTGCAGGTGATAACCAATTACTAAATGGGAATTGTGCTGATTTCGTAAAAATAGCAATTAGTAAAAAGATTAATGGAACTATTAATAATGGTTGAGTAGGCGCATTAATAATTGTATAAAAATTTAAAGTATGATATAAATTAAAGAATATAACAATTGAGATTAACATTGAAATATCTCCAATTAATATTGTTGTTATTGTTTTTCTAGCTGCATCTGGTGGTGCATCTTTATGATACCAAAATCCAATCAATAAATAACTTGAAATTCCCAATAACTCCCATCCAATGACCAAAGATAAAAAGTTAGCTGAAATTGCAAATAGCATCATTGCTAAAGTAAAAATAAGTAATTCAAAATAATATCTATTTTGTTCGCTTGGTGTATCCATATATCCAATAGAATATATGAAAATTATAATAGAAATTAGACTAACGAGAAATAGTAAAATTTTGTTTAATAAAAATGTTGAAATTACAATATTAAATGAAAAACCACTAAAATTAAACCAAGTTAGAGAATAGATATTACTAGGTTGAAGTATAATAATAATTGTTATTAGAAATGAAATGATTACTGCTATTAAAGAAATACGAGATATTAGTTTATGGTTTTTTGTAATATATTTTGATATCAATGCAATAAAACTAGCTATTATTAATGGAACAAGAACATATAAAGGATAAATAAACATACTAATCTTCTAATTTTGATAATTTTGTTACGTCTAAACTAAGTTTTACTTTTGAAATATATCTATAAAAAATTATTAAAGCAATTATTTCAATTGATGCAATTGTCCATATTGCTAAAAGTAATAAAATAATATTTCCAAGAATTAAATAAGAAAAGAAGCTTACTGCTAATAGTGTACTTGCAATAAGCATAATTTCAACAGAGATTACCATTAAAATAAAATGTCTTGAAATTGCAATTCCACTTATTCCTATTGAAAATAAAATAAAACTTATTAAAATAAATAATAAAATCATAAAGTCCCTTTATATTATATATATTAAATTTTTAATTAATCTTTATTGTTCAATTGTTTTAATAATACTATTGATGCTAAAGATATTCCGAATAGAACAAATGCAATAATATAAAAGTTAAATAATTGTATTGAAAGATTATTTGCAATTGTTTGGTTTGAAAGAATATTATTACCATTGCTCTTAAAAATAATTGTTTTTAAAGGGTAAATAAGGATAATAAAAATTAAAAAAGAGAAAACTAAAAACTTAAAAAAATTAACAAATTTAAAATTAAAAAATTCTAGTGATGCAACACCAATGAATAAATACGTTGATATTCCACCCACTGTAATAAGCAGTTGTATCATTGCGAGCAATGGTTGATTTAATAGTAAAAATAGAATAGAATTAAATACAAATAAAATAGATAAAGAAATAATAATATAAAGAATATTTTTAAATAAGAAAATCGAAAGACCTAAAATAGTAATAAGTACTGTAATAATTAATAAAACTATTTCATAAATCATAAAATCAATTATTCAAGTTCTTCTGGTCTAAATACAAATTCTCTTCTGTCAAATCTTTCAAAATCATATTTTTTTGTCAAAATTAAACATTTTGTTGGACACACTTCTTCACATTCTGCACAAAACATACATCTTTCAATATTTATTTCTGGCATTTTTTTCGTTCCTTTTTTTGTATCAATATTAACCATTGTTATTGTTTTATTTGGGCATATTCTAGCACATGCTCCACAACTAATACATGTTTCAATATCTAATTTTAACATGCCTCTATAATTATCAGTAATAAGTTCTCTTTTTTCTGGAAATTCTAATGTTTTTGGTTCTTGAACAATTTGTCCTAATACCTTTACTATTGGTTTCAATGTTTTTATTACTTTTATAATCATAGTTATCAATTATTATTCAAAAACAAATTATTTAATTGTTTATAAAATTATTGTTATTAATAACTAATATTATAAAGTTTCAATAATTCTATAATTAATATAAAGTAGAGATATTTGATAATATGTCAGTTGATTTAAGTAAACTTGTTTCAAAGCAGAAAATTACATTACAAGATTTAGATCAAAAAATAATTGCAGTAGATGCTTATAATATGCTTTATCAATTTTTATCAACAATACGCCAGCAAGATGGTACATTATTAATGAATAAATCAGGAAAAGTAACAAGTCATTTATCTGGAATATTCTATAGAACAATTGATTTTGTTTTACATGGGATAAAACCTATTTTTATTTTTGATGGTATACCATCTGTTTTAAAGCAAAGAACAATACAAGCAAGAACAAAGAAGAGGCAAGATGCGTATGAATTATGGAATGCTGCAAAAGCAAGTGGTAATATTGAACAAGCAGGGTTATATGCTAGAATAAGTACAAAAGTAAACAAAGAAATTGTTGAAACTTCTAAGCAATTACTAGATCTAATGGGTATGGGATATATTGATGCACCTAGTGAAGCAGAAGCTCAAGCAAGTTATATGTGTAGACAAGGCCAAGTATTTGCAACAGCAAGTCAAGATTATGATACACTACTTTTTGGTTCACCACATATTGTAAGAAATATGTCAATATCAGGAAAAAGAAAACTACCAAGAAAGAATTTTTATATTAATGTTGAAACAGAACTTTTAGATTTAGAGAAAACAAAAGAAAATTTAAATGTAAATCAGAATCAATTAATATGGATTGGTTTGATGTTGGGTACTGATTTTAATGAAGGTATTAATGGTATTGGACCAAAAACATCTCTTAAAATTGTTAAACAATGTAATTCTTTACAACAGATCAAAGAATATGTAAATCAAAAATATAATAAAGATTTTGATTATAATATAGAGGAGGTTGAACAATTATTTTTAAAACCAGATGTAAAACAAATTTCAGATGAAGATATGAAGCAGTTAATGAGTAATAAACTTGATGAACAAGCACTTATTGATTTTATGTGTAATGAAAATGATTTTATTCCTGATAGAATAACAAAATATATTAATAAATTAGTAGAAAATAAACAAATTTCACATCAAAAAACAATTTTTCATTTTCAATAATATATAATTTATAAATAATATAAATTTATAGAGTATTTAATATTTTAAAAACAGTATCATTTCTATTTACTTTCCACTTAAGTTTAATTCCAATATGTTCTCCTTTTTTAGCATGTTCAATACTTTTTTTGTTTATTTCAATACTTTCAACCTTTTGTTTTATTGATTCTATATTATTTCCTATTTCAATAATATCTCCAACATCAAGTGAATCATCAAGCTTTATTGCAACAACACTAATTTTTTCAAAAAATTGTTCGACTTTTCCTATTATTTTTTTTTCTTTATAATTATTATTTATATTTTTATCAATATTATTTTCATTATATATTTTAATTTTTTTATCTATTTCATCTCTTTCTAAGTCTTCCATTATATTATCTAAACTCTGTTTTATTTTTGACATATAATCATTTATTTTTCATTATTGCAATATTTGCAATCATTGCTTCTAATTGAATTCTTTCATTTGCACCTTCAATAATCCTAAAATTTGTTTCTCCAATATTACTAATTATTATTAATTTCATATGTTCATCTAAATCCATATTTTGTATTTCTTTATAACATTGAACTAAAATATCTTCTCCAGACATCCCATAATTTAATATTAATCTATCCAGTTCTTTTTTTGCACCTTCAAAATCTTTTGATACTGCATATCTAATCATTGATTGTATTTCTTTTGGTTTTGCTCTTGCAGATATTTCATATATTGCTCTTTCTGTTATTTTATTATCTTTAAGTGATGCTGTTTGCATAATATTTGTTAATTTCCTTAAATCTCCTTCACTAATATAAATTAATGCTTGTATTGCATTTTCATTAATTTCTAAATTTTCAGCTTTTGCTACTCTTTCAATATATTTTTTAATATCTTTTTCATTTAATAATTTAAATCTAAATACAATACATCTACTTTGTATTGGTTCAATTATTTTGCTTGCATAATTTGCACTTAATATAAATCGTGTTTCAGCTGAAAACTTTTCCATTGTTCTTCTTAAAGCATGTTGAGCATCTGATGTAAGTGAATCTGCTTCATCAAGAAATATAATTTTAATTGGTACTTTTGATAATGCAATTGTTTTTGCAAATTCCTTTACTTCTCCTCTTATTATATCAATACCTCGTGTATCACTATTGTGTAAAAGAATTGGTGTTTCCCCACCCCAAAACATTTCACTATTAGGAACTGAAACATCATATACATATCCTTTGTAATCTTTATCAATAATATTTTTAATAATGAGTGAATAAATGTTAGACATTGCTAATAATTTAAGATAATTTAATTTTTCTTCTTGTTTTTTTAATAATTTTTTATTATTAATTTGATCTAAAATATGCAATATTGTTTGTTTTTCAATACAATTATTTTTTTTATAATACAAAGAATGATTTAATTCATATTCCCAATTAAATTTAATATTTATTGTTTTAAGAAATTCTACAAATGGTTTTGCAGTTATTAAATTATTACTAATTTGAGAAGATTCTAATTTTTCATTTACTTTTAATATATTATTTGGACTAATAACAAGAGTACTTGATATTGGTTTGTATATAAAATTATTATTAGAATATAATTCAATTAAATTTTCAGAATTGGAACTGAAATTTTTGCTATTATTTAATAAAATATTTTCTTTATATATTTTTTCAGTAATATTTTTTGATGATTGTTTAAAGGATAAAGTATTTTTTATTTCTTGTCTATTATTTGTTTTTAATATTATTTTACTATTACTATTACTATTGTTGTTGTTGTCGTCTATTTCTATATTACTCAATATATTATTATTAAATTCATTTAGTGTTTTAAAACTAATAAGTGAATCATTAATATCTAATTTTTCTGCTTTAATACTTTTAAATTTTCCATTACTGTCAATTATTATAATTGAATGATTTAATGTTGTGGTGATAGTACTTGATTCCATACTAATTTTTCTTATTCTACTTACTTTATGTCTTGATATATTTTTAATTGGTAAAAATTCAATTTTTAAAGTTTTTTTATTAATTGATAAAATTTCTAAATCTTTAGGATATGCATATTTATCTGTATTATTTCCATTAAAATATAAATCTGAAATAGCACCAATTGTTGTTTTATTTATTTTGTTTGATTTTTTGATTAGTATTGGTGTATTTGGTGTTACACTAGCATTTAATTCTTTAAAAGCACTTGATTTTTCTTCTTTATATAAATCATTTGCCATTGCAATTGCACATGTTGTTTTTCCTATACCAGCACTTCCTGCAAAAATCATATTTGGAAAATTTTCATTTTTTACAAATTCAATAAGTCTATTTATAATTGATTCTTGTCCAATAACATCTATTAATTTATGAGGTCTATATTTTTCTGTCCAAGGTAAATCCATTAGCATAAAAATCGTTTTTAATTATTAATAAATTTATAATAAGAAAGAATAAAAAAACTATTTAATAATATTAATTTATTTTTTTGAAAAGTATGCTGTTAAACCTTCTGAATTCATGTAATTATTATTAAATGTAGTTGGTAATATTAGACCCAATGATTTTGGTATTGTAATACCACCATTAGCTGGATCTAAAATATATTCCTGTTTTTTATTTTTTTGATCTAATGTGATTGAAACCCATGCATGTGCATTAAAACTAAGATACTCTCCATATTTTTTATCTACTTTATCTAATTCATTAATATTAATATTTGTATTATCTAAAACATTATTATTTTTATTTGTTTTTTTACTTTTATTATCAATTCTTTTTAATTTTTTTAGTATATCATTTTTTTGATCTCTAAAATTTTTTAAATTATTTTTTTGATAGTTTTTTAATTCTTCATATAATTCTGATTTATTTAATTGTAATTCATTAATACTCTTTTGAGTTTTATTAAAATAAAAGGATTTATTTTCAATAGAAGATTCAATTAATTCACCTATTCTAATTTTAGTAATATTATTTTTCAATATTTCATCTTGTTTTATTAATAAAAATAAAACAATAGACATTTCAAAACATGCTCCAACTCGTTTTTCAATTATTTTTTCTAATGGTATGATTTTATTTACATTTTCTTCAAAGAAAAAGTTCAAATTATATTCAAACTTATTATATACAAATTTTGAAAGTTTAGTTATTTTATCAATTGGATTCATTTTTTGATTTATTTTTGATTCTTTTATAAGTTCATTAAAAATTTTTGATTCTTTTAAATTTTTAGGTATTTTGATACCATATATATTTTTATATAATGAATTTGAATAATTAAATAATACATTATAATGTGAATAATTCTTATAAAGATCCAAGCTTTTATCTGAATTATTAGTAATTCGTAACATTGATTTTATAAAATCTTTTTTGAATTTAGTATTTTTATAATTATTATATTTGAAAAAAAGATTTGTTAACATAAATAAATCTTTATTAGAAGTCCCACTATTTATAAAAATGTCATTATTTTTTATTTCAGTAACATTTTTAGAAATTTTAAAATTATAATTTTTTTTTAAATTTACTAAATCAATGTTTTTTGATTTATATTTTTCCATCTTAATCATCCCAAATATTATTCATTAATTAATTTGATATTTAAGTTTATTGTATTAATTTTTTTATGGTTTAATAAAATTTCATTACTTAAATTATTCACTATATACTTTTATGATATTTGGGTAAAGTTCACCTTCTTCTGATAGTAATAATGTATTATATTTTAGATATTGAAGATATTTGAATACAAGATGTCTAGCACCATGCCCTGTTGTTTTTGAATGTATTAAAAATTGAGAAGTAATAGCAATCATTGCACCAGAAAAAATTAGTTTTCCTTCCTTTGAAATAATAACAGCACCATCAGTATTTAATAATTGCACAAAACTGCTAAATGGGATATCTTCAATGTATTTATTTTGGAATAATTGAATGTTTGATACTGTTAAAAGGGATTTATCTTTTTTTAATTTATTTTGATCTGATATAATAATTATTCCACCTCTTCTTTTTATTATTAATTCAGATAATGCTTCAGCTAATTTATATTTTGCTTTAATTGATATATTATTTGGTTTGCTTTTAGAAATTTCTTTAACAATACTTTCACTTGGGATTGATAACCATTTTCCATCTTTGTATATATCTAATAATACATATTTCCCATCAATATAATATTTAATAACCCTATTAAATGGACCTTCTACTGTTATTCCAATACTATTCGAATTTCTTGTTCTTTTTATTAATTCAGTACGAGTATCTGAAGAAAAAGTAGTTCCAATAAATGTGCCATCAAATGAAAAATTAAGAATACCTTCGTGGCCAAGTAAGAAATAATATTTTTTAAGTATTTTATCATTTAATGAATTTAGAGTAAGATGTTTTTGAATTGATTCAAATTTAGCATTGAAATTATCTTCAATTCCAGTATATTTCAAAAAATAGTCTAATTTTAATGCTCTAGCTAGAGATTCAAGAGTACTAAAAGTCATATCAATGTTTAAATATTTTGAAATATTATTTATAATTTTATTAACTTCTCTATCCAAATCAATTCCAATTGGTTTTTCAATCTCTTCTTTATCTATTTTTATTTTTCCAATAGATAAATTTTTAATTTTTTTATTATTTGTTATTAAAATTGAAATTTTCCATTCTCTATTTTCGAAACTATTTGTTGAAGTTAAATCTCTCATAATATGTGGTAAATGCATAAGATTCTTAATATAAGTAGAACTTCTAAAATTTTTTCTGAATTTACTAATAATTTTTAGCCATAAATTATAAAAATTCATTGACTTTTCTTTTTCAGGAATTTTATTTTCAATAGATCTAATCATAAACCCCATTTATTATTTATTTTTAAGCAAATTAAAGTATTTTCAAGTTTTAATAACTTGAATATATAAAATATTTTAATAGTAAATACACAAATTTACATAATATTATTTTTTATTAAAGATTGATAAAATAATTATATATAGATATTAAAAAATAAAAGTCTTTTTAAAAAATAATAAATTATTTTTATTTGTTATGTATTTTTTTTAAACTAATTTCAGTATATCTTAATAAAGGTTCTGTGAAATATTTTATAAATGATAAATTATTTACTATTTTTCTAATAAAGTCAATATTTTTTTGATTAATTAAATCAAAAAAAATCAGAGATAATGGATATAAAATAATAATTAATATTAAATTTGTAATAATTGTTATTTTGCTATAATGTAATAAGAATGATGAGAAATAAAGAATTACAAATAAAATTAAAGTAGGAATTATTAGTTTCAAGATTTTATGATATAATTTAATTGAAAATTCATTTGATAATACTTTTAGAAATATTATATCTGATAAAATAGGTGTAATAATAAATAAAACAGCAAGTGCTCCAATTATTTTAAATAATGGTATACTAATTAATAACATTACAAGTTCTATTGAAATAACAAGTAATTGATATTTCATAAGTTTTTTTGTGTTTCCATAACTTATCAATATTGTTGTTGAAAAATTGGTTACTATTAAAATTCCAAAACCAATAACCATTATTTGAAAATAAAAAGAAGTTAAAGAATATTGTTTTGAAAATAAAATATTTGATAAAGGTAATGATGAAGAAATAAGAAATAAAATAAGAGGTATTAGAACTATTAAAATATAATATAATGAATTATTATAAATTACATTTATTTTACTTCTGAGTTTTTTACTATTAAATATTTCTGAAAATGTGGGCAATAAAATAAATGTAGATGAAATTAATAAAACTTCAATTATTCTTGCTAACCTAAAAGCAGCAGTATAATTTCCAATTTTAAAAGGATTTACATAAAGTGCTAAAAACATAATTGCAAAATTTGTTATTCCTAAAACAGAAACATTTGTAATCATTACTGGAAATGAAAAACCAAAAATTTCACTAATTATTTTCCTGCTTGGTAAAATTAATCTGAGTTCTATGTTCTTTATTAAATAAATTATTCCAATTATTAAACCAGTAGTAACACCTATTAATAATCCAATTATTGCACCAAAAATTTGATAACCATTTAGTACTAGAATAACTGTTGAAATTAATAGTGATACATAATAAGAAATATTAACAATTGATGCTTGTTTTATTTTATTAATCCCAACTAATGCTGAACCTGTCAAATTAAATAAAATAAATAAAAAGAAAGTAAAAGATACTATTTTTAGATCAATTGATATATTTTGATGATATAAACCAGCAAAATAATTACTAGATAAAAATCCAAAAACAAAAATAATTATTCCAATAATTAATGCAATAAAATATCCATTATTTATTATTTGTATTATTCTATTTTTTTCTATTAATTTTTTTCTAAAAGCTGTTCCAATTCCAAAACTGCCTCCAATACCTAGAATAAGATAAAATGAAAATATAATACTATAAATTCCAAAGTTCTTAACTCCTAAAAAATATGCTAAAAAAATAATAAGAAGAAAAGATGAAAAAGCACCAATAATTTTGCTAGATACATAAACAATAGTATTTTTTGCAGTAGATATTTCAAAATTTTCCATTGAATTTTTATTATTTTTAATTTTATTTGCCATAAAATATTTTTTTATAAATTTTATTGTATAGATTAAATGAAGTAAAATTAAATAGAATAATCTATTTAAACGGATTAAATAATTTTCCAATAATACTTTGATATGCTTCACAAGATGTCCATTGAATTGGTTCTTTATTTTTAATAATTTGCAGTCTTATATTTTTTGCTTTTTTACTATTCCATATATTCATTAAATTAAATTTAATTTCTTTTAGGTTTCCTATTTTTTCATCCCACATTATTGAAGGGTATATATTTCCATAACTGTCAATAAATAAAGAATCAATTAAACTTCTACTTTTTATTGGTTGTTTTTGTGTTTTTATAAATTTAATTAAATTTTTTAAAAATAATGTTTCAATATATTGTATTACACTAAATTCAAATTCTCTATTTGTAATAATATCTTCAATTTCTTTCAAAACAATTTGTTTGTTTGGAATTAATTCATTATAATTTTTCTCATTCCCATAATAATTATTTGATTTTTGTGCAATATTAATATGAAAATCATTATATTTTATTTCTGGAATATATTTTTTAATTGATTCAAATGTTTCATTAAAATGTCCTTGGTTATATCTGCTTATTGTATAACCAAAGATAAAGATTAAATTATTATATTTCTTTTTTAATTTTTTTAGTTGTTTAAACATATTTATTGTTTTTTTAAAATTTCCTGGAATCCCTCTTATAAAATCATGCATTTCTTGATTTCCATCTAAACTCAATGTGATTGCAATACGTGGAATTTTTAATTCTAATATTTGTTTTATTTTTTCTAACATTAATTTTTCATTTACTAAACAATTTGTTGGAAATGTTATTATAAATGGATCTATTTCTTTAAAAGTTTTAACAATTTCAACAAAATCAGATCTTAAGAAAACTTCGCCACCTGTTAATTCAATCCATTTAAAATATTTATTTTTATGTGCGAATTTTTTTATATCATTAATACTCAATTCATTTCTTGGTTTTATTTGCCATATATTACAGGTTTTACATTTTGAATTACATTTATAAGTAATACAAAAATTTAATTTATATGGTTTTTTTAAATTAATAAAATTTGATTTCAATATATTCAAACTTAAACCAAATAATTCTTTAATCATTATATCAATTAAATTATATAAAATATGAAACATTTATTATTCTATATTTTTATATATTAATATGCAACTAAAAAATTTGAAATATTATCAAATTATAACAATTATTTCTAGTTTTTTATTAATTTTGTTATTATTTTATTTAAATAAAATATTTTCTTATAGTATTGGTATTGGTACTGGGATTAGTATTGCTGCAAGTATTTATAGTATCTCTAATACCCAAATAATTAATAATTCTGCATTATCTTCAATAATAGCAAGTATCCCAACATTAAAACTAGCAATTCATATTGTTTATTTAATGCTCTTTTTTAATATTATTATTTTTGCAATTTCAGTTTTATGGGCTTTTTCTAAGTCCCATATTAAATTTACTGGTTTATTGCTCCTATTTACTTCATCTATTACTATTTTATTGATGACAATTATTAAATTTAATTTTACTTTCAATAATCAATTATTAGTATTTATTTTTTACTATGTTTTTTCATTTATAATATTATTTATTGGTTTATTAATATTTATAGAACAAGAAAGACCTAATAGAAAACTAATTAAAAAGCCACAATCTATTGAAATAAATCCAGATACTCCTTATTCAAATATATTCAAAATTTCAAGTAAAATTTTTTCAAGATTAAATGGACAAATAAAAATTCTTGACATGCATTTTGATTTAAAAGGTCTTGAGAATTTATCAAAATTAATTCAAGTAAGTCAAAATTCAAATATTTCAGAAATAGATATATTAACAAAAAAAGATAGATTAACAAAAGATTTTGGAAAATGGTTTTTTGATTTTGAAAAAGAACTAAATAATAAAAATATTTTATTTGAATTAAGAATAATGAAAGAATCTGATTCTCAGTTGCAGCATGAACGGCTTTTAATAGATATTAATAATGCTTATAAAATTCCTCCATTAAATATTATAAATAAAAAAAGCGAACACATTGTACATATTGATCATAAAAGTGCTGATAAAAGATTTAACATTATTTGGGATAGATCTTTAAAATTTAGAAATTTTGTCCTTAAAACTGAGAATTAAAGGATATAACTACATAAAAATAAACTAAATTACTAAATAATTTAATGTTGATTAAAATAAGTAATTATAATAAAAAAGGTTAATTATGCGTACTATTGCAATACTAAATATATTCTTATTGTTATTATTTTTTGGTTTAACAATTAATGCATTTACTCCTGCATTTATTAATGCGCCTGCAGTAATTTTACAAAATAATTCAGGTATTTTAACAACATTTAAATTGAATGTTACAAAAGGAAATGGAAATGTTCTAGTTATTGGTGTTCCTTCTGTTGCTAATTCAACTATTGATTCAGCATATACTGCAGTAGAATATGCATCTAATTATACTCTTTTAAATGAGTCAAATTATAATTTTACTTATACTATTCTTGATCATAATACAAGTGTTTCTGGTTCAAGTGCTGGTGCTGCAATGACAATTCTTGCAATTTCAGTTTTATCTAATAAAACACTAACATCTAATTTTACAATGACAGGAACAATTTCATTAAAAGGGATTATTGGGCCAATAGGTGGTGTATATGATAAAGCATTAGCAGCACATAATCAACACATGAATTTTATTTTAGTTCCAAAAGTTCCTAAAAATAGTAATGAAAATAAATTATATTTTTTAATTCAAACAGCATTCAATATCCCATTAATTCAAGTTATTAATATTTCAGAAGCATCAATATATGCATTTTCTAAGTCCTCTAATACTTTATTATTAGCTAATAAAACAAATTATAATTTTTACACTGATTATAATATCAGTAGCTTGAATATATCAAATATTAATTGTATTAATAATTGCAATACAACACTATATAAACAATTTATTAATTTTACATTTAATCTTACACAAAATGAAATAATAGAATTAAATCACTTAAACAATTTTCATAACATAAGTCAACAATTAAATAAAGTTCTTAATCAAAGTAAGCAAATATCTAGTAAAGGTTATTTATATACTGGTGCTGATTTTGCATTTATTGATTATTTAAATGCATTTTATTTTACACATGCTTATATTACAAAAAAATCAGGATTAAATATTTTAAAATCAATTCAAAACAATTGCAAATTTGCAATTGCACCAAAATTAACATTTAATAATTATGATTTTGTATTAAATGGAGAATTAAGACAATTATGGGGCCAGTATTCAATAAAACAAGAAATTAAAAATTATAATTTAACTTCTATTGATACTGATTATATATTAAATTCTTTATATAATGGAGCAGAAGCAAATGCATGGTGTGCTGCTGCAAATTTTATTTATTCAAAGCAAAATAATACAAATAATTCTTTTGTTTCAATATCTAATTTATCACATATTGCAAACCAGTCAATTTTAAATGCATCTTCATATCCTGGAATGTATTTGACAACAGCACAACAAGCTTATAATTCTAAAAATTATGCTCTTGCAATTTTAGATGCAGGTTATGCCTATGCTATTGGAATTTCAATAAATAAATTTGATTTAAATGCTTCTTCATTAAATAATATTACAATTTCTATGTTAAATAGATCTTTTTCAGGTTCATTTGCAACAAATTTTGCGAATCAAGCACAATTTTATTTACAGGAATCAAAATTAACAGAAAATGCAAGTCTTATACATCAATATTCGTATCAAGCATATTCTTCAGTGTTAATTGCTAATCAAATAAGCAAAGATATGAATTTAATTAGTCAAAATATGCATATAAACCAAACAGCAATTATTCAGACTAAATTTTTTAATAAAGTTTCAAAAATACTAAATGAAATAGCAATATTGCTATTTATACTTATATTTTTAATAATTATTAGTGTAATAATTTTATTATTAATTTTATTAAGATTAAATAAACAAAATAATAATTTATCAGTTAAACAAAAAAATATAAAACACACTAAAAAAATACATAAAAAATAAAATATCTCATTTTTATAAATTTTATTATTTATACTATATTTTTATATATTTGTAAATTAAACTAATAATATTAATTTGTTATTAATTTTAATACTAAAAAGGTGATTTATATTTTACCAGGAAAATTTTGTGTTTCATGCGGAAGATTAGATAATAAATATACTGAATTCAAATGCCCAAATTGTGCAAAAACAATAATTATAAGATGCAATCACTGCAAAGAAATTTTTAATTCTTATAGATGTGAGGAATGTGGATTTGAAGGTCCATAATTAATATAAAAACAATTGATAATATGTCAGATGTAGGTATTTTATTTAGAGTATATCCAGTAGATAATATTGATGTCAATAAATTAATTGATATTGCTAAGGAGTCTATTTCTCCTAATAAAATTGAAATTGAAGAAATAGGTTTTGGAATTAAAGTATTAAAGCTATTTTTTAGGTATAATGATTCTGAAACAACATCTTCTCAAATAGAAGATAAAATAAAATCAATAAAAGAAGTTAGTGAAGTTGAAGTTATTGAAGAAAGTTTAATTTAATTTAACTTTTTTTATAATGTTTATTAACTTTAGATTTTAATATATTTATTTTAAAATATTGTATCTTTTTAAGTATATGATACTTAATATCATTTAATATTTTTAATTTATTAAATAGAAAAAGGCGCATGTATTATTCACATGCGCTGAGGGTTGGGTTGTTGATGATAAAGTATATTTTTTTAGCAAAATTTATATATCTTTCTATTAAATAT
>VAOW01034166.1_pt1 | contig 105205 bp, 84 predicted proteins | sample 3393921 | NCBI WGS metagenome assembly VAOW01 (sample SAMN08290428, study PRJNA428436) | hydrothermal vent metagenome | isolation source: Deep-sea hydrothermal vent chimney | place: Indian Ocean: Southwest Indian Ridge | depth 2742 m m | reverse complement strand
TTAATTATGCCACCCTATCCGCCCAGCCAGTCGGTCAGATCATGGCCTCTATGATCGCATCAGGCAACCCGCACGGATACGTTATGCCCCAGCCTGGTTAAGAGGTTTACCAGCATATCAATGGTGAATTTATCCGCCTTGCCGCGTTTCAAGTCGCTAACTCGTGGTTGCGATATGCCCAGCACTTCCGCCGCCGCCTGTTGGGTCAGCTTCTTTTCCATCAAGTCCTTCTCCACTTCAATCATCAACTGGGAGCGCAGTTTCAGGTTCGCCGCTTCCTGTTCATCAAAGCCAAGGTCTGCAAACACGTTGCCGCATGATTTTATCGCTGCCATGGTTAACCTCCGATTTCCTTTAATCGTTGCCGGGCAAGTTCAATATGACGTTGCGCCGTCTTCTGTGTTTTCTTCTGGAAGGCGTGAAGCACGAAAACAGCGCCCGCCATCTTCACCGTATAAATCACGCGATATGCGCCATCGGTGCCACGGATGCGGATTTCACGCACGCCTGCCGCAATCGCCTTCATGGGCTTCCAGTCTTCCGGTTCAAGGTCATACTGCACCCTGTCCAACTGGAACCCCGCCTTGCGCTTTGCATCTGCCGGAAAGTCGCGGAGTTCATCCAGTGACGTTCCTGCAAAGTACAAGTCCTTCATACGCATTTTATTATAGAAAACTTTATATATAAATCAAGCATCGGCATGGCTGGCGTTCAGGGGTGTGACGTTGCTTGATTGTGGCGCGGTCAGCTTGGCCACTGCCGCCGCCTTATGTTCCGGGGCAAGGTGGGCATAGCGAAGGGTCATCTTTATATCGCTGTGCCCCATCAGTTCGCGTACCGTGTTCAAGTCCACGCCTGCCATCACCAACTGGCTGGCAAAGCAGTGGCGAGTCATGCCAGCGGAAGCCTGTAATGCCTGCCAGCTTCAACACAGTCCCCCATGAACGCTTGATGTCGTTGAACCGCTTGCCCTGGGCGTTCGGAAATACCAAGCCGCTGGTTTGTCCAGTCTGTGCCCGCCATTCCTTCATGACGGAAAGAGATTCATCATTCAGTGGAATGTAGCGGGTGGTGTCTGATTTCGCCGTCTTGCCGTGAACGGTCAGCATGCCCGTGTTCAGGTTCACCGCTTCCCATGTCAGGGAAAAGACTTCACCGCGCCGCATGCCCGTGTTCAGGGATAGCAATACCATCGGCTTGATATGATCGGCAAAGGTGGTGGCTGTAATATCCGGCAGCAGTGGGCGGCCGCGCATCCGCCGCCATTCGTTCGCACTGCCCCGGCCATCGCGCATATTCCGTTCGCGTGCGTCCAGCGCATCACGCAAGGAGATTGCCTCATCAGCGGAAAGGTAGCGGACTACGCCCCTGCTATCCGTCTTGATCGGTTTCACCTTGGCCAAAGGGTTGTTGTCTATTAGCCCCCATTCCACGGCCTTGGATAGCGCCGACTTCAATGTGGTTACATCTCTGTTTATGGTGGCGGGGGATTTACCCCGTTTGCGTTCATTGCTGCGCCACTTGTCCACGTCCCATTTTGTGAGGGCATCCAGTGGCTTTGTCATCCAGTGGCTAAATTGTGTATCCAGCCGCTTCAATGTTTCCGCACCCGTCTTGCGGGATGCTTCTACCCAAGGGGCATACCTGTGTTCAATGAAACCACCCAAGGTTTTGAGCCTGGCTTGCTTGGCTTCGTTGCGCTTCTGTTTCTTTTCCGCCTGTACGTCATGGCCTTTGGTGACTTCCGCCGCTCTCAGTTCGGCTACGTCCCGCGCCTGTACCGGGGATAAAGTGCCGGCCTTGCCTATCAGGTAGCTAACGGCTTTTCCTGCTTCGGTCCGATAGTGGAAGTAATAACTCATGGATCCAGACGGTTGCACCCTGATATGGAAGCCTTTCAGTTCCTTGTCCCATACCCGAAAAGGCGTTGCTTCCGATTTGATCGCCTTGACGGTTCGCGCCGTCAGGTTCGCGGTTCTCCTTGAGTTCTGCTTCTGATTCATCACACACTCCCGTAACAGCACCATAACAGCACCATAACAGCACGGTAACAGCAGAAAGAATGAACTGGCTACAATCCGCCGTGTACCACCATGAACATATTCTAGGCGCAGAAGTGTAATGATTGCAATGGCTTATGTGTACATTGAGGGGTGTCTATTGTGCATAGCGGGACATTCAGAAACAGTATAAATACGCCTTCACACGGCAGGGGTCACTGGTTCGATCCCAGTACCGCCCACCAATCAATTCAATCTGTTAGGCGGGTATCCCGCCTGCTACAGGTCCGCAATCGTTACTGACAATTCCTGTTGGATCGGCGTTGAGGACTCCATTACCGACCTGTTAGGTCTTCCCTGTCGGCGCATCGGCCTCGCCTGTTCTGCGCCCTTCCCAGCGCTGCCACAACATGTAGCACAACGGGATTACGAACAAGGTCAGGATGGTGGAGGCAAAGGTACCAGCAATCAGGGTCACCGCCAGTCCGCCGAACACCGGATCGGTGATCATGACCGCTGAACCGAACATGATGGCCAACGCCGTCAGCAAAATGGGACGAAAACGCACCGCACCGGCTTCCCGGACCGCATCATCCAGGGGGTACCCCTGACGACGGTAGTCGAGAATAAAGTCAATGAGCAGCAGTGAGTTGCGCACCACGATGCCGGCGAGGGCGATGAACCCGATCATCGATGTCGCATTGAACGGCACATCGAACACCCAGTGCCCCGGGAAGATGCCGACCAGCGTCAACGGGATCGCCCCCATGACGATGAGCGGCAACATGAAACTCTGATAATACGCCACCAGCAGCAGGTAGATGAACACCAGCGCGACCATAAAGGCCGTACCCAGGTCGCGGAACACATCCAGGGTCAGGCGCATATCCCCCCCCCACAGCACCTTGTACTGGTTGATCGTGTTAGGCTGAGTATCGGAGAATCCAAGGTTGCCAGTGCTCACCCGCACACCGTTGAGGGTCTTGCCATCGAGCATCTTGTTCAGCACCAGCGTCGAGTACTCCGGCGAGAAACCCAACGCATCCCCCATCACGTATACGACCTTATTGCCATCCTGGGAAAAAATCGGTTTGGCACCACTGCGCCGTTCGATATGCACGATACTGCCCAGGGGGACCTTCTGGCCGTTGGCGTTGGTGATACTCATGCTCTCGATCTGCTGGATGTTGGCACGCTCCGAGTGATCGAGACGCACCACGATATCCTCGGGTTCTGCACTGGGACGGAACATCGAGCCGATGGTGCTGCCGGCGACAAAATCATGCACCAGCTTCGCCACCTGCCCCGGCACCACACCTGAGAGCATCGCCTTGCGTGGGTCAACGTGGATCAGGTACTCCGGGCGAGTCACGGTGACCGAATCGTGCACATTGATCATGCCGTAGACCTTTTTGAAGTCTTTGGAGACCGTATGCGCAACCTGGCGCAGTGTCTGGTAGTCGGGACCGTACAGCCGCGCCACCACCTGGGCACGGGTGGGCGGGCCCGGCGGTGACAGGAACAACATGATATGGGTGCGAGGGTACGCCGCACGCGTGCGGGCCAATGCCATCCACACCTGCTGACCCACCTGTGCCGTATGCGGGCGTTTTCCTTTCGCCACCAGATTGATTACCAACTGGGCAATGTTACCGCCGCGCATCATGTCATCGCCGCGCACCATACCGGCAAAACTGAGTGGCCCGGTACGCCCCAAGTAGGTCGCCACGGTGGTCACATAACGGTTGGCACTGATGACCCGCGCCACCGCCAGCGCCACCCGGTTGGTGGCCGGCAATGCGGTACCGGCCGGGGTCTCGATTTGCACCGTAAAGGTACTGACGTTGCCTTCCGGGAGCATCTTCAGGCTCACCCCCAGGGGACTCTTGGGACCGTTCATACCACTGGGTCGAATAAACTGCCAGGCAGGCATCAGCATGGAGCCCAACAGTAACAGCACCACGCTGGCAAATAACACGTTGCGCCCGGTACGGCTGCGTTGCAGCGGCGTAAACGCGGCGAGATATATCCGCCGTAGCGGGTCATGCTGCACCGAGTCCTCCTCCTCCAGGGTTGGCCGGTGCCGCGCCTCCTGCAGTGCCGCCTTGTTGCGCAACCAACGCCGTGCGATGTACGGCACCACGATATAGGCGAGCAATAACGAGGCGACCATGGCAATCGGTACGTTGATCGGGATCGGTCGCATAAACGGTCCCATCATCCCGGTAACGAACAGCATCGGGATAAAGGCGAGGATCACCGCCAGGGTCGCGATGTTGGTCGGGTTGCCAATCTCGTTGGTGGCACGCACTACCAGGGAGGCAAAATCACCCGTCGTGCGTGCCTGGTGTAAATGCCGGTGGATGTTCTCGATGACAACGATGCCCGCATCCACCAACAACCCCAGGGACAGGATCAGGGCAAACAGGCTGATGCGGTTGATCGTCTGGCCCACGATCATACCCACCCCCAACACCACGAACAGGGTCAACGGCACCAGCAGTGTGACGATGATCGCCTCGCGCCAACCGAGGAAGAAGAACAGGATCACCAGCACCACACCGACGGCCACGGCAAGATGTTCGATCAGAGTGTTGACCGCCTCGTTGGCACGGTGGCCGTAATCACGCGTGACAGTGACCTTGACTCCCGCCGGCAGCGCCTCGTGTTTTAGCATAGCCAACTTGTTCAGCAAGGCGTTGGCCACGGTGACGGCGTTGGCCCCGGGACGCTTGCCCAGCGTGATGGTCACTGCGTTCTCCGGGGCGAAGCTCCGGGCACCGGCTGCCTTTCCAAAGGCGACCCAGGCACGCTGCTGGTCATTGCGCGCGCCCTCAACAATGGTCGCAACCTGATTCAGGAAGATCGGTCGCTTGTCTTTGGCCCCGATGACGAGGCCACCGAGGTCGCGTATCGAGCCGAAGGTAGCATTCACCCGCAGCGGAATACGCTGGTTGTTCTGCTCCAGCGCACCGCCGGGCACGATCACATTCGACCCCTTGAGGACCTTAAGCAGGTGATCTAGGCTCAAGCCGCTGCTGGCGAGGCGTTGCGGATCAACCAGTATCTTGACCGCCTGCGGCTCGGCACCGATCACATTGCTCACACCCGCGTCAGGCACACTGTGCAGTTGGACCAGAAAGTGTTCCGCCACCTGGCGCAGCTGCGTGCCGGTCAGCCGCTTGGCACTGAGGGTAATGGCCATGATCGGTACATCATTGATGCCCACACTCTTGACCAGCGGCTGGTGCGCGCCCGGGGGCAAGCGATCGATATTGCGCTGCAGCTCGTTGTACAGGTACATGAGGCTGGTGGTCTCGTTAGCACCCACCTCGAACTGCACCGTCACCACGCCGACGTCGTTGGCGGCGTAACCATAGACATGCTTGACGCCGCGCAGTGACGACATCAGCTGTTCCAGTGGCTGTACCACCTGGGCCTGGATCTGCGCCGGGGCGTTGCCCGGCGAGGCGACAATGATCTCCGCTGCTGGTACCACGATCTCGGGATTGTAGAGTCGCGGGGTGATCACAATCGCCATCAGGCCGAACAAGGTGACTGCCAACATGATCAGCGGCGTAATCTTGGTCTCCAGGAAGGCCCGTGCCAGGCGACCACCGATGTTCATCGGTGCCTGCGGCGCGGGAGGTTTACGTGATTCAGTACCACTCATGCCCCATCGTCTCCGCTTGCCTTGACCTTCACACCATTGGCCAATTCACCCTGTGGGCGCACAATCAGACGATCACCCGGGAACAGTCCACTGAGGATCACCCGCTGCTCGCCGCGCCGCGCCCCCAACGTTAGCATCCTGAACTCGGCTTCACCGGCCTTGTCGACAACGAATGCGCCGGTGATGCCGGCGCGCACCTGCACTGCGGCGATCGGAACCAGGACCACAGACTGCTGCTGGACCGGAATCATCACTCGTGCATACTCACCCCCCTGGGCGGAAGTGCCCGCCGGTAGCAGCAGCTTGACCGTATGGGTATGGGTCACCGGATTAGAGGCGGCAACCAGGTTGGAGACGATTGTCTGCACCTGGTGAGACACCTGATCGGGGCCGATGTAGTCCACCGGCACCGGCTCGCCCCGTTTGAGATAATAATAGGCGGCATCACCCACTTCGACGTCGACCTGCAACTGCTTGGGATTGTAGAGCACCATCAGCTCATGGCCGGGAGCGATAAGCTGACCATTGCTGATCGTCTTGGAGAAGACAACACCGTCGAAGGGTGCACGGATCTCGGCGTAGGCGATCTGGTTGAGGGCGCTGCGCAGCCCCGCCTGGGTCGCCCGATAGTCACTCTTGGCAGCCTTATAGCCCAGTTCAACCTGTTGGAAGCGTTGTTTTGGCACCGCGTGCTGTGTGTACAGGGCCTTGAAGCGATCGTAGTTGTCCCTGGCGGTTTGCAGGGCGGCATGGGCCTTGTTGACCTGGGAGCGGGCTTGCTGTACCCCAGCACTGACCGCCGTGGGATCCACCGTCAGCAGCAGGTCACCCTTGCGCACCGACTGCCCCACACCCACCTTGATATTGCGCACGTAACCACTCAGGCGTGAGGCGACCTGGATGTATTCGGAGGGGACAATGGTCCCCGGATAACTCGCGTAGACCGGAATTAAGGTCTGTTTAACCACCATAACCTGCACCGGAATCGGTACCGAGACGGTGCCGTCAGCGGCGGCGATTGCGGGAATGCTGCCGACCAGCAACACGGCGACAAGGGCGAATGGCTTCCACATGATACTTCCCTCAGGGCTGGTGTTTGGTAGTACGCAGGCTCACCGCCTGCGGCTGCAAGCGACCCAGCGCCAGGAGCAGACTGGCCCGCGCCATCACTTCCTGGTACTGGGCACCGACCAGATCGGCGCGGGACTTGTCCAGCTCCGCTCGGGCAGCGAGGAGCTGAGTGAAGGTGGTGACACCCTTCTCGTAGCGCAATTTTGCAAGCCGTGTCGCCTCGCTGGCATCGGCCACCGAGGACTGTTTGAGCTGAATGCGGGTATGCGCCAGCTGGACCTCCTGCCACGCCGTTTGCACCCGCAGGCGCAGCGTGTCCCGCGCCTGGCGCAATGCACCCTGACGGCGAATCACCCGGGCTGTGGCCCGATCCATTGCACCACGGCGACTACCCAAGTCAAACACGTCCCAACTCAACACGCCAGCCACGGTAGTAGATGCATTTGCCAGGTGCAAGGTAGTGTCGTTCCACTGCCGGGAGAGTACGATATTGAAGTGCGGCAAATAGGCGGCCCTGGCACTGGAGACACCCGCCTGTGCCGCTCGCACCCGGGCACTGAGGGCCTGTAGACCGGGGTTGCCCACAATGGCCGCATTTTGTAATGGGACAACGGCACCGCCCGCAGGCAGTGTGATGCTCACCGCGTCACTGGCCGCTAGGTGCAGCGGCCGCCCTGCGGGTACGCCAAGCAGGATGTGCAGCCCCTCGCGGGATACTACCCACTGTTTGCGTGCCTGTGCCAGCGCTAGGCGCGCGTCGTCCAAGTGTACCTGGGCGCGCAGTACATCGGTCTTGTCCACCACACCCTGTTGGTATAATTTGCGGGCGAGAGTGACATAGGCCTCAGCGGCCTTTCGCCCCTTCAGAGCGGCCCGCTGATAATCCCGAGCCGTACCGACACCGACATAAAGCCGGATCACCTCGAACAGCAGGCGCTGTCGCGCGAACACCTCGCCCTGCATGGCCGCGGCCAGCATCGCCGAGGCCTGGTGCAACGCTGCCCAGGTCTGGCCGCCATTATAGACGGGGACGACAAGCTGCGCCTGGGTCTGGTAGTTACGGTACCAGGCGGGATGGTTGAGATTGTTCGGGGCAATGCTCAGCGTCGCCGGGCCGGTGAACGCCCCAGCGCCAAAATCATTGAAAGTGGCGCGCCGTTGCTGCAGCTTCATGCCCAGTACGTTCAATGGATTATTCGAACCGCTGGCCGTTGCAGACAAGTTCAGCGTGGGCAGCAGATGTCCCTTCGCCTCGCGCACCGCCCCGTGGGCTTCGGCCACCTGTGCCCGGCTCTCCACCATCTGCGGTGCCTGCTGCAGGGCCTGCGTATAGGCCTGCACCGGGGTCAGCAACGGTGCGGCTTCGGCGCTTGTCGCCCAGAAACCCGACACCATCAACACCGCTATGCCCATGGCAAAAACGACATGCTTCGATTGCTTCACCCTCACCCTCCGTCGACCCATCCGCACATCACCCGCCTGTCGCTCATACATACAACACCCCTGTTGATAATGCCAGCTAGTATATAAGCGATTTCTTATATTGTTAATAGCTATTGTTATCGTGACGCACCATTTTTCTGGCGTTATAATAATCCCCATACTGTTTATCAAAGTAAGAACACGGCTTTCCATGACCTTAATATGAGCAAACAGGTGCTGCTCACCCCACCACCATTGCCTATGTACGTCCCGTACGCCGGTGCACATGTGCGTTTCATTCCTCCCAATCTGCCACCTCGGCAAGTGAACCGTCCGCATTCTCACCGTTGCGAGACATCCAGCATCCCTCGCCCTGCAAGTGTAATTCGCGGCGGTGAAACGCACGCAGGCTGCGCCGGTGACCCACACTGATAAGGGCACTGTCCGGCAGGGCCGCGATGACCACCTCGTAGAGCATGCGCTCGGAGGGCTCATCCAGTGCCGAGCTGGCCTCATCGAAAAACAGGTAATGCGGGCGCTGCAACAACACGCGCACGAAGGCCAGGCGTTGCTGTTCGCCAAGCGAGAGGACATGCGACCAGGGCTCTACCGTTCCCATGTGAGGGATCAGTTCAGGCAGGCCTACCCGTTCGAGCAATGCGCACAGCTCAGCATCGGGTGTAGCGACATCACTGGCCGGATACAACAGGGCGGTACGCAGGCTCCCCAGCGGCAAATAGGGTTTCTGTGGCAAAAACAGGCACTGTTCGGGTGGTGGCATGACGATATGCCCGCTGCCAAAGGGCCAAAGCCCGGCCAGCGCACGCAACAGGGTACTCTTGCCGAGACCGGAACGGCCCGTGATTAACACACGTTCACCGGGAGAAACATCGAGATCCAGCCTCTTGACGATGACACGGGCCGCTGGCGTGCGCAACGTCAGCGCCCGCACACACAAGGCCATCCCCTGCTCGTGGTCGATCGCGTGCGCCTCGTGCTGTATCTGTTCGACCTCATCCATCAGTCCGACAAAACCGCGCAGACGATCCACCACGGCATGCCACTGGGCAAAGTTGTCATAGCTCTGCGCCAGATAGGCGAACGCACCCTGCACATTGCCGAAGGCCGAACTGACCTGCATCAGAAAACCCAGTGGCACCGCCTTGGCAAAATAGGCCGAGGCTGCGGCCAGGAACGGCAAGATAACGGCAAACTGGTTGAAATAGGCACTGAACCAGTTAAAGCTCTTCTGGCGCAGGATGAGGCGTTTATAGTTGCCGAAGACATGATCGAAACGGTAGTCAAACCCGGCGCGCTCCTTGGCCTCGCCGCCATACAGCGCCACCGCCTCGCTATTCTCGCGCAGGCGCATAAGGCTGTAGCGAAAATCAGCCTGTAAACGCTGCTGGTGATAATTGAGACGAATAAGCGGATTGCCGATACGCGCCGCCGCCCAGGTCCACATCACCGAGTACAACAGTGCGACCCAGACCAGAAATCCGGTGACATGGTGCTCCGTCCCGCCCCAGGGCAGGACGATGCGCGCAGACAAAAACCACAGTAGTCCCATGAAGGCAACGAGGTTGGCAATGGCGCCGAGCAACCCGGTAAACAGGCTGCTGGTATTCTGGGCGAACGCTGAAAGGTCATCGGCAATACGTTGATCGGGATTGTCCTGCCCGCGCTTGAAGACCTCCACGTGGTAGTAAGTCTGCGCACTTAGATAGCGGTTGAGGAAGGCACCCGTCAGCCAGCGCCGCCACTTGAGATCGAGCAACTGCGACAAATAAGTCTGGTAGACACCGAGCGCAATCGCACCAAAGGCCAGCAACGCAAACACGCCCAGAAGATGCCAATAGGCCCCACTATCATAGCCTTGTAGCGCGTTGTAGAACTTGTTGTACCAGTTGGTGATACGCAGGTTGATATACACCAGACCCAGTGTCGTCACCACGATGAGCAGAATCAGGCCACGAGCCTGCCAGCGCTCATCGGAATCGGTGAAATAGGGTTTGACCAGTCGCCAGGTATCACGAAAAAAGGCACGGTCAAAGCGTTGCCGGGTGCCTGGGCCGGCACTGGAGAAAGAGTCCTGCATGTAATAGTCCAGATTTGGTGACAGTGCCAGAGTGCGGGCCTACAGGCCACAGCACAACAAGTCCGGGCAGACAACAGGTGAAAGGCATCCTCCAATTCAGGAGGGGCTCGCCACCGGTGCTGTTCGCGCCCTTGTGCCGTGTACTGGTCTGCGTCGCGAACAGGTCCACAACCGCCTGTTAGAATTCAATTTGTACGCCAAGTTCCACGGCTTGTCCCGGCGGCAACTGATAAACGGCATCTGCCTGTAGTGCATTGCGTGCCATAAAACCATAGAGACGTTTACGCCACAGCTTCATACCCGGCTCAGAGGTAGGTACCAGGCGAGCATGACCGAGGAAATAGGTCGTAGCTTCAGGCTCGAAACCGCGAATCAATCCCCGCTCATGGCACAGACGTATGGCAACCGGAATGTTGGGAGTCTGCATAAAACCATAATGCACCACCAGACGGTAGAAGCCCCCTCCCATGGACTCGACTTCCATGCGCTCGCTGGCCGGCACTCGCGGCACATCGGCGGTCACCACCGTGAGGAAGATCACCATTTCATGCAACACCTGATTGAGCTTGAGCTGATGGAGCAATGCACCCGGCGCCCGGTACTGCCCGCCGGTCAAAAACACCGCCATACCGGAGATGCGCACCAGACCGAACTGATGCAGGTTGCGCAGCACCTGCGCCAGCGGCACGGAACGCTCACGGATACGCGCCTGGACCAGTGCCTTACCATGTCGCCAGGTGGCCATCAGGAACAGGGCAACCAACGCCACCAGCAAGGGGACCCAGCCACCATCGGGCAACTTGGCCAGATTCGCCCCCCAGAAGGCCAGATCGATGATCAGCAACAGACCCACGACTCCACCGGCCAGCGGCAGGGGCCAGTGCCAGATGTTTCTGGCGACAAAAAATGCGAGTATCGAAGTAATCACCATCGTCGTGCTGACCGCCATACCATACGCGGCAGCAAGATTGGCCGCCGAACCGAAACCCACCACCATGGTCAGGGTCGCCACCATCAGCGCCCAGTTCACGCTGGCAATATAGATCTGCCCCTTCTCCGCCGAGGAGGTCTGCACAATGCGCACCGGCGGAGAATAACCGAGTTGCACCGCCTGATTGGTTAGTGAAAAGGCACCGGTAATGACGGCCTGTGAGGCAATCACCGTCACTAACGTCGCTAGGGCAATCATGGGATACAAACCCCAGCTCGGCACAAGATAATAAAACGGATGGCGTGCCGCCTCCGGGTGCATCAATATCTCGGCGCCCTGGCCAAAATAGTTGAGCAACAACCCGGGCAACACCACCGCGAACCAACTCAGTTTGATCGAGGCGCTATTGAAATGGCCCATATCTGCGTAGAGGGCCTCTCCTCCCGTGACCACCAGAAACACGCCACCGAGCATCATAAAACCGATCAGGCCGTTATGGATGAGAAAAACCACGCCATACCAGGGATTGAACGCCGCCAGCACCAGGGGATGGTCCAAGATTGCTGACAAACCCAGCGCCCCCAGGATCAGGAACCAGAACAACACCACCGGACCGAAGACGGCAGCGACACTGGCCGTGCCACGTTTCTGAAAGCTGAACAGTCCGATCAATACCAACACCGTGATCGGGATGACGTAGGGCGCCAGTGCCGGCGCAGCGATCTTCAGGCCCTCCACGGCACTCAGTACAGAGATAGCCGGTGTGATCATCCCGTCGCCATACAACAATGCCGCACCGAATATCGCCAGCAACAGCAACGCCACACCGGATCGCTTGCGCTGGCGCCGCCAGGGTTCGAGCAGGGCCAGTAGGGCGAGAATGCCACCTTCCCCACGGTTATGTGCATGCATCACGAATAACAAATACTTGACTGAAATAACCAGCACCAGAGACCAAAATATCAGCGACAGGACACCCAGTACATTGGCATGGGTCACGGGAATGGCATAGCTGCCAAAGAAACAAGCCCGCAGGGCATAGAGGGGACTGGTACCGATATCACCGTAGACGATACCCAGAGCGCCGAGCCCGAGCATGAGCAATCGGCGTGAACCACCCTTCTCCGCGCTGTTTCGAGCGGAACCGCTCGGAAGGTGGCCATTCCCGGTGGAATCGTTCCTGGATGAGGCGTTCTTGGAGGCAGCATTCTGCGCGTGGCGCGCCAGCACCGCACCTGACCTCAGCCCAGTGGACGACCGGGTCGAAGGCGTGGCCTTAGATTTGGGATCAGACATCAATATCCGACCATACCCTCTCTCCGGCACCGGACCACACGGGATGCGACGGGGACAAGTGGGGCATAGGCATCGAAAATCAACCTCGGTGGCGGGCACGGCAAGGAGGGGATTATTACCCAGCCCGACAGTCTCGACAACCGTTTAGCGTTTCTGCACGCGTACACAGGCCATCACCCAGCGTGCAACATCGCCCACTGTGTTCGTTTTTCATCATCTCCTCGCCATGACAGCCGCTGGCGTGTGAGGGCTATCGGGCTGCCATCGCCTCCCCGAGGTGTCGGTAATGGCAGGCTTTGTGACGAAATCCAGGCATAAAAAAGACCCCAAGTGCATCAGGGGCCTGAAGATAGTGTGAGCTACATGTCACACAAGGGAGGAAACATCACCATAAAGCTACTTCTACTATGGCCGCGTCAGGAGACACTGAGTACCGCCGCCACACTGGGTATATCGGCACCCATACCCCTGGACTTTAACGCCATGACGCCATCTTTGCCTACACAGACCAAAGCGGTATGGAACGGGGCAAGCATGATAATATTTTATTTTTATAATCAATTTGTTGTAGATGTACCGAGATCTCTATCTGCCAACAACCAGGGCGCCACGATAGATAAAAACATCGCCCCATATCTCCTTCGCACTAACCGCCTTCCTCCCGATGCGGCCAGCGAAGAGCGAAATTCGTCGCCCCTGGCCACGCAGGGTACAATGCGGGGCGCTCGTCAGCCTGTCGACATCTGTCATCCACATCAGAGATCCGCAATGAAAAGAATATCGTTTCCGAGCCTCATGCCCCTGCTCCTTCTCATCGCCTTGCCGCTCCCGGCACAGGCTGCCACCGAGACGACCGGTTATGCCCTTGATCTGACACCTACCTGGATGGGTCTGGCTGCTCTGGCCGTGTTTATCATCGCCTATTTCTTCGTCATCAGTGAGGAATTTCTGCACCTGCGTAAATCCAAGCCGGTGATGGTCGCTGCCGGCATCATCTGGACCCTGGTGGGTATCGGCTATGCCCAAGTGGGAGACAGCGCCTTTGCCGCCGCGGCCATCCGTGAAAACCTGCTGGAATACGGTGAACTGTTGTTGTTCCTGCTGGCCGCGATGACCTTCATCAATACGATGGGCGAGCGCCAAGTATTCGCCGCCCTGCGCACCTGGTTGATATCGCGCGATTACTCGCTGCGTACCATCTTCTGGATCACCGGCCTGCTGGCCTTCCTCATCTCGCCCTTTGCCGATAATCTGACCACGGCTCTAGTGATGGGGGCCGTCGTACTGGCCGTGGCCGCCGACAATAAACGCTTCGTTGTCGTGGCCATGATCAACATCGTCGTCGCGGCAAACGCTGGGGGTGCCTTCAGCCCCTTCGGGGACATCACCACTCTGATGGTATGGCAAAAGGGGGTCATCCAGTTCCACGAATTCTTTGACCTCTTCTTCCCGGCACTGGTGAACTGGCTGGTACCGGCAATTTTGATGTCCATCACGGTGCCGCGAGAAAAACCGCGCACCACGGAAGAAGCGGTACACATACGCTATGGCGGCATGGTCGTCATCGGCCTGTTCCTGCTGACCATCGCCATGGCGGTGACCATCCACATCTTCCTCGGCCTGCCACCGGTACTGGGCATGATGAGTGGCCTTGGTCTACTCAAGATCCATGGCTACTTCATCCGCCGCCATGAACTGCACCACAGACCCGCCTATCTCGGCGAACAGGACGATTTTACGCTGGACGGGGATCACGAACACCTGCTGCGCTACTACAAACCCAAACAACACCCGTTCGATGTCTACATCAGCATGAAACGTGCCGAATGGGATACGCTGATGTTCTTCTACGGCGTGGTGCTGTGCGTGGGCGGATTGGGCACGGCAGGTTATCTGGCCCTGGCCTCGCAGGGCATGTATGTGGGGCTCGGCCCCACCGGGGCCAATGTGCTGGTAGGACTGCTCTCCGCCATCGTCGACAACATCCCGGTAATGTACGCCGTGTTGACCATGCACCCGATGATGTCGCACGGCCAGTGGTTGCTGGTCACCATGACCGCTGGCGTCGGTGGTTCACTGCTGTCGATCGGCTCGGCGGCCGGTGTGGCCCTGATGGGACAGGCACGTGGCGTCTATACCTTCTTTTCCCATCTCAAGTGGAGCTGGGCCGTGGCGCTGGGGTACGCCGCCAGCATCTGGGTCCACTTCATCATCAATGCCAGCCTCATCAATCTGCCACCAAAATAAAGGGTGGCAGGTGGTCACCGCCCACTGTTAACTTGTTGCCTTCTTCCAGACACACCGTCCGTCGCTGGCCTTGTCGATCAGGGCCAGTCGTGCCTCGTGTGCCACCAGTTCCTCGTCAGTGGGACGAATTACCCGCAAGGCAGATCGGTTCGGATCGACCCGACGTACACTCTCCTGATGCGGGCCGTCTGCCGAACTTGTATTGCCGTCGAGTGAGAGCCGCGTCTGCCCGCCAGTCATGGCCAAATAGACATCGGCAAGGATCTCCGCATCAAGCAAGGCGCCATGCAGTTCACGCTGCGTGTTGTCCACCCCGTAGCGCTTGCACAAGGCATCCAGAGTGTTCTTCTGCCCTGGATGCCGCTCACGTGCCAGCTTCAGGGTGTCCAGCACCGTACAGTGATCGTGGGTGCATCCCCATTCACCATCGAGTTTGGCAAACTCGTGGTCGATAAAACCAATATCGAACGCGGCATTGTGGATAATCAACTCTGCGCCCTTGATGAAGGCCAGGAAGGCCTCGGCGATATCGGCAAAATGCGGCTTGTTGAGCAGAAATTCATTGGTGATCCCATGCACCTCGATGGCACCGGCGTCGATGTCGCGATCCGGTTGCAGGTATTGGTGGTAGCGATTGTCGCTCAGACGTCGATTGACCAGTTCCACACAGCCAATCTCGATGATACGGTGTCCCTGACGGGGCTCCAGCCCGGTGGTTTCAGTGTCCAGAACAATTTGACGCATGATGCCAACCTCGGTGTGTGTGTGTGTTGGGTGCCGTATCCGGGTACGACGAACAGGCTCAGGCGATGTTCAGGGTGTCGATGCCACGATTGGCCAGCTGATCGGCCAGTTCATTTTCGGGGTGACCACTGTGACCACGGGTCCAGAGCCACTCTACCTGATGGCGGGCAGCGGCACGGTCCAGTCGCTGCCAGAGATCAACATTCTTGACCGGCTTCTTGCTCGCCGTCTTCCACCCCCGCCGCTTCCACTGCGCCAGCCATTCAGAGATGCCTTTCTGGACATATTGCGAGTCAGTGGTCAGACGTACCCGGGCAGGACGCGAGAGTGATTCCAGCGCCATGATCGCCGCTAACATTTCCATGCGATTATTGGTCGTCTCCCTCTCACCACCGCAGAGCTGTTTTTCATGGTGACTATAGCGCAGCAATACGCCCCAGCCCCCTGGTCCCGGGTTGCCCCGGCAGGCACCGTCGGTATAGGCCTCGACCATAGGCGGGTCGGTAGATCCAGTCTCTGTCACGCTCGATATACTCCCTGTCGGATTTTACTGACGTAGGGCACCCCCCACACACACGTGGTACGGCACCCTCAAATGATCCCCTCAATGCCGGGGCGGATCACGGCGCAAGGGTTGTGCCACACCACTGGCAATCAGTTGGCGGCGCGGGCGCCAGCGCGGGCGAATCGGCGTCAATGTGGCGATGCGTTTGCGCGCGACGATCACATAGCCGCTACCCAGAAGCGCCCGGATCCGCCGCCCCCATGATTCAAAGAGACGCAGTCGGCGCATGACGCCCATATATTGCGCCGGTGAGCGAAGAAAATAGACATGGGCATGGACGATATCAAAGCCCAGTAGCCGCAACCAGTCCTTGACGCGAGCAACACTGTGAAACCGCCCACACCAGGGGACGTGTCCCCGCCATGCTGTGAGCAGGCGCCAAATCATCCACAGGCTCCAGACATTGAAACCCAGCAGGACCACATGACCCTCGGGTATCAGGACACGATCGGCTTCACGTAGCACCTCATGCGGTGCGGCGGAGAATTCCAGAGTATGGTGCAAGACCAGGACATCAAGACTGTCACAGGCCACCGGCAACGCCGTGGCGTGGCCGTGGAAGTGCGCCATGGCGCCCGTCAATTGCACCTCGTCACCCTCATCCATGACCGCCCGGTGAGGAATGCGACTGGCTCCAGTCAGGTCGACCCCGACCGGAGGTCCGATCCGCAGGAGATGGTAACCGAACAGATCGGGCAGCAAGGCATCAAGTTGTGCCTGCTCTGCGACCAGCAAACTGGCCCCAAGTGGCGTTTGTAACCAGTGGCACAACCGTGCGTTAATCGCCGCAGACGATGTGCCGCAATGGTGGGTGGGTGTACCGGTTTCTTGTTTAGTGGCCATCGCTGCATGCACTATCCGGGCAAAAGGCGTCCTCTGAAACGAGCGACCCACCGTAGTATAACGGACTCCCTGCAGCAAAGGGTGATACCGCAGCGCCGGAACCCGTCACTGACTTTTCGACACCGCACTACTCTCCACTGCACGCCCATGCTGTACCGATAGCGCCCGGTTGGCCCGCGTAGCATACTGAACAACTTAACATTTAGCGGTCTTAGGTGTTGACCGCGAGGACGTATGACCAGTAACATTCTGGCCTGAATGCTGCAATCCACCCACACACTCGCGCGTCACCTTATCGTTCTCGCTCTGTTCTCGCTCTGGCTTTCGGCCTGTGCGATACAACCAGACAGAACGCAGGTCGCCGTTGCCCCCGTCGAGGCGAGCAATACCGCACCCCCCATACCGCAGTACACCGTACTGGGTGATGCCAATTTTCCCGCTCTGACCCTTGCCGATGCCGCACTGAGTAATCGGTTGCTCAGCGAGGCCCCGCGACCCAAACCCATACCGCACCCACCGAGAAATCTCTGGGACAGCGTGCGTGCCGGCTTTGCCCTGCCAGATCACCACAACCCGGGGGTCAGGAATGACCTGAAGTGGTACAGCGCCCACACCGCTTATCTGGAGCGGGTAACCGATCGTGCCACACCCTATCTGTACTACATCGTCCATAGCCTGCAAAAGCGCCACATGCCTACCGAAATCGCCCTGTTGCCAATTGTGGAAAGCGCCTACTATCCCTTTGCCTATTCACACGGGCGCGCCTCGGGGATATGGCAGTTCATTCCAGGAACCGGGCGCCTTTACGGACTGAAGCAGGACTGGTGGTATGACGGGCGACGCGATGTATATGCCTCAACCAAGGCCGCACTGACCTATCTGCAGAACCTGCACAAGCAGTTCAATGGTGACTGGCTGTTGGCCCTGGCGGCATACAACTCCGGGGCAGGCACCGTGCAGTACGCCATCCGGCGCAATGAGCGGCGTGGCAAACCAATCGACTTCTGGTCTCTGGACCTGCCACCGGAGACCCGCGACTATGTACCAAAGTTGCTGGCTTTGGCCGATATCATGGCCAATCCAAAAAAATACGGAGTCAGCGTCGACCCCATACCCAATCAGCCGTATTTCAAACGCGTCGACGTCGGCTCGCAGATGGATCTGGCTCTCGCCGCCAGGCTGGCCGACATGAAACTCGACAACCTGTATATGCTCAACGCTGGCTATAATCGCTGGGCCACGGCCCCCAACGGCCCGCATTACCTGTTGTTGCCCATTGACAAGGTCAAACAATTTAAACGAAAACTCGCCGAATTGCCGCCAAATAGACGCATCACGTGGCTGCGCCACCGCATCACCAAGGGCGAGACGCTAGGTACAATCGCACAGAAATACCGAATTACCGTCGCTACCTTGCGACGTGTCAACCGCCTCCGTGGCCAACTGATCCGGGCTGGCAGCCACCTCCTCATCCCCGTGGCCTCACGCAAGCCCAGTGCCTATGCGCTCAGTGAAGACCAACGCCGACGCACCGCTCAGCGTATCCCACACGGTGGCCGCAAGCTGGTCCACATTGTCACTGCCGGCGACACCTTCTGGGGGCTGGCTCGTGCCCACCATGTCTCGGTCCAACAACTGGCTAAATGGAACGCCATGGCGCCACGCGATCTGCTCCAACCCGGCCAGCGCCTGGTCATCTGGTCACATGCCAGGCGGGTATCGATCTCGCGCCGCCGGACTATCCAGGCACCACCGCATCGCCAGCGAGTGACCCAACGAGTGGGCTACACCGTGCGCTCGGGTGACTCCCTCGCCCGCATATCACAACGTTTCAAAGTTTCAGTCAAACAGCTGCGTTACTGGAACCGCCTGCCCAAGGGTAAATACATCCAGCCGGGGCAATACCTCACCGTGTACGTGGATGTGACACATCAGTCGGGCAATATCTGACGCTGACACGAACCTACTCCATCTGCACGTCTCGCCTTTTCTTTATCTCTCACCTCCCTGTGCCCTGTGCCCTGAAGTCTTCATCGCGTAGTAACACCGTGCCTCGTGCGTTACGCCAAAGTGCACGATCGGTGGATAGTTGACCCTGCATTCGGGCATGACATAGGGGCAGCGTGGGTGGAAGTGGCAACCCGCTGGGGGGTGAAGGGGTGAGGGCAATTCGCCCTCCAGTCTGATCACCGCGCGCCGCTCAGCGCGATCAACCCGTGGTACGGCCGAGAGCAAGGCCTGGGTATAGGGATGGCGAGGCGCCCCGAGGACTTCATCGACCTTACCGCGCTCGACGATCCGGCCCAGGTACATCACCGCCACCTCGTGGGCAAGGTATTCCACCACCGCAATATTGTGCGTAATGAACAGATAGCTCAGGCCATGTTGCGCCTGCAAAGATTTGAGCAGATTCAGTATCTGCGCCTGAACCGAGACATCCAGCGCACTGGTGGGTTCATCGCACACGATGAGTTGGGGATTGACCGCCAGGGATCGAGCAATGGCCACACGCTGGCGCTGTCCACCGGAAAACGCGTGCGGATAGCGTAACAGAGCCTCCTCTGGCAGACCTACCTGTGCGAGCAACGCCAGTATCCGCGCACGCCGCGTCTTGGCATCCTTGCCGATCCCCTGAGCGACCATGCCCTCCTCGATAATGTCCGCAATACGCATACGCGGATTGAGCGAGGCAAATGGGTCCTGGAATATGATCTGAAAATCGCTGCGGTGCCGCCGCAGGGCCTCACCACGCAGCCGGGTCAGTTCCGTGCCATTAAAGCTCACTGTGCCTGCCGTGGGTCGGATGAGCTGGATAATCCCCTTGCCAGCGGTGGTCTTGCCGCAACCGGACTCACCGACAAGAGCTAGGGTTCGCCCGCGGGCCAGGACAATATCCACCCCGTCAACGGCCCGCACCTGTGCCACCACCCGTCTGAACAGCCCCTTGCGTACCGGGAAGTGCACCGTGAGGTTCGTCACCTCGAGCAGGGTAGCAGACGCGGCCGGGGCAATGCCTTCCTGCGGCGTTCCACCGCCTCCCCCCTGACTGGGCGTGGGCGGCATCAGCGCACCGCCGCCAGGGCGCGTCGCGGCCCGAACCGGATCGGCCAGATGACACCGCACGCGTTGTCGCTCCTGCTGCCCGGGCGCCTGCGTCTGTGCCGTGTCGCTCCATTCACTCCAGACCGGTTCCTGCTCGACGCACAGCGACCAGGCCTGTGCGCAACGCGGAGCGAAACGGCAACCCGTAAAGGGCTTGTCCAGACGTGGCACATTGCCTGGGATCACAGCCAACTGCCTCTGGCGCCGATCGGCGCACGGTAGCGCATCGAACAGTTTTTTCGAATATGGGTGCCGCGGCGTGGCGAAAAACATCCCCACCGGGGCCTGCTCGATGATGTGCCCGGCATACATGACCGCCACGCGATCAGCGACTTCCGCCACGACGCCGAGGTCGTGTGTGATCAGCAACATGGCCATACCGCTGCGCTGCTGAATCGTCTTGAGTAGGGTCAGCACCTGGGCCTGAATAGTGACATCCAGGGCCGTCGTCGGTTCGTCTGCAATCAGCAGTTCGGGTTCGCCCGCCAACGCCATGGCGATCATCACCCGCTGTTTCATACCCCCGGAGAGCTGATGAGGATAGTCCTTGATGTGGTGTTGTGCATCGGGAAGGCCCACCGCATCGAGTAGTTCGACGACACGTGACCTCAGTGCAGGGCCCCGTCGCGAGTACATCCTCCCCGGTGTACCGAGCCGATGCCAACGCAGTACTTCAGCAATTTGCGCACCGACCGTCATGACCGGATTCAGTGAGGTCATTGGTTCTTGAAAGATCATGGCCATGCGCCGACCACGTACCCGGCACATGGATCTCTCCGAATACGCCAGTAACTCATCGCCACCGAACCACACCTTACCAGCGACAATACGCCCCACGGTGTGCGGCAGGAGCCGCATCAAGGACAGAGCGGTCATCGACTTACCGCACCCGGACTCACCGAGCAGGGCAAATGTCTCACCACGACGGATATCAAAACTGACATCATCAACCGCATGTACGGGTGCCGCATCAGTTTCAATATGAGTACTGAGTTGCTCGACCCGCAACAGGCTGTCAGCAGTGTCCCGACTCATTGGCGCCTCATCCGTGGATCAAAGGCATCGCGGACCCCATCTGCAAACAGGTTTGCGGCCAGCACCATCGTGAACATCATTACAAACGCCGCTGCCAGCGACCACCACACGACCGGATCGCGTGCCAGCTCCAGGCGAGCACCGTTGATCATATTGCCCCAACTCTGGGTACTAGGATCCACACCAATGCCAACATAAGACAACACCGCCTCGGCCAGCACCAGACCACTGAAATCAAGCACGACAATGATTAGCACGATGTGCATGACATTGGGCAGAATGTGACGGGTGATAATCGTGAAATGGCGCACTCCGAAGGCCGTCGCGGCCTCAATAAAATCAACTTCACGCAGTTTAAGCGCCTCGCCACGCAGCAACCGGCACAGCGTGGTCCAACTTGTGATCCCCAGCACGACACACAATGCGAGCAGGCGTAGATCGGAGCGATCCGTACCGGTCTCAAACGCGCCGGCGTGATTGGCGATATACACCTGGATGGACAAAATTGCCGCTGCAATCAACAATACGCCGGGAATGGAATTCAGGGTGGTATAGAGATACTGGATGACGTCATCGATCCAGCCACGAAAATAACCCGCCATGATACCGAGCAGGATGGCGAAGGGCAGCATCACCAGGGTCGTCAGGGTACCAATGGCCAGACCGGTGCGAATGCTTTTTATCGACTGGTAAAAGACATCCTGCCCGACCTTGTCGGTGCCGAAGATGTGGTAATAGGGCGCCAGCATGATAACGGCGGCGAAGATCAGCAACAGGACCAGGAGGGTACTCAAGGCCGTACGCCAGGGCCAGGCATCGGTACCACGCACTATGTCGATGACACTGGCCCGCAAACCCACGCCCCGATGTCTCGCCCTGGCCGCAGCCAGCCACAGTCCCAGGACCAACCACAGCACCCCGGCCATGGCCCCGGCCAGCAACAACCGCCGCACGATGTCCCGGCCAGCCTGGTCCGGGTTCTTGAGTTGCGCTCCGCCGTAGCGCAGACGGGGATACTCGCGTACCTGCTCGCCATTAGGCTGGCGAACGGTTTGCTTAGTAAACAGGTGAGTGGCGAAGGGCGCCGAATAGGTCTGCTCCACATGCGTGCGCAGGGGGCGCGCGATCACATCGAGCACGCTGAGTACGTCCACCGAATAGTCTTGCACCGTGTCATGGCTATTTTTCTGGACCACCAGGGGTTCCCTGAAGTGAATCGAGTCCAGCAGACCGATACCTATATAGACGCACAATACCATCAACGAGGCCACGGCCAGTGGGCGCCGGAAGACTTGGCGCCAGGGCATACGCAGGTGGGGACTGTTTCGAATATAGGCAACCAGAAAAATCACCAGTCCTGCCAACACAAACAACAACACGTCAGTCCACAGGTAGACCGGCTTGACACCGAATACATTCGGCAACAAACGCAGTGACACCCCGAGCACCAGAATGATGCACATCGGCCAGACCCACCATTTTCTCATCTGCGGGCGCTGCATTCAGTTCAACCTGATCCGCGGATCCACCAGCGTGTAGGAGATATCTGTCAGGATAAGTCCGATGATATAGAGTACAGAGCCCAGGAACACCATGGCACGCACGATGGCAAAATCCTGCCCCTGAATGGCATCAATCGTGTAACTTCCAAGCCCCGGTATGCCGAAGAATGATTCAGTCAACAGGCTGCCCATGAACAACAACGGGATCACCACCACAGCGCCGGTAAGTATGGGGATCAGTGCATTTTTCAGTATGTGTCGGAACAACACCCGCAGTTCAGACAGACCCTTGGCACGGGCCGTGCGCACATAGTCCTTGCCCGTCTCTTCGAGAAATATCGTGCGATACCAGCGCGTGCCTGAACCAATCCCGCTGAGGATACCGATAAGCACTGGCAGGATCAGGAATTTTATGGTTCCTATACCGCTGACATCAAAGCCTGATATCGGCACCAAGTGCATGAGTTTACCCACCAGGTACTGACCACCGATGATGTAGAACAAACTGGAGATGGACATCAGAATGACGCTCAGCACGACACCCAGGGTGTCCAGATAGGAACCACGGAACAACACCAGCAGAAGAGCAAAGGTGATATTGAGCAGAATGCCGACAATAAACACCGGTATGGCAATGGCCAGGCTCGGCCACATACGCTGGCTGATATCATAGCCGATATTGCGTCCATCATCAGCGCTGCCAAAATCGAATGCAAAGAGTTTGACTGACTTGGTAAAGAAAATGGTGTCGGTCACCTTCTCCAGTCCCGGCACCTTGTCGTTGAATAGCAGCGGTTTGTCATAACCGCGTTCATGCTTCCAGTGTGCAATAGCCTGTGCCGTGACATGTTTGACACCGAGTTGCATACGTGCCATGTCATCCGGACTGTTGATGACAAAAAACAGGGTAAAGGTCAGCAAATTCACGCCAATGAGAATCGGAATGGCATACAGTATTCGCCGCACGACATAGGCCATCATTTCGGTGTCGACTCCGTACCGGACAACGCCGAACGGCGTTGTTTGCGCCGGTATGCCGCCAACGCTGGCCACAAGACAAACGCCATGGCCAGCAGCAGGAACCACACAGGCCACAACACGGGCCGGTTCCAGGTGGCCACGTAGGCAACCCGTTGTGCGGGCACGATACGCTTATACTTGAGCGTATTGTTCGCCATGAGATTGACATCGGCATTCTTGTACCAGTCGTGATACAACACGAACTGTTTGGGATTGAACCCCCAGGCCCAAGGCGCATCACGCTGCACAATGGCGAGCATTTTACGGATCACCGCATAACGCGCCGGCCCATTGTCCATGTCCTTCATACGGGTGAACAAACGATTGAATTGCGGATTATTATAATTGGCCGCATTCTCCCCACCATAGCGCATCTTTCCATTTGGACCGTAGAGCAAAAACAGAAAGTTCTCGGGATCGGGGTAGTCGGCATTCCAACCCCACAAGAACAACTGCGCCTTGCCCTTGCGCATCTTGTCTTGAAAACGATTGTAGTCGGTATTGCGAATAATCAGTTCGACATTGAGCTTGTGAAACTGTTTGCGGTACCAATCCAGCATCGCCTTGTCTTCAGGGCCACCCGCGGCAATATCGAGATGGATCAGCAGGGGCCTTCCGGTCTTTGCGCTACGCCCATTAGGATAGCCTGCCTCGGCAAGCAGGTGACGCGCATCGCTGATGGAACGCCGCTGGGCATGCCCATCGCGCCAGGTGTAGACGTATGGGTCAATGCCCTCGCGGCCGGTTTCATAGCCAAAGATACCTGGCGGCAGCGGCCCCTGGGCTGGGATACCCCGGCCATTGAGGAAAATCGAAATATACTCCTCGTAATTGATGGCAATGGAAATGGCTTGGCGTAACGCACGCGCCTGCTCCGTATAGCCCCCAACCACCGGATTGAGCATATTGAAACCGAGATAAAAATTACTGGTCAACACGGCCGTGGACAATCGAATGCCCTTGGCGCGCATGGTCTCGGTCAGTTGCAGAGCATTCTGGCCGTTAAACTGGATGGCCTGATCGAAACTGTCGGAGGTGATGCCGGAGACATCATAGTAACCCTGCAAGAACTTGGTCCAGCGCGGAATACTCTCTTTCTCCAGGCTATAGATCGCCTCGTCGATGAAGGGCATCGGTTTGCCCGCATCAGCCAGCAGACCATGCGCCACATCCTCGGCGCTGGCCTTGCGCGGATAATCGTCATCATGGCGGTAGTTCGGATTCCGGGTTAGCACCATCTTGCGATTCGGATTATTCACCGTCAGCATGTAGGGGCCAGTGCCGACCGGCCACCAATCCAGGGTCAGGTTACGTTCCCGCATGCCGGGTTGTGCATAGAATCGATCAACCTCGGGGGCCACTGGGGCAAAGAACGGCATCGCCAGCCAATACTTGAATTGCGGGTAACGACCTTTGAGCGTGATGCGATACGTATAGCGGTTGACCACCTGCGCACCGGTCAGTGGAAAACGTCGCAGATCCAGCCAGGCGCCCGCGTGTCCCTGCGCCTGCAACGCCAGGCGTGCCTTGCGCAAGGTTGCGGCGTATTGATGTAAACCGACGATGTATTCGCTCATAATGCCGAAGATGGGCGATTGCACACGCGGATCGGCCAGACGTTTGATTTCGTAGACATAGTCAGCGGCGACCAGTTCCCGAGTACCCGTGTGCGCAAAATCTCCGATACTGTGCAGGCCGCTGAGCTGATCCGCAGTCAGCGACAGGTAGCGTGCCCGCCCCTGGGCATCCTTCGCAAATGCGGGATGGGGCTGGTAGCGGATACCCGGGCGGATGTGGATCTCGTAGACGCTGTAGGCGATCTTGTCCGTCGCGACTGGAACCACTAGGCGCCGGTGATCGGCATCGAGGTAATACGGTTTCGGTACGGTGGTCGCTGTCAAGGCCTCGAGCCGATAGGGGCGGGCCAGATAGGCATACTGCAGCGGTGGTTCGTAGATCTGACCGGTAAACACCACCTCATTGGAGGCATACGAGCGCGCCGGGTCGAGGTGTTTCGGGCGTTCGCTAAAAGACGAATACAGAATGTTCTTGCCGATATCAGCCTGCGGATAGGGATCGTTCCATATACCGGGTTTACACCCTGCCAGGATGATCACTACAAGAACCCATCCTATCCTCAAGCACATACGCGCATTATCCCCCTCCTGCCATGCAGGTAAACGCGGCTCAAACCAGTACATTATTATCCTGTCCCGGATAGCCAGACAGCCACTACAGCCAGTGACCGGGTCTTGCATCAACGTGTACAAACACCCGCCCGGATTCACCGTGCGCCCACATCGTCAGCATCCCGCACGTCTGGCTGTGGCTACTCTCGCACGACATCACTGCCCCGTCCATGCTACCCGGTTTTACCACCCCGATGCACGCCTCACTCTGGCGCACTTGACGACCCTGAGCACAGCTTGGCGGTGCGTTGTATCCGGCCCTTCCCGTACCGGCAGTTTTTGGGTATTGTACTGACTCAGTGCCCCCAAAGGGGGTCTGCACATCCCGCCCGGGGTGTCGACAAAGGCAAACGACAGGACACAATCATGAGTTTCCTCGAAGGCAAACGCGCACTCATCGTTGGACTTGCCAGCAACCGCTCCATCGCTTGGGGTATCGCCCAGGCGATGCAACGCGAAGGTGCTGCGCTGGCCTTCACTTACCAGAACGACAGACTCAGGGGACGCGTGGAAAAGATGGCCGCCGAATGCGGTTCAGATATCACCCTCCCGTGCGACGTGAGCAGCGATGAAGAAATAGATGCCGTCTTCACCCACCTGGATGACTACTGGGATCACCTCGACATCATCATTCATTCTGTCGCCTTTGCGCCACGCAATGAACTGGAAGGTCAATATCTCGACAGCGTCACCCGCGAGGGCTTCCGCATTGCCCACGAGATCAGTTCCTACAGCTTCGCCGCATTGGCCAAGGCCGGGCGCAATATGATGGAGGGCCGCGATGGCGCCCTGCTCACCCTGAGCTATCTGGGTGCTGAACGCGCCATGCCCCATTACAACGTCATGGGCCTAGCAAAGGCCAGCCTCGAGGCCAATGTGCGTTACATGGCCCAGAGTCTGGGACCTGATGGCATCCGCGTCAACGCCATCTCAGCGGGTCCCATCAAGACCCTGGCGGCGGCGGGCATCAGCGACTTCCGCAAGATGCTCGACCAGGTAGAGCATAGTGCGCCATTGCGGCGCAATATCACCATTGATGACGTTGGCAACACCGCGGCATTCCTGTGCTCAGACCTGGCCGCCGGTATTACCGGCGAGATCACCCACGTCGACGCAGGCTACAACACCATCGGTATGGGGGCACTAGATTGACTGAAAATTAGTGGGACAGCAGGCATACAGCTGATTTCCCACCAGAGTTACTGTCCGGAGCTGTTCAGCATCTTCTGATTGATGCTGACATCGGCACGGACACGCGCACCTTGCAGCAGGGCGTTGATCCCGGTCTTACCAAGCACCCCAGCCAGTTCAGCGCGCAATCGTTTTGCCTGGATGACCACACCTGCAGACCCTTCCTGTACACCCGAAACCACCAACACCGCAGCGCTGCCATCAGGCAAACTGACGGCCTTACGGCTGGGTACGGCGGTGGCGTCTGCTCGTTTTTGCATAACAGGTTTTGGCATACGGAATGCCATTTCCCGCAACACGCCACCGATGGGCTTTGCGTTTTTACCATCCAGTCCGGGACTACGACCAATAAAACCGATTTGAAGCCACCGCGCCCCTTTATAGATCGCCGCGATCTGTTTCGGCGATTTACCCCGCTCCATGGCTTGCAACGCTTTGTCTGCGGCAACACGGGCGGCATGACGCGCCCACTGCTGACGTAGCTGTACCTCAATTTCACCGCTTACCACAGCCAATGGCTGTGGTCGCGCGCGTTTGTGATTAGCCAATCGCACCACCACGTAGGTATTGGGACCCACTTCCAGCGCATCGCTGTTCAAACCCTGATTGAGCACCTCATCACTGAAGGCGGCTGCCACCACCTTGGGATTGGCCGCCAGACCCTTCCGTGCACCTTGTCGACCAAACAGTGCGGTCTTCTTCTCCTTGAGACCGAGCTGTTTGGCGACAAAATCAAGTGAATCAGGATACTCGTAACTGAGATTGGTCAACTGATCGGCCTCTTTATAAAACTGCATGCTGGCCTTCTGCAATTGTACATCATGGCGAATCCTGCCCTTGACCTGATCAAAGGAGGAAATTTCAGCCGGCTTGATGGCCTCAAGTTGGATCAGATGATAACCAAAACGGGTTAATACCGGTTTACTGATCTGCCCCTTCTTGAGCTGAAACAGCTTCTTGTCAAAGGTAGGCGGCATCACCCCACGGGTAAGATAGCCTAGATCGCCACCTTTTTTCGCTGAAAAGGTATCCTGAGAATATTTTCTGGCCATTGCAGAAAATGAGGCACCTGCTGCTATTTTTTTGCGCAGTTTTTCAATTTCTTTCAACGCCGCGGCTGCGGTTGTTTGCTTGTCGACTTTGATAAGAATATGGCTGGCCCGCCGCTCTTCCGGGTGGGTAACGAATTGCTTTATGTGATCCGTGTAGTATTGATGGAGCGCGGCATCGTTGACCTTGATCCGGTTTGCAATCGCTGCCTGTGATAACTTGATATAACGTACGCTAACTTGCTCGGGCGTCACAAAATCCTTGCGGTGTTTATCATAGTAAGCCTTGATATCAGCGGCATTGACCTTGGCACTCGCAAGAAAGCCCGCTTCGGGGATACTCAATACCCCGACATCGCGTTGCTGGCGCAAAAGCCCCTCATAGGTGGCAAGTTCCGGTTTTGTCACAAAGGCGGATTGACTGACACCATTGATCAGATCCTGGATCATAATGTCATTGGTCATGTCCTGCTCAAAGTTCTGCTCGTTCATGCCCTGGTTACGCAATACCTGCACATAGCGTCGTTTGGAGAACTTTCCGTTATTTTGAAAAGCACTCATGACTCGAATCTGTTCTCCCACTACCTGAGGGGCAACACGAAAGCCAGCATCCTTGATAAGCTGTAGTAGCAGGGTGCGCTGGATCATCTGCTCAAGCACCTGGCGCTTGAGCGCAGGGGCATTGATCATATCGGGGCGATAGTTCTTTCCCAGCTTTGACTGCAAACGAGTTTGTTCCTGCTGATAGGCGTGGAGGAAGGCGGACTCACTGATAGCCGTACCATTAACGTTGGCCGCATTCACCGAACTCGTGCCAGAGAGGTAGCTTTCAAGGCCGAAGGTCGCAAAGGTAACAATGATTAAACCGACAATAATCCAGATGACAATGCCCTGGGCGCGATCACGGATAGTCTGCATCATGGCAGCGAATTCTCACTCAAGTGGTGATGTGGAGGTGAATATAAAAAAAGGGCGCACTGCTTGCAGTCGCGCCCTTTTTGTAAGGTGTGGCGGAGTGGACGGGACTCGAACCCGCGACCCCCGGCGTGACAGGCCGGTATTCTAACCAGCTGAACTACCACTCCTGAATGCTCTGCCTGGTGGGTGCTGAGGGGTTCGAACCCCCGACATTCGCCTTGTAAGGGCGACGCTCTACCAGCTGAGCTAAGCACCCGCTTTCAAGGCCCGCTAGTTTACGGCATCCTTGAGGGCTTTTCCAGCCTTGAAACCTGGCGTATTGGAGGCCGGAATGTCGATAGGATCACCAGTGCGCGGGTTACGCCCGGTACGCGCGGCACGCGCACGTACCGAAAATGTACCAAAGCCAATCAGGGTCACCTGATCACCCTTTTCCAAGGCGCCACTGATAGCATCAAACATGCTGTCCACAGCACGCGCGGCGGCGGCTTTGGAAATATCAGCACCCTGGGCAACGGCGTCAACCAATTCGGTCTTATTCACAGATATCTCCCCTCTTTATTATGCGAAAAAACACCGCCCTGTATCGGCGGCAATAACCATCCGTTTTATACCAATCGGCTCCACACAAATCAAGTGAACTACTGTGCAAATCCAGTCATCAACAGGCTTGTGAGAAAGTCGATAAAAATTCAGACCACTATGCTTACCTATGGAATACGTAACAGGACCATTAGGTATATAAGCAACAGCCGACCTGAACAAACAGTATCAAGTACCTGATACCTGTCCGGTTTCACAAAAAGCCAACATCACGCCACAGTCTAGCATACTCGCCTGCGAGGACGATGCTTCAATGGGTACGCAGTGTACCGCGTTTTTTCGGTTTACTCTGTTTGCTGCGCACGGGTATTTCAACATTTTCATCCTTATCGGATGGCTGCGGCATGTGTTGCAGGGCAAGCTGCAAGACTTCGTCAATCCAGCGCACAGGGCGAATATCAAGATCTTGTTTGATATTCTCGGGGATATCGACAAGATCACGTTCGTTTTCCGCCGGAATCAACACTACCTTGATGCCACCCCGATGGGCCGCAAGCAATTTTTCCTTGAGTCCACCTATCGGTAAAACCTCACCGCGTAAGGTAATCTCACCCGTCATTGCCACATCAGGATGCACCGGGATAGCGGTCAGGGCGGACACCAGGGCAGTACACATGCCAATGCCCGCACTCGGCCCATCCTTGGGTGTCGCACCTTCAGGTACGTGTACGTGAATATCTTTTTTCTCATAGAATTCCGGGTCGATCCCGAGCGTCTGCAAGCGTGAGCGCACCACACTCATTGCCGCCTGAATCGACTCCTTCATCACGTCACCGAGTTGACCCGTGATAATCTGTTTGCCCTTGCCCGGTACGACCACCGTTTCGATGGTCAGCAGATCACCACCAACCTCCGTCCAGGCCAGGCCGGTAACCTGACCAATCTGGCTCTTCTCCTCGGCACGCCCAAAGCGGAATCGACGCACCCCCAGGTACTTGTCCAGATTGCGCGCGCTGACCGCGATCTTGCCGCCCTTGTCGCGCAGCAAGATCTCCTTCACCACCTTGCGGCCGATCTTGGATATCTCACGCTCAAGATTGCGCACACCGGACTCCCGCGTGTAATAACGAATGATGTCGCGCAAGGCACTCTCGCTAAGACCCAGTTCACCCGACTTGAGCCCATTTGCCTCGATCTGCTTGGGTAGCAGGTAACGCTGGGCGATGTGAACCTTTTCATCTTCGGTATAACCAGGCAGACGGATCACCTCCATGCGATCGAGTAGCGGACTGGGAATATTCAGGCTGTTTGCGGTACAAACAAACATCACCTCGGACAGGTCGTAGTCCACCTCTAGGTAGTGATCGTTGAAGGTATGATTCTGCTCCGGGTCGAGGACCTCAAGCAGGGCCGAGGCAGGATCACCACGAAAATCCATCGCCATTTTGTCTATTTCATCTAATAGAAACAAAGGATTACGTGTTTCCATCTTGGACAGATTCTGGATGATCTTGCCGGGCAGTGAACCGATATAGGTGCGCCGATGGCCACGGATCTCAGCCTCATCGCGTACGCCCCCCAGTGACATGCGAACGAACTTGCGGTTCGTCGCGCGGGCGATAGATTTGCCCAATGAGGTCTTGCCCACACCAGGAGGACCCACCAGGCAGAGGATCGCACCTTTCATTATTTTCACGCGCTGCTGGACCGCAAGGTACTCTAGGATGCGCTCCTTTACCTTTTCTAGTCCATAGTGATCCGCCTCCAGTACCTCTTCTGCCTGGGTCAGATCATGTCTGATTTTGGTGCGCTTCTTCCAGGGCACACCCACCAGCCAGTCGAGGTAGTTACGCACGACGGTGGCTTCAGCCGACATGGGCGACATCATTTTGAGTTTATTAAATTCCGTCTTGGCCTTTTGCTTGGCCTCCTTGGACATACCCGCCTTTTCGATCTTCTGTTCCAGTTCCTCGAGTTCATTAGGCGCATCTTCGAGTTCACCCAGTTCCTTCTGGATGGCCTTCATCTGTTCGTTGAGGTAATACTCGCGCTGGCTTTTTTCCATTTGACGCTTCACGCGTCCGCGAATCCGCTTTTCCACCTGGAGCAAATCGATCTCAGACTCAAGCATCCCCATAATGTGCTCAAAGCGTTCGCGCAAACCGCTGATTTCAAGGATAGCTTGCTTTTCATCGATCTTGAGCTGCATGTGCGCCGCGATGGTATCCACCAAACGCTCGGCATCATCGATACCGGACAAAGAGGTTAGTATCTCTGGCGGAACCTTCTTGTTCAGTTTGACATACTGGTCAAACTGCGCGAGCAGGGATCGATTAAGGACTTCGCCCTCGCGCTCATCCATGCTGGCGGCCTCGAAGCGAGCCACCTGGGCCTGGAAGAATTCTTCCGTGGCAAGAAAATTGATGATACGTGCACGCTCATTGCCCTCAACCAATACCTTGACCGTACCGTCAGGCAGTTTGAGCAACTGTAAAATGCTGGACAGGGTACCGACACGATGGATACCTTCAGCGTCCGGATCGTCCTGAGTGGGACTCTTCTGTGCGACCAATAGAATCTGCTTGTCATTTTCCATCGCCTCTTCCAGCGCCTTGATCGACTTGTCACGGCCGACAAACAGCGGGATTACCATATGCGGATACACTACAACATCACGCAACGGCAATACCGGCATCACGGTCATGGGTTCATCAATCACTTCGGAAACCTTATCGTTTTGCTCCATCATGGAGTACCTCAGCTGGATGAGTGCGCACTACCTGGTTGAAAACAAGCGCGGACATCGGGTTAAGAATTGCGGGCGACGCGGATCTCCCGGACTCCAGGGACAATCTCGCCTATGCTTCGAGATGGGGGCACGAGTGGGAAAACTCAATACGTCATCTGCCCTGGCTGGGCAGGCGCTTACCCCTCTGACGGTTCACGGTACTTTTCGACAAGATATGTGCCTAACCCTGCCCGAACTTGTAGCCCGTTCTCGGGTTTAGCGCTCGTCAGAGATCATCCGCTGCTTGCTGTCGGCAGCCTCGTAGAGAATCAAAGGTTCGCCCTGCGCGTCGATGACCGCCTCGTCGATAACCACCTTGCTCACATCTTCCATGGAGGGTAAATCATACATCGTGTCGAGCAATATGGACTCGAGAATCGAGCGCAGTCCGCGTGCCCCGGTTTTACGATCCATGGCTTTGCGGGCCACGGCGCGCAGGGCCTCCTCACGAAACTCAAGTTCGGTACCCTCCATCTCGAAGAGCTTGCCATACTGCTTGGTCAATGCATTGCGTGGCTCCGTCAGGATTTGCACCAGAGCGTTCTCATCGAGTTCCACCAATGTCGCTACGACCGGAAGACGACCGACAAACTCGGGAATAAGCCCATATTTAATCAGGTCTTCCGGCTCTACTGTATGCAGCACTTCACTGACGTTCTTCTTGTCATCCTTGCTTTTAACTTCGGCGGAAAAACCGATACCGCCCTTATCAGAGCGGTCACGAATAATACGCTCAAGCCCGGCAAACGCACCACCACAGATGAACATGATATTGGCGGTATCGACCTGCAGGAATTCCTGCTGCGGGTGCTTGCGGCCACCTTGCGGTGGTACCGAAGCCACGGTGCCCTCTATCAATTTCAACAATGCTTGTTGCACGCCTTCACCGGATACGTCCCGGGTAATGGAAGGATTGTCGGACTTGCGCGAGATCTTGTCGATCTCATCAATATACACGATGCCGGTCTGCGCCTTCTCTACGTCATAGTCGCACTTCTGCAAGAGCTTCTGAATGATGTTCTCGACATCTTCACCGACATAACCCGCCTCGGTCAGTGTCGTCGCATCAGCAATGGTGAAAGGTACATTGAGCATTCGGGCCAATGTCTCAGCCAGCAACGTCTTGCCACTGCCAGTGGGACCAATCAGCAAAATATTGCTCTTTGCCAGTTCAACATCGTCCTTTTTATAACTGACATCGAGCCGTTTGTAGTGATTATACACCGCCACTGCAAGCACCTTCTTCGCCCGCTCCTGGCCGATAACGTATTCATCAAGAATCTGATCGATTTCATGCGGGGTAGGCAGTTTACTACCCGTGACCGATGCCGCTTGCTCCTGTACTTCCTCACGAATAATGTCGTTGCACAGATCGACACATTCATCACAAATGAACACCGAAGGGCCGGCAATCAGCTTGCGCACCTCGTGCTGGCTCTTGCCGCAAAACGAGCAGTACAGCAATTTGCTGCTATCACCCGTATTCTTGTCATCACTCATAACCTTACCCTCGCGCAAGATTCAATACAGGGGGTGCCTAATTCAAGCCTTACATAGTAACATGCATTTTTGCAAGTACCGGCCGACCCGGTACGCCCCTCTTCGCTCTGTTTACCACTGCAGTTGCAGGGCACACCACCTTCCCTGGCAGCAACGTACTCAGGACGTTTTTTCATCCACCACACGGTGAGTCAGGACCTCATCAATCAGGCCATATTTAACCGACGCCTCCGCACCCATGAAAAAATCACGGTCAGTATCCTTCTGAATGCGCGCCAGTAGCTGCCCAGTATGTTTGGCCAGCACCGCATTGAGTCGTTCACGAATTTGCAGGATCTCACGGGCATGAATCTCGATGTCGGTCGCCTGACCCTGGAAACCACCCAGAGGCTGGTGGATCATCGTGCGGGCATGAGGCAGGCCAAAACGCTTGCCAGCAGCGCCACCCGCCAGCAGCACGGCACCCATGCTGGCGGCTTGGCCAACGCACAGCGTACTGACATCCGGCTTGATAAACTGCATGGTATCGTAGATGGACATCCCGGCAGTGACCGAGCCTCCCGGAGAATTGATGTACAGATGAATGTCCTTGTCCGGATTTTCCGACTCCAGGAACAGTAGCTGCGCCACCACCAGATTCGCCATATTGTCCTCGATGGGACCAATCAGAAAAATTACTCGCTCCTTGAGTAGACGGGAATAGATGTCATAGGCCCGCTCGCCGCGCGCAGTTTGCTCGACAACCATCGGCACTAGGTTCATGTTGATATCACCACTGCTGGCATTCATACTGAGTTTATCGGTCACGATTCGGAGTTCCTTTAAGCCTCTTCAGACGTGTGTTCAGATTTCATTATCTCCTTGAAGGAGATATTTTTTTCATCTTTCTCGGCCTGTTGCAACACCCAGTCGACGACCTGTTCCTCAAGCGCAACAGACTCGGCGTCGGCCAGTCGGCGTTTATCCGCATAATACCACTTTATCACTTCCTCAGGATGCGCATAGGAGGCGGCAATCCCTTCCACGATTTTACGCAGATGGGTGGCCTCGACCGACAGCTTGTTCGTCCCGACAATTTCACCCAGAAGCAGACCCAGTGAGACGCGACGTGTCGCCTGCTGCACGAAGGTGGACGGTTCCAGACTGAGATCATCCGCACGTGCACCTTGCGCCACCAGTCCCTGCATCATCTGTTGAGCCAAACGCTCCGACTCGCTCACAATGAGCGCCTCTGGAACATCTATACTATTGATCTCAATAAGCTTATCCATTACCTTTTCCTTGACCCTGGCCTTGATGGTCTGATCAAGCTCACGCTGCATATTGGCCTGAACCTCGACATTCAACGCATCGAGACTACCGCTCTCGACGCCCATTTGCCGGGAAAAATTCTCATCCAGTTCTGGCAACTGCATCATCTCGACACGGTGGATCTTGATGATAAACTGTGCCACTTTGCCGGCCAGTTCCTGCGCGTGGTACTGCTCGGGAAAGGTCACATCAATGCTGCGCTCTTCGTCGGCCCTGGCACCGAGCAGGCCGCGTTCAAACCCCTCGAGCATGCGTCCCTGACCCAGCGTCACGGGCACGTCCTTACCCTCGTTGCCCTTGAAGGGCTCACCTGCGATCGTAGCGGTGAAGTCGACAACGACACGATCTGCGTCCTGCGCCTCGCGCTCAGTCGTCTCCCAGCTCGCATGTTGTTTGCGGATAGTCTCCAGCATATCCGCCAGATCGGTGGCTCCAATCTCGGCAGTGACGGTCTCTATCTTCTGACCTTCCAGCGACGCCAGGGTAATCTCCGGGTAGACCTCGAACCGGGCCGTGTATTCCAGCCCCTTACCCGGCGCGTAGCCATGGGTCTCGATGTCCGGCGTCCCCACCAGGCGCAACTTCTCCTGAATGAGGGCTTCGGTAAAACTCGATTGCAGTACTTCGCCCACCACCTCGTCACGGACCTGCCCACCGTAGCGGCGCTTGACAACGCTCAGCGGCACCTTGCCAGGGCGAAAACCCTCGATCTTGGCGTTCCGTGTCAGGGTATTGAGCCGGGTCTCAATTTCCTGGCCGATGCTCTCATCCGGCACCGACACCGTCATACGGCGCCCCAGACTGCCCGTGGTCTCAACCGATACTTGCATAAATCGCCACCTCAAACTACACACACAATAAGTGAATAAACCTTACCCAGCCTGTCAGCCAGGCACCATCCGCGCACGCTGCGGCCTCACGAGGCGTAATGTGCCCGGTTGCATCGCCTCGCCCTTAATACCGTCTGGTGCGAAAGGAGAGACTCGAACTCTCACGGGTTACCCCACTGGAATCTAAATCCAGCGCGTCTACCAGTTCCGCCACTTTCGCGCCGTATCCCACCGATTATACAAGCACTGGGATGGCGGTTCTAACAGTAAATACATGAATTTCCATCATGTATCCTGCTCAACCTTACTGAATCGCGAAAAATATCCTCCCGGCAAGCCTGGGAAGGGGGAGAGACACACGCAGATTGGGATCGACAGAATAAATGGCAATTGGAGGGAAGAGTCATGAAATATGTTGTCCGCCACGCGGGCGGACAACAGGGAGTTGGTGGGCCGCATAGGAATCGAACCTATAACCTTGGGATTAAGAGTCCCCTGCTCTACCAATTGAGCTAGCAGCCCGAGGCCGCATAGTGAACCACAACCGGGCAGGTAATTTCAAGCCTGCCGGTTAAGGGCGCAGGCATCGCATCCAACAGCAACGCGGTCCATTCTATCGTCACCACAAGGGCGGAGTCACTTGGCCCGCAGGCGAGGGGGGGCACGGAACAGGCCACAGGGATGTGGATCGAATGTTCGTGGAGGAAGAAAATGGGGTGAACGATGGGACTCGAACCCACGACGACCGGAATCACAATCCGGGGCTCTACCAACTGAGCTACGCTCACCGTCGTCAAACTGACTGCGCCAGCCGAAACTTGACGCATCTGCACAAGAATAGCACGACTATGGCAGAAATTGGCGCGCCTGGTAGGACTCGAACCCACTACCCTCGGCTTAGAAGGCCGATGCTCTATCCAGATGAGCTACAGGCGCGTGAGGTCACCGATACCATCAAACACAACAGTATGCCGCAACGCCATCGACTGCAAACCCGCCCCAGGCAGCTGGTCGGGGTAGAGGGATTCGAACCCCCGACATCCTGCTCCCAAAGCAGGCGCGCTACCAGACTGCGCTATACCCCGCGATCGACCCGCCCTTTGGACTCCGCCCTCTTCTGACGGTGCGCAAGGGTGGCGATAATACGCATCTGTCCCTGCTGCGTCAATTCCGCAACCCGCAGCTGCAGCTTGGCGAAGCGCCCCACCCGTGCGATGATAAAGCCATCGACCCATGCGCCTGTTGGCCCTGCCACGGACCTGTGATACCGGCATGTCGGTCCCCCTGCTATCCGTACCCGCTTATACCGGGCTCATCAACCGAGGAAAAATCGCGTTCCATGTCAGCCCGCATCATTGACGGCAAGCGCATTGCCAGCACACTGCGCCAACAAGTCAGACAGCAGATTGACCAACGCCTCGCTGCAGGCATGCGGGCGCCAGGCCTGGCCGTAGTACTGGTTGGGGCGGATCCCGCCTCCGAGGTCTATGTGCGTAACAAGCGCAAGGCCTGTACAGAGGCCGGCATTGTCTCTTTCGCTCATGATCTGCCCAGCGATACCTCACAATCGGCACTGCTCGCGTTGATCGACGCGCTCAATGCCGACGCGCGGGTAGACGGCATTCTGGTACAGCTCCCACTGCCGGTCCACATCGATGATGGCACGGTCATCGAACGTATCCACCCGGACAAGGATGTAGACGGTTTCCACCCCTATAACGTGGGCCGACTGGCGCAGCGTATACCGGCACTTAGGCCCTGCACACCGTGCGGCATCATGACCTTGCTGGAACACACCGAAGTGAAGGTCAAGGGCGCCGAGGCGGTCATCGTCGGTGCCTCCAATATCGTCGGCCGACCCATGGCGCTGGAGCTACTGCTTGCCGGTGCCACCGTCACCGTGACCCACCGCTTTACCCGTGATCTCGAAACCCATGTGCGCCGTGCCGAGATTCTGGTCGTCGCCGTGGGTAAGCCCGGTATCGTCAAGGGCAAGTGGATTCGCCCTGGCGCGGTGGTGATCGATGTCGGCATCAATCGCACCGCTGCTGGCGGTTTGACCGGTGATGTAGATTACACTCCGGCGGCAGAACGTGCGGCCTGGATCACACCAGTACCGGGCGGGGTAGGACCCATGACGGTCGCAACCCTGCTGGCCAACACTCTGGAGGCCGCTGCGCGCCACCCACATCCATAGACCGGAGAACACGCCGTGCTGATACGGGTGGAGATTATTCCGCCCTCTTACAACACGCAAAGATGCGTGCATCGGGACATCGAAGAGGCAAACAACATGTCACATTGCCCGAGGCATAGATGGGCACAGTGCCACCGACTCATTGACGACGCCAGCGGGTCCCCTCAGCACCATCCTCCAGCACGATGCCCTGCGCCTTGAGTGCCGCGCGGATTTGATCGGCACGGACCCAATCCCTGTTGGCACGCGCCGCCAGGCGCGCCTCGATCAGTTGCGCAATCTCGGCCTCAGCGGGTCCATCGGCATCCACGCCCGCACCGGCGCGCAAAAAATCGCCTGACTCACACCCAAGCAATCCAAGTAGCCCACCCAAGGAACGCAACACTGCGCCTGTCTGCGCGGCCACAACCGGATCGGTATCACGTACGCGGTTGACCTCGCTGGCAAGCTCAAACAGCTCGGCGATCGCCTGCGGGGTATTGAAGTCATCACACATTGCCGCATGAAAGCGGTCCACGGCCGGATGCGACGATATCGCTGTTTCAACCGCCGGCATATCGATTCCCCGCAAGGCCGTATAGAGTGTCGTGAGTCCCGCCCGAGCGTTGTCCAGATGCTGATCAGAGTAGTTCAACGGACGGCGGTAGTGGCTGGTGAGGATAAAATAACGCACCACTTCTGGGGCGTAGCGCGCCAGCACCTCACGGATGGTGAAAAAGTTGCCCAGTGATTTGGACATCTTTTCATCATCAACCCGCACAAAACCATTATGCATCCAGGTATTGACGAAGGGCTGGCCGGTGGCCGCCTCACTCTGGGCAATCTCGTTCTCATGGTGCGGGAACTTCAGATCCATACCGCCACCGTGGATATCGAAATGCTCCCCGAGGCAATGGGTCGACATCACCGAACACTCGATGTGCCAGCCCGGGCGTCCGCTCCCCCACGGTGAGGGCCATGACGGTTCGCCGGGCTTGGCGGCCTTCCACAACACGAAGTCCAGGGGATCAGCCTTGGCGGTATCGATCTCGACGCGGGCGCCCGCGCGCAAATCGCCCAGTTTCTTGCCCGAGAGCCGACCATAGCCGGAAAAACGACTCACATCGTAGTACACATCGCCATTGTCAGCACAATAGGCATAGCCCTTTGCCACCAGGGTAGCAATCATGGTGATGATGGCGTCCATGTGCAGCGTAGCGCGCGGCTCCTCATTGGGTGCCAGGACACCCAGGGCATGGGCATCCTCATGCATGGCCGCGATGAAACGCCCGGTCAGGGCACCAATGTCCTCGCCGTTCGCACGAGCACGCGCGATGATCTTGTCATCGATATCGGTGACATTGCGCACATAGCTCACCCGTTCGCGGCCATAGATCGTACACAAATACCGGTACACCACATCGAACACCACCAGCACGCGTGCGTGTCCGATATGACAATAGTCATAGACCGTCATGCCGCAGACATACATACGCACCCGGGCCGCATCGATGGGCACGAAGACCGCCTTGCGCCGACTCAGGCTATTGTAGATATGCAATACGCTGCGGGGGGGGGGGCCAATTTCACTCATCATCTTCAACTCGTTTCACCTCCAGGCGGTATCCCAGACCAACCGAGGGGGCTATTGATACGTTCCCGCATTCGGGCACTGATGTTTTTGGTCAGCCGTGGCACTGTGTCCCGCGACGCTCAGACGGCGACAGAATCAATCCGATTCAGCCAGCACGACGGCAGCCTGCAGGCGATGACAGGCCCGCGCAGCCCCCATCAGGGGCAATAACCTCCCCATTTCCGGACCGTCGAGCCGCCCGGTCAACGCGGCACGCAAGGGCATGAACAGCGACTTTCCTTTCAGGCCGCTGGCCTGCTTGACGCCATGGGCCACATCCTTGAATGCCGTGCCGTATTGCGCAACCGCTGTATCGGCCATGCGAAAGAACCCGGCACCCGCAGTACGAATAGCCGCACGAGCGTCCTCACGCCAACCGAGTACGTCGGCAAAGAGCACGTTCACCCACTGCGTGGCCTCGCCGGGCAGGGTAATATTGTTGCGTATGGCTTGTACAAATTCGATACGCCGCGACGCCGGGACCTGTTCACGCCAGACCGCCGCTCCGGTCGATGCATCCAGCCAGTCCCACAGGGCCTTATCCGTGGCCTGCGCCACTGCGCTCTTCTGCCAGAACAGTAACTGTGCCTCATCGAAGTGGGCTGGTGCCCGAGCCAGTCGAGTGACATCAAATTCCGCCGCCAATTGTGCCAGTCCCACATACACGTCATGTCCGAAGTGATGCCCCAGCCGGGCCAGGTAGTTCACTATGGCACCCGGCAGGAAGCCGGCCTCGCGCAACGCCCGCACACTGCGGCTGCCGTTGCGTTTGGACAACGGTGCACCATCTTCCCCGAGAATCAGGGCGATGTGCGCATAAGCAGGCGCTGGCAGCCCCATGGCCTCAAGCAATAAGCGCTGACGTGGCGTATTGGTCAGATGATCTTCTCCGCGCAGCACATAGGTCACGCCCATCAGGGCGTCGTCCAGCGCATTACTGAAGAAAAACGCTGGCGTGCCGTCGGCCCGGCGAATAATAAAATCACCGATATCCCGGGTGGCAAACCGCTGGGGGCCACGGACCTGATCCTCGAAGACCACCTCGGTACCCACCGGTACGCGAAAACGCAAGGTTGCGACCAGGCCCCGATCCCGTTTCTCGGCTACCTCCTGCGCACTGAGGTGGCGGCATTTGCCGGCATAGCGTGGCGCCCAACCCCGGGCGCGCTGTTGTTTGCGCGACAAGGCCAATTCCTCACTGGAACAAAAACAGGGGTAGGCCAACCCAGCGCGCTCCAGCCGGGTGTAATATTCGCTATAGATGTGCTGGCGCCTGGACTGGCAATACGGTCCATGGCCCGCATCGCGACCCGGGCCTTCCTGCCAGTCCAGGCCGAGCCAGCGCAGGTCCTCCTCCAACGCCTGGCGAAATGCCTCGGTGCTGCGTGCGGGATCGGTGTCCTCGATACGCAGGAGGAAACTCCCCTGTGCATGAGCGGCCAATAGCGCACTGAACAATGCCGTGCGTGCGTTTCCCAGATGCATATGGCCCGTTGGACTGGGGGCAAAGCGTGTCTTGATAGTCTGAGTCATGATTGCGCGCATGGTAGCCGAATCGGGCGACGACCACAAAAAGCGGCATACCCCGGCATACTCCGGGTTTCACCCAGGGGCCAAACCTTATACTATGGCCCGCCAAAGGCGAACACGCCCCATCCGGCCCCGTGAAGGAGGGAAAAACCACCATGCTTGCCACCCAACGTCTGCTCTCGCACATCCACCCATATCTCTCGACCCTGGTGTTGTCGACACTGTTCGTCGCCGGACTGTCCCTGTACGCAGCCGGTGCCGACACGGCGCACGCCGCTGAACCTCCTGCACCCCGGGTGAGCATGCAGACCAACATGGGGACAATTGTCATTGAACTCTACCCCGACAAGGCCCCCAAAACTGTTGCCAATTTTCTTCAATACGTCAAAGATGGTTTTTATACCGGCACTATCTTCCATCGTGTTATCCGCAACTTCATGATCCAGGGTGGCGGCTTCACCGCCGACTACCAGCGCAAGCAGACGCGGGCACCGATAGTGAATGAAGCGAACAACGGTCTGAGCAACACGCGGGGAACGATCGCCATGGCCCGCACCTTCGAACCACACTCGGCAACCTCCCAGTTCTTTATCAATGTGGTCAACAACGCCCGTCTGGATTACACCGCATCCACACCGCGCGGTTGGGGCTATTGTGTCTTCGGCAGAGTCGTCCGGGGGATGCGTGTGGTCGACAAGATCCGCAACCTGCCCACGGGTGCGCGTGGTCCGTTCGCCAGTAATGTCCCGCTGGAACCGGTGATCATCGAGAAGGTCACGCTGCTCCCGGCCACTGCCAGCAGCGCCGGTACGCCAACGTCCACCATCCCGAATCAATCCGCGCCGGCCAAACCCGTGCCCACCCAATCGACTCAGACCAAACCCAACTAATCAGGTCAGGCCCGATTGTTTCGGCCCGACGCTCACCCAACAACACAGGAACTCAGTCATGATCACGTTGCACACCAACCATGGCGATATCATCATCGAACTCGACCATGAGAAGGCACCTCTCACCACGGCGAACTTCGTCCAGTATGCGCGCGATGGCTTCTACAACGGCACCATTTTCCACCGCGTGATCGACGGCTTCATGATCCAGGGCGGCGGCATGGAACCGGGCATGAAGGAGAAGACCAGCCGTGAGTCTATCAACAACGAGGCCGACAACGGTCTGTGCAATGATCGTGGCGCCCTGGCCATGGCGCGTACGCCGGATCCGCATTCGGCATCCGCACAGTTCTTCATCAATGTGGCCGACAATGCCTTCCTCAACCACCGAGCCCCCACCCCTGATGGCTGGGGGTATTGCGTGTTTGGCCACGTCAGCGAGGGAATGGGGGTCGTGGATGCCATCAAGGGCGTCACCACCACCACCCGGGGGGGGCATCAGGATGTACCCGCCGAAGATGTGATCATCGAGTCTGTCGACATCGACGAATAAATCCGCGACATGAGTACGTTGTTCATCTCCGACCTGCACCTGAGCGGACAACGGCCAGCCATCACCGGACTGTTCCGGGACTTTCTCCAGGGTCAGGCGGCACAGGTCGAGGCACTCTACATCCTGGGTGATCTGTTCGAGGTCTGGATCGGTGATGATGCACTATTACCCGAGTACCAACCCTGCATTGACGGATTGCGCGCCCTGACCGACAGCGGTGTACCGGTCTACGTGATGCAGGGCAATCGGGATTTTCTGCTCGGTGTCGGCTTCGCGGCCATGAGCGGAACCCTATTGCTCCCTGATCCCAGCACTATCATGCTCTACGGCGAACCTACCCTGCTCACGCACGGCGACACGCTGTGCGTTGACGACGTCGAGTACCAACACTTTCGTGACATGGTGCGCGGCCCGCAGTGGCAACAGACCCTGTTGGCGAAGACACCGCAACAACGCCTGGACATGGCGCGTGAGTACCGGAAAATCAGTCAGTCGCACACGGCACACAAGGCCGAGGCGATCATGGACGTGAATGCCAACGCCGTCGCCACGGCCATGCGAGCACAGGGCGTGCAGCGCCTCATCCACGGCCATACCCACCGCCCGGGCATCCACAACCTCAGTCTGGGGGGGCGCGCGGCGCAGCGTATCGTGCTGGGCGACTGGTATGAGCAGGGCAGCGTGCTGGTCTGCGATGAGACCGGTTGCCGACTGGAAGGACTCAGTACAGGCTGAAGATGCCTCGCTACCCAGCATAGCGCCGCCGGCTACCCCCGCCACCCGCTCAACCGCCGAGCTTGACCTTACCCTCGCGAAAATCCTGGAGATTGTAGCGCTGATAGTCTCGCGGTAACCGAAACAGCGCAGGACTGGCCCGGTAGTGCAAATTGTAACTCCTCAGACTGCGGCTGTATCCGTCCTTGCGCCACTCCTGAATCGGAAAGCCATGACTGAGATGCCGGTTGGGCGCGAAGGTATTGCGCGCCATGTCGCAGGCATTGTGCAAACCCGCAGGGATAAGGTTAAAGGTGTAAGTACTGTTCGTGGCAAGGACCTTGCGAAACGCACGCAGTGCGCTCAGTGCGCCGGGCATGAGCCCGGGTACCGCAATCACGTCATAGCATAATTCGCCTTTGGCGCTGAACTGGTAGTGTATCGGCGCGTGCCCCGCAACTTTAGGGGCATCCTTCATCGGGCCGAGGTCTCTTTCGCTGAGATTGAGATCAAAGGGCGGTTTGATGGCGATGCCATGATCATCAATGCTCATAATCGTATGATCACTGCTGTTGACCCGGTAGATAACCTGCTGTTTGCGATTGTACAAAATGAAATCGCGCGAGCCCGGTCCATCGTCAAAACGCAGATAATCTTTCGTGGCCACCACGCGGGTCTGGTAGGGCGGAATATCTTTTTCCTGTTCGACAAAAATGATTTCGGTCGCCGCGACCTGCGCCGACGGGGTCGGCGATGGACTCACACCCGCTTTGACATCACCGCAAGCGCTCACCACCAGGACCGCTGCGCCAAGTAATATGTATCTCACTGACTGCATCTGCTCTATCCCCTCGTTTCCAGATAATCGAGTTCCTGTTCACTAAATCCCGCTGCGCGGCGCGCGGCGCGATCAAACGGTCCCCGCACCCGTGCGCCAAAGTGTGAGGCAAGCAACTGGCGAAAATACAGTTCTGGGTCGAGACCGCGCTGGAGGCATAAGAAACGGAACCAGTGCGAGCCGATCGCCACGTGCCCGATCTCATCGCGCTGAATGATGCGCAGGATCTCGACCGCCCGTACATCGCCGGCGTGGCGCAGTTTTTCCATGATGCCCGGCGTCACATCGAGTCCCCGGGCCTCCAGCACTCGCGGTACCAACGCCATGCGGATGAGCACATCATGCGCCGTCTCCAGCACCGCCGCCCACAGCCCGTCATGGGCATCGAGCGTACCATAATCGCTGCCCATGCCCTGCAAATGTGCGCGCAACAGGCTGAAATGGTGAGCCTCCTCATCGGCCACACCCAGCCAGTCATCATAGTACGCCTGCGGCATATCGCGAAACCGATATAGCGCATCCCAGGCCAGGTTGATGGCATTGAATTCGATGTGACACAAGGCGTGGATCAACGCCGTCCGCCCGGCCCGGGTGTGTGGGGAGCGTCGTGGCAGACAACGTGGCGCCACCAGATGGGGCAGTGCGGGACGCCCGGGGCTGTGCACAGGCACGCAGAGCACGCTGCGCACTAGAGGCAGCACGCCCTGTCGCCGCGCCCGTGCCACTTCTTGGGTCAGCGCGACCTTGCGCGCCGGGTCCGGTTCGCACAGGCACAGATGTGCGGCGCTCAATAAATCGCCAGGCAGCCTCATCCGGATATTCTACATGCCAGGATGGAAAAGGTGTCGATCGACACCCTCAGTGGCGCAACAGGAGGGGGTAGAATCAACGGTCGGTTGTTCTCAAGGCAAGGACCAGATCCATCACGTTCGTCCCGGTGGGCCCGGTCCGGAGCAGATCACCGCTCAGGGCAAGGAAACGTCCTGCATCCGCCGTGTCCAGACAATGCTCGGCCGAGAGCCCCTGCGCCTCACCCCGCGCCACAGTACCACCGTCGACCAGGGCCCCGGCGTCTTCCGTCGGACCGTCCGTGCCATCGGTCCCCACGGCGAGCAGCCACACACCGGCCTGACCGGCCAATCTGCGTGCCGCCGCCAGAGCCAAGTGCTGATTGCGCCCGCCCACCCCGGGGTGGGCGGGCAGGCTGACCGTTGTCTCGCCACCCCATACATGCAAACCGGGGGCACCTGCAAGCACCGTCGCGGCCACACGTTCACCCATCACCGCAGCCTCTCCACACAACAGTGTGTCATGGGTGTGAACCACCAATCCCAGCGCTTGCCCCGCCTGGCGCGCCGCCGCCATGGCCTCGGCGTTCCCTCCCAGGCAAACGGTTCGAATCGTGCTGAAACAGGCCTCCCGAGCGTGTGGTGCCGGTGGTGCCAGGCTGAGCAGATCGACAAACCAGTCTGGTAGTCCGCTCGGCAGTGCTGCAGCCGTCTCGGCTTCGGGTTCAGGCACCAGGGGACCAGAGCCGATCACATCAGGGTGATTACCCGGGACATCTGGCAGCAGCAGTTGCAGAACCGCGCGCCCGGCAAGGTAGCGGGCAAGCCGTCCGGCCTTGAGGCAGGACAAGCGTTTGCGCATGCGGTTAACGGCCACGATATCCAGTCCGCTGTACAACAACCAGCGATTGACCTTGGCCAGATCCTCTCCCGTCATCCCCTCCGGCAGGCTTTCCAGTAGCGCCGAAGCTCCACCGGACAGCAGGAACAGGACGCCATGTCGGTCGGGCAATGCCTGTAAATAGGCCAACAGGGTCGCACCTGCATCCAGGCTGCGCGCATCCGGGTATGGGTGGCCCGCTTCCCTACAGCGTACCCTCGGGGGTAGTGCTCGAAGCCCGCAATGCCCCTGTTTGGTAATGACCAGCCCCGTCTCCACCGTCTCGCCAAGCGCTGCACAGGCACCGGCCGCCATGGCCGGTGCCGCCTTGCCCACGGCCACCAGGCCCAGTAGATCCGCTGGCACCGGATGACGGGCAAGCGCATCGATAACCTGCCGTTCGCCATCGACGGCACTCAGCGCCGCTTCCATAATATTTAGTAGCTTATGTCGATTTTTGTGAGGCACAAGTTAAATTCCATTCTCAAACCACAGATATATAATGAGTTATTATTTGATAACATATTTTTCACAGTCCGGTATGTTGACGAGATACTGGAGCTCAGCTATACCTACCCTACCGGCACGATGTTTGTTTCCAGGAAACGGTCCGGCCGGGCATCCTGAAAGGAACACGGGAGTGACAGGAGGTATAAGGGTATGCCCAACTTGTTCGAGGCGCTCCGCCACGGATCGCCCCCTCAAGGACCTTCGCACATCATGCCCAGTGATGCCAATGTCACCAGACAAGCGGGGTTGAGCGTTGGGTAGTACACCGTAGTTCGGGTCTCCGGTCCCACCGGGTTTGAGATTCCAGGGTGATTTTCGCCATGTAGCGGTCTTCACCGACCGCATTTTCTTAACAGCAATGACAAATCTTAGCAGCCCTTGCCTTGCAGGGGCTTCTTTTTTTGAAACCCTACTAACCTCCACCCACCCTCAGCGGGCAGCCCGACCGAGCGGCAGTCCCGTTCGCAGGGGGAAAAGTAGAAAGGGACGTTCTCAGACCAGACTGTCCAATCCGCGCGCAAGGTCCTGCTGGATATCCGCGATGGCCTCCAGGCCGACACTGATGCGCAACAACCCATCACTGATGCCCGTCTCGGCCCGCAGTGCAGGACTCAGACGACCGTGTGTCGTACTGGCCGGATGCGTAATGGTGGTCTTGGTGTCACCTAGATTGGCCGTGATAGAGAGCATGCGCGTGGCATCAACCGCCCGCCAGGCCGCATCTCGGCCACCGCTGACGTCAAAGGCAAGCATGCCACCGAACCCCTGCTGCTGGTGTGCCGCCAGGGCATGCTGGGGATGGCTCTCAAGTCCGGGGTAGAAGACCCGTGTCACGGCGGGATGGGCATCCAGCCACTGTGCCAGGGCCAATGCATTGCGGCTGTGGGCCTGCATGCGCAGGGTCAGCGTCTCCAGTCCTTTGAGAAAGACCCAAGCATTAAACGGACTCATGCTCGGACCCGCAGTGCGCAGGAAACCATAGACCTCCTTGCCGACCCGCTCGGCATCACCGACCACGGCACCGCCCAGGCATCGACCCTGACCGTCAAGGTACTTGGTTGCTGAGTGCACCACCACATCCGCCCCCAACTCCAGCGGGCGCTGCAGAGCGGGCGTGCAGAGGCAATTGTCCACTACGAGCAGGCAATCGTGGGCGTGCGCCAGCTCCGCAAGCGCCGGTATATCAGCCACCTCGGTCAACGGATTGGACGGAGTCTCCAAAAACAGCATCCGCGTCTCCGGGCGGATGGCCGCCTCCCAGGCGCCGAGGTCGGTCAGCGGTACAAACCGGGTCTCCACACCGAAACGTGCCATGTAGTTCGTGAACAAGACAGTGGTCGTACCGAACACTGAGCGCGAGGAGACAATGTGATCACCCTGGCGCAACAACCCCATACAGGTGCTCAGTATGGCCGACATACCCGAGGCCGTGGCGACGCAAGCCTGGCCGCCCTCCAGCGCGGCCAGGCGCTGCTCAAAGGTGCGCACTGTCGGGTTGGTGAAACGCGTGTAGATATTGCCCGGCTCTTCACCCGAGAAACGCGCAGCGGCCTGTGCGGCACTGCTGAAGGCAAAACTGGAGGTCGGAAAGATCGGTTCACTGTGTTCGCCTTCGCTGGTGCGTCGCTGACCGGCGCGCACGGCACGGGTGTCAAACGCGTACTGCGTCCAGGCTTCCATCACGCTACCCTCGTCATCATCGTGTTGCACAGGTATAGATCCTCGACCACTACTCATTCACGCGCCCGCCCTGCAGGTTCCCAATCCGCAAGCACCACAGGCACAAAAAAACCCACTCAGCAGGGGGCTAAAGCAGGTCTCCCTCGCTTTAGCCGTATTTGTAACGCGCCCGCAAGCTGAATCAAATCGGCGCTCTCCTCCAACCATAGGAGACACGCCGGTCCATGTCAACACAGCGGTGACCACCGCGTGGCGTCCCGGGGACACGATCAGGGCGTATTGTAGAGTTCGATGGCCTCGTATTGCTGATCGCGCTGCTGCTTGGCGGCGTCGTTGCGTACCCTCTCCAAATTCTCCAGATAATGCGCGGTGATGTCACCGGTCACATACTCACCGTCGAATACCGAGGTATCGAAACGTTGAACCTTCGGGTTGCCCCTGTGCGCAGCGGCGACGAGATCACCGAGGTCCTGGTAGATTAGCCAGTCGGCACCGATGGCCTCGGCAATCTGCTGCTCATCGCGCCCATGGCCAATCAGTTCCTTAGCCGAGGGCATGTCTATCCCGTACACGTTCGGATACCGCACCGGCGGCGCCGCCGAGGCAAAGTACACCTTACGGGCACCGGCATCCCGAGCCATCTGGATGATCTGCTGGGAGGTGGTACCACGTACAATGGAGTCATCGACCAGCAACACGTTTTTGCCCTTGAACTCAAGGTGGATGGCATTGAGTTTCTGGCGCACCGATTTCTTGCGCTGCGTTTGACCGGGCATAATGAAGGTGCGCCCAATGTAGCGGTTCTTGATGAAACCTTCCCGATACATCACGCCCAGTCGGTAGGAGAGTTGCAGGGCCGAGGTGCGACTGGTATCGGGGATGGGGATGACCACCTCGATGTCGTGATCGGGCACCACCCGCTTGATCTTCTCCGCCAGGTACTCACCCATACGCATGCGTGCCTTGTACACCGAGATACCGTCAATGATGGAGTCCGGGCGGGCGAAGTACACATACTCGAACACGCAGGGTGAATACACCGGGTTCTCGGCACACTGGCGGGTGTGAATATGACCTTCTACATCGATAAATACGGCCTCGCCAGGATCGATATCCCGCACCAACTCAAAGCCCAGGGCATCGATCGCCACGCTCTCCGAGGCCACCATGTATTCCACACCCTTGTCGGTCAGACGTTTGCCGAACACTGCCGGGCGAATGCCGTACGGGTCACGGAAGGCCACGATGCCATGGCTGTTGATGATCGCAACCGCCGCGTAGGCGCCCCGCACGCGTTTGTGCACAGCGGCCACCGCAGCAAAGATATCGGTCTCGTCAATTTGCAGTTTGTGATGGTTCTGCAATTCGTGGGCGAAGACATTGAGCAGAATCTCGGAGTCTGAATTGGTATTGATGTGGCGCCGGTCTTCCAGAAACAACTCGCGCTTGAGGTCCTCGGCATTGGTCAAATTGCCGTTGTGCCCCAATGCGATACCGTAAGGCGAGTTGACATAGAAGGGCTGCGACTCGGCCGAGGATGAATAACCCGCCGTGGGATAACGCACGTGGCCAATGCCCATGTTACCCATCAGCTTGAACATGTGCCTGGACTGGAATACATCACGCACCAGACCGTTGTCCTTGCGCAGATGCATGCGCCCTTCATGGCAGGTGACAATACCCGCTGCATCCTGGCCCCGGTGCTGCAGCACCGTCAGACCATCATACAACGCCTGGTTAACCGCACTCTGGGCAACGATGCCGATTATGCCGCACATGTCAGTATCCTCGGACCTTTACTACACACACCGCCGCCCGGGCAGGCGGTCAGCCTAAGAACCGCTGATTAATACATCAAACCGATGCTGGCGACATCAGGAAACGCCTCGAACTACGCCATCGACTGCGTATTTTCTTCGCCGTTTCCCGCCTTGCCCGCATCCGCTTTGGCGGATTAATCAGGGACCCACTAAAAGTTAAAACTGCGCCCGATATCTTCGGGTAGAAAACCGCGCAGCCACAGCGCGGTGGTCTGAAATTGCGGCAACAGTACCGACTGTCCCCACCACGGCTCTTTGGGGAAGGTCGTCAGACCCGCAAGCAACACCAGTACCGCCACCAGCACCATGCCCCGCAATATACCGAAGACCATGCCCAACATACGGTCGGTACCGGTCAGACCGGTCACCTTGACCAGTCGGGAGGCAAAGTAGTTCACAACCGCCGTGACCATGAGTGCGAGCAGAAATAAAATTGCAAAGGCAGCAATGAGACGTAATGTCGGTGAACTGATGGAATTCTTGAGTACGGCGGCAAGGTTGCCCGAGAACGTGAGCGATATCCAAAACGCCAGTATCCAGCCCATTAGAGACAGGGCTTCCTTGACGAAACCCCGCAGCAAGCTGACAAAGGCGGAGATGAGAACAATGGCCAGTATAGCGTAATCGACCCAAATCATTGAGCAGTGCTCTGTCTCCGGTTCCGCGCCACCCGCTTAGCGTTTTACAACGACTGGAATGATGTGAAACCTGTGCCGGGGGGTAAAAGGACCATTGTAACAGAGCTGAAACAGTCACAGAAGAACCGATGCACGGGTTATCCCGGATACGCCATCACCAGCGTCCGGGTCTTGATTGCCTTGCGCAGGCGTTTTTGCAGCGCCGTGGCACTGCTGCGTCGCAGCTCAGGCCCCACCTGCACTCGGTAGACCGGGCCCTTAGCGCCGGCGATGGCATCGACAAATGCCGGAAAATGCCGTGTCCGCAGACGATCGCGCAGCGCCAGGGCATTGGCTTGGCGCGAAAAGCTACCGACCTGGACTACCCAAGCCTTGGGGGCATTTGGCGTCGCTGCCTTGCTGGCAGTCCGGATGGATGTGCCCCCCACCTTGCCAGCGACTGCGGCAAGCACTTTGCCCGGGGCCGGAGCGGCGGTGGAGGGCATCCCCCCCCCATGATCTGCCTCGGCCACCTTCGCCTGAGCGGCGGGCCGGGCAGGCAGGTCCGTGCCTATCAGCACATGCGTCGGGCCACTCTGCGACGGTGCCTGAGGCAGGGCGTCGAGCCTGAGCACCTTGACCTCTTTCTGCTCGGCCGGTTGCGGGGGAATATTGCTGCCACCGAAGCTGCCCTCGGAACGCCCGTTGAGCAACATGGGAATGAATATAACGGCAAGGGCCACCAGCACGATGGCCCCGATCAGACGCTGCTTCAGGGGACGGTCCTCCACACGGCTCTCTCTCCCGGGCACACCGCCCGGTACTGTTGTAGTACACAAACACACCCTCGGGCCACCCAGGCCACCCACACAACGCAACCCGGGATACTCCGTACCATACCGATTATAAGCCTTCCTGCAGGGCAGCGGCTACGGTATGAAAGGAACCAAAAATGAGCAGCCGATCGCCGGTCTGCGCCTGCGCCCTGGCACCCGCGCAGGCGGCGGTGACATCAGGATAACAACATGCCGCCGCCCGGCTCTGCCCGGTGTGATCAGCGCATACCCCGACAAGGGCATCGGCCAACTGCGCCGCCGTGGCACCCCGCGGCACTGCAAGGCCGGCAAGGTGCCATTCATCCACCTGTGCAAGCAGGGCCGCGAAGACACCCCGGAAATCCTTGTCCGCAAGCATGCCCACCACCGCCCGCGTTCTGCCCGAACATGGATAGGCCGACAGTTGGCGGGCCAGCGCGCGCGCGCCATGCGGATTATGCGCCACGTCCAGGATGCGCGTGACCTCCCCCGCCAACACCTGAAAGCGCCCCGGTAACTGGACACTGAGCAGGCCCTGGCGCAACTCGCTCTGTCCCACCGGCAGGCGCCTGGCCAGCAGCGCCAGGACCATAATCACACCGGCAGCATTATCGAGCTGGTGGCGCCCGCGCAGCGCCGGCAACGGCAATGTGGTCCGCCGCCGCTCCTCACTGACCCAGTCCCAACCCGTCGCGGTGGGGATGGCGCTGAAATCCCGGTCCAGGCAATACAGCGGGCTGGCCAGTTCGGCGCCATGTTCGAGCAGGCTCACCGGCGGCGCCGAGTCACTGCACACCGCCGGGCGACCCGCACGCAGGATACCGGCCTTTTCACGGCCAATGGCCTCGCGGTTATCGCCCAACCAGGCGCCATGATCGATGTCGATGGGGGTGATCAGGGCAACATCCGCGTCGATAATATTCACGGCGTCCAGCCGCCCCCCCATCCCCACCTCCAGAACCGCGACATCCAGGCGTGCATCGGCAAACAGCACCAGTGCCGCCAGAGTAGCGAACTCGAAATAGGTCAGAGAGAGGGCACCACGGGCCTGATCGATACGCTCGAAAACCTCACACAGCAGGGTGTCGGTGACCGCTTCGCCGCCAATGCGGATGCGTTCGTTGTAGCGCAGCAGGTGTGGCGACGTATAGGCCCCGACCCGATAACCGGCCGCGATAAAGATGGTTTCCAGCATGGCCACGCTGGACCCCTTGCCATTGGTACCTGCAACAGTGATCACCTGTGGGGCCGGTGCGCGCTCACCGACGCGCTGGTACACCGCCTGCACCCGTTCGAGTCCGAGGGCAATAGCGTTGGGATGCAGGGTTTCCTGCCAGCGGAGCCAGTCGACCAGTGTCGTGAAGCGCATCTGGAGAGATTCAGTCTCGGGGCCGCCGCCGGGATAGTACACCTTGACTGCCCGGGCCCACACACCGGGCGGCAATGACCGGAAACGGTGGGGGTTAGGGAGTGGGTTGGCGGGTTAGCATGGCCAACAGACCAGCGACGCGATCCCGCATATCGCGCCGATCGACGATCATGTCCACCGCACCGTGTTCGACCAGAAACTCGCTGCGCTGAAATCCCTCCGGTAACGTCTCGCGTACCGTTTGCTCGATAACGCGTGGACCCGCAAAACCGATCAGGGCGTTGGGCTCGGCCACGTTGACATCACCGAGCATAGCCAGACTGGCCGAGACGCCGCCCATGGTCGGGTCGGTCATCACCGAGATGAAAGGCAGACCATGCCGACTCAGACATGCCAAGGCCGCACTGGTCTTGGCCATTTGCATCAACGAGAACAATGCCTCCTGCATGCGTGCCCCGCCACTAGCGGAAAAACACACCAGGGGAATACCGTGTTCCAGCGCCGTATCCACACCACGGACAAAACGCTCGCCGACCACAGAGCCCATCGAGCCGCCCATGAAGCGAAACTCAAAGGCCCCCGCCACCAGCGCTACACCCTTGACCTGCCCCATCATCACGACCAGGGCATCGTTCTCGCCAGTGGCCTTCTGGGCCTGGACAAGCCGTTCGCGGTATTTTCTGCTGTCCCGGAATTTGAGCACATCCAGAGGCTGCAGGCCTGCGCCGATCTCTACCCGCGGCGCCTCATCAAGGAAGCCCTCCAGACGACGGCGTGCGCTGACGCGCATGTGATGATCGCACTTGGGACAGACATCAAGGTTGCGGTCCAGCTCCGCACGGTAGAGGACCGCATTGCAGGCGGGACACTTGGCCCACAGACCTTCGGGCACTGTCTTCTTGGCACCACCATCGGTGCGGATACGGCTCGGCAACAGTTTGTTCAGCCAGCTCATGGCATTCGGTTTCCTGTCATTGTCGTTGCTGTCGGCAGGGTCTGTGCATCCATCGATGCACGCATGGCACCCAGTATCCCGGCCAGGGCGCCCGGTATGGCCTGCGGCTCATCGGCCAGTTCACCTATCCGGCTCACCAGTGCGCTGCCAACAATGACCGCATCGCAGACCTGCGCCACGGCGGCCGCCGTCTGCGGGTCCTTGATGCCGAAACCGGTGCCTACCGGCAGACCGGTGTGTGCACGAATTGCTGAAATGTGTCCTGCCACATCATTGACATCCAGGTGGGCGGCACCAGTGACCCCTTTGACGGACACGTAATAGACGAAACCGCTGGCAACCTCAGTGATGATGCTAATCCGGGCCTCACTGGAGGTCGGTGCGACCAGAAAGATGGGGTCCAGCCCGACACCGCGCAATGCGCCCAGGAGATCGGCCCCCTCCTCCGGCGGAATATCGACCGTCAGTACGCCGTCCACACCGGCCTCGGCCGCCATCCGGGCAAAGTGCTCATAGCCCATGACCTCAACCGGATTGAGGTAACCCATCAACACCACTGGGGTTGCCGTGTCCTGGCGGCGAAACGCGACCACCATCTCCAGCACCTGGTGCAGGTTGACATGGTGGCGCAGTGCCCGTTCATGGGCATGCTGGATCACCGGACCGTCCGCCATCGGATCGGAGAACGGTACCCCCAGTTCGATGATATCGGCACCGGCCTCGACCAACGCATGCATCAGCACGACAGTGACCTGCGGGTTCGGATCCCCCGCCGTGATATAGGGCACCAGCGCCCTGTGGCCCTGGTCGCGTAATTGTGCAAATCTATTCTCGATACGACTCATAAATGCCTTCCGAATCCGGCGCACTGCACCGCTTATATCGTGATCCCTTCGCGTGTCGCAACGGTATGGATATCCTTGTCACCACGACCGGACAGATTGGCGATGACGATGGCATCCTGCGCCAGGGTCGGGGCCAGTTTGCGCACATAGGCCAGGGCATGACTGGATTCCAGCGCGGGCATGATGCCCTCGATGCGGGTCAGTGCGTGGAAGGCGTCCAGGGCCTCGTCATCGGTCACCGCGACATAATGGGCACGGCCGCTATCCTTGAGCCAGGCGTGTTCCGGACCCACCCCGGGATAATCCAGTCCGGCGGAGATAGAATGCGTCTCGATAATCTGGCCATCGCGGTCCTCCATCAGATAGGTCCGGTTGCCGTGCAACACACCGGGGCGACCGGCACACAGCGGTGCGGCATGCCGGCCAGTGTCGAGCCCGTCACCCGCGGCCTCGACACCGTAGATCTGCACCGTCTCATCTGCCAGGAACGGGTGGAACAAACCGATGGCATTGGAGCCTCCCCCTACGCAGGCCACCAGGGCGTTGGGCAGGCGGGCGGTCTGGGCCAGACACTGTTCGCGTGCCTCGCGCCCAATGATCGCCTGGAACTCACGCACCATAAGCGGATACGGATGTGGTCCGGCCACAGTACCGATGATGTAGAAGGTATCATCGACGTGGGTCACCCAGTCGCGCATTGCCTCATTCAGGGCGTCCTTGAGGGTGCGCGAACCGGACTCGACGGCGACCACCTCGGCGCCCAGCAGACGCATGCGATAGACATTGATGGCCTGGCGCCGGATATCCTCCGCCCCCATGTAGACCACGCACTGCATACCCAGTCGGGCGGCCACCGTGGCGCTGGCGACACCGTGCTGACCAGCCCCGGTCTCGGCAATGATCCGTGTCTTGCCCATGCGTCTGGCCAACAGGGCCTGGCCAACGGTGTTATTGATCTTGTGTGCGCCCGTGTGATTGAGGTCCTCACGCTTGAGGTAGACCTGCGCGCCACCGAGCACCTCACTCCAGCGCCGGGCATGGTAGAGCGGCGTGGGGCGCCCCACGTACTGGTGCAGTTCCTCATCGAGTTCGGTGAGAAACGCCGGGTCCTGCATGGCGTATTCATACGCCTCGCGCAGTTCTATGAGCGGTCCCATCAGCGTCTCGGCGACAAACATCCCACCATAGGGGCCAAAGTGGCCGTGCGCATCCGGCATCGGCTGCCCGGCATCGGCAGGAACAGGTTCAGCGGGTTCAGACACGGTCATTTTTCGTCCCAATCACGCGTTGATCACTCCAGTGCATGGTGTATTTACCGGCTACCCGGAGAGAGCATGGCGCCTCTCAGGCAGCAGTCACATTCTCGATAAACGCGGCGACGCGCGCGGCATCCTTGATGCCCTTGCCCCTCTCGACCCCACTGCTCACATCCACCGCGTAGGGACGGGTGCGCCGCACCGCCTCGGCCACGTTCTCCGGTGTCAGGCCGCCGGCAAGAATCAGCGGCACGGGCAACCGCGCAGGGATGCGCGACCAGTCGAAGGTCTGGCCGGTGCCACCCCGCACCGTCGGTGTCGCTGGATCATAGGCATCGAGCAACACCCCTACCGCCTCTGGATAGGTCTGTGCATAGGCGCGTACATCGGTCCCCTCGCGCATGCGCAACGCCTTGATATAGGCGCGCCCGAAACCACCGCACTCGCTCGGACACTCATTGCCATGGAACTGAAGCAGGTCCAGGGGGACCTGTTCGAGCACTGCACGGATGGCCGCCTCGGTGGCATCTACAAACAGACCCACGACACTGACAAACGGCGGCAATGCCGCGATAACAGCGAGGGCCTGCGCGATACTTACCGCGCGCGGACTGGGAGCGTGGAATACCAGGCCAATTGCATCGGCACCCGCCCGCGCCGCCGCTACCGCATCCTGCGGGCGGGTAATGCCACAAATCTTGACCCGTGTGCGCATCGTTCGCCCCAAAGGGGCTCAGGTTACCAGACCGCCGAGGTTGGTGAAAGGCGCGGGATTTCAAACTCACTGGGGTAGTCGACCCGCATGAGATACAAACCCTGCGGCGGGGCCATTACTCCCCCCAGAGTGCGATCGCGACAATCCAGGACCGTGCGCGCCCATTCCGGCGGCTGCTCCCCCGCTCCGATGGCCATCAGCACGCCGGCAATATTGCGGACCATGTGATGCAAAAAGGCATTGGCCTGCAGATCGAGTATCACCAACTCGTCACGACGTCGGACATCCAGTCGGTAGAGCGTGCGCACCGGGCTCTTGGCCTGACAGGCCAGGGCCCGGTAGGAAGAAAAATCATGTTCACCAAGCAGATAACGCGCGGCCTCCTGCATCCGTTGTGCATCGAGGGGACGGTATACCCAAGCCACCCGCCATCGCTGAAAGCTCGGGCGGATGGCCCGATTGTAAATTACATAACGATAATGGCGGCGGCGAGCCATAAAACGGGCATGAAAGGCCTCGCTGACTGGTTTCATCCACACCACGCTGACCGAACCGGGCAGATTTGCGTTAGCACCGAAGATCCAGCCACGTTCACTACGCTCGGCCTCGGTATCAAAATGCACCACCTGCCCGAGTGCATGCACGCCGGTATCGGTGCGCCCCGCACAGACGATCCGCAGGGGATGATTCGCCACTGTTGAGAGCGCTGCCTCCACACTGTCCTGGACACCGCTCCCCGAGGATTGGGACTGCCAACCGTGAAAGGGGTGGCCATCATATTCAATACCCAGTGCAATGCGCATCACACAGCCACTTTGCAATCACACGGTTCGAGGAGGAAAAAGCATAGCAGCTCCAGAGTGCCGCGTGGTGCATGGTGTGCTGCGCACGAATCACTAAAACGTGATGTCTGGTGTGGCCAGGGCCGGTGTAGTACCCGAAAGGTAGCAACCGGGGTCAGTATCATGCGCAGCGCCAACTGTTCTGGTGCCAAGCCGCGCCAACACAACACCAGGGCCGACCAGTACGCCGCGGCGAGCCGCGTCTACAAGGCACAACCCGGTGCAAACCCGGCCGGTCCCTCCCGGAGGAAGAACTCGGCAAAGATTAAGAAGGCAGGCTGAGCGGATGACCGGGTGCAGCCCGGTTATAGGTGACAGCTCGCCACTCACGCTGCCGCTTGCAGACTCAGACACCCAGGACCTGGTGGACTGCGTCGCGGGTGCCGCGCTCATCGCTCAGCCGATCTGGGAGATCAGCGCCTGGGCTTCCTGCTTCTGGCCATCACTGCCTTCGTCGACGACCTCATCCAGAATACTGCGTGCACCGTCTGGATCACCCATTTCAATATAGGCACGGGCCAGATCGAGCTTGGTACCCACCTCATCGAGGTCATCCGGTATATCCAGACTGGCGGCATCACCGGCCTCGATATCGAAATCCATCGCCTCGGGTGCCTTGGCACTGGCGCCCGCACTCAACTCGACTTCAGTATCGTCTTCACGCAAGGCCGAGGGCGTTTCCATGTCTATCCGGGTATCATCCTCGCGCGATGCGGATGCCGGGCCAGGCGCTGTGGCTGGTCCATCTAAATCCAGCCCACCCAGGTCAAAATCAAGCCCCGACTCTTCCGGCTCCACCATGCTGACTGGCTCCTCCTCGGAGTGGAACTCAAGTGAGAATTCATCGTCTGTGCCCTTTTCGGCCCGTGTTGGTGTCACCGCTGCGGCTTGTTCGACCTGCGGTTCGGTGAAATCGAGATTGAAATCAGCCCCCTCATCAGGTTTCTCCGCTTCGGGCTTCTTCGCCTCGACTGCGGCCGGTATCGGTGTTTCTTCGAGATCCAGGTTGAAATCCAGATCAGCGCCCGGCCCTGATTGCACCGCAGCGTCATCGAGATCAAGGTCAAAACCAAGGTCCTCTCCGCTGTCTCCGGTTGGTGCTTGTGCATCCGTTTTGTTCTGAAAATCCTCGTTCTGGAACATTCCGGTATTCAGACCAATATCCATGACTTCATCCTTGGACAGGGTCGTGGGGCTCGTGCCCACGACCGCTGCGCCCGTCACTGACGGCGAAGCTGAACCGGAGAACATCGGATTGCCCGGTGCCAACTCGGTCCCCATGTCCACCACTTTTTTCCACTCTGGTGCATCCGGATCACCGATCTCGGCATAGAGATCCTCTGCCACTGCCTCGAAACCGGCACGGTTCTTGTTGGCATAATGCACCTCAAGCAGCTTGAGTTTGAGATCCTTACGCTTGGGATCCTGCTTCAATGCCTCGCCAAGCAACTCTTCGGCCTGCTGATAGCGACCATAGGCCACATAGACATCAGCCTCGGTCAGGGGATCGACCTCGTTGTCCTCCTGAATCGCATTGACACCGCTCACGGCGAAGTCACTCAGGAATGATGACTCGTCCCCATTCTTGCCCTCGGTGGCGGAACCCTGTTCGGCAACATTCGCCTCGCCGGTCAGGATGCTTTCCTGAAAGCCATCGCCCTTCTTTCGCCGGCGCACGACGATCAGCAGCAATATCAGAATCAACAGTATCGCTGCAGCTGCGGCAAGCAACAACGGGCTGGCCAGCAGAATGGTCAGAAAACCACTGGCTGTTGCCAGTGCGAACTGCCACCAGGACTTGGCGGGGGCGATCGACGCAGGCCGGGGTGGCGCAACGGCTGTTGACGACGGGGCAACCTGCGGTGTTTCGGTCTGTGCCGCACCCGCCTCCCCGGCAGAAGACGAAACTGCCGAGGTATTCTGCGCGGTCATGGGCACAGCAGTCGCTTTCGTGGGTACCGCCACACTCTCAGTCGGTGCCACAACGGACGTCTTGCCTGCAGGCTCAACCAGTGGTGTGACCGAGGTGGTCACTGCCGTCGTGGAGGGCGTTACCGCGTGCGGAGTCGGTTCACCCTGCTTGCGCATCTGTTCCTGCAGGGTAGCGAGTTCATCGTTCTTTAAGGCGATGAGTCGCTGCATATTAGCGATTTGCGACTCAAGTTGCTTCAATCTGCCGGTCACCTCGGCGTTTTTGCGCTTCTCGGTCACGGCAGCCTCAATGGCAAGACTAAGCTGCTTGCGCGCAGCCTCGATACTCTTGATCTTGTCTACCGATGTGGTGCTCGCCTGCCCATTGCCCACCGATTCACCCTTGCCTTCGGGCACCAGCAGTTCCAGTTTGCCGCTCTCGGCTGCCGATTTTCCGGGAGCCGGCGCTGCGGTCATCTTGTGCGTGGTGACCAGAGGCTGTTTTCCCGCCGCACGGGCAACGCGTTGCCGATAGGCCTCCCAATCCTGAGTCTGTATCCTGAACTCGTGGGCCGCCTCCCGCTTGCTCATCGCATTCAACAGGGCTGGATTTTCGATACGCAGCACATACCCGGCCTTCAGACGATTGACATTATCCTGTTCAAAAGCCTGCGGGTTGCTTTTCAGGAGTGCCATCATCATCTGGTAGATGCTAACCGCTTCGTCCGGACGCATCTTCTGGGCGATGTCCCACAGCTTGTCGCCCTTGCGGGTGATATGGGTCACCATCACCGTACCCGTGGCGGCGGGCGCCATCGCTGGCCCCCCCCCACCGATGGGTATATAAGGGAACAAGCCGCGGTGCTCATCACTCCGGGCCACCCGTTCAAGCGGGCTCACCGGGGGCTGGGTAACTGTCGGCGGTTTGGCAACCGCTGGAGGCACCGGCGGGACAGGTTTCACCGGAGCAACAGCCGGTGCTGGTGCGGGCCTCGGCATCGGGGTGGGAGCAGGACGTACAGTGGCGACAGGTGGCTGCACGACCGGAGTCTGCACGATGGCATGCCTCTCCTTGCGGAAAAGACTCGGTGGGTCCAGCAACATCGTGTATTCACGCAGCATACGACCGGTAGGCCAGGTCAACTGCAACAGAAAATCGAGATAGGGTTCACGGATGGGTTGGGGAGATGAGACGTGGATGTAGTACTGGCCGCCGGCACGCTGCTTGATGGCAAACTTCAACGACATCAGTACCGGTGGCTTGTCGATGCCGGCACGGCTGAATGCCTGGTAAGGGGCCATCCGTACCTTGAGATTACTGATATCCCGTGGCGAAGGCGAGATAATGCCAATATCGGCATCCAGTTTCTGGCCGAGTGCCGAGTGCAGCGTGATATTCTCAAAGCCCAGGGCAAACGCAGCCATGGGGGACAACATGCCCAATGTTACCAGCACGATAAACAGTTTGCGCACCATCCTCACTCCCTACCTAAAAGTGTCGCCGCGCGACTTGCCCTGTGATACAGACCCGTTCAGTAAATCAACTTCTTTCACGGGGACTTGAGTCAATTTATCTCGAATGCTCTTTATAAGTTTGCACTAACTATAGCTTATAAATAGTCTTTTACCAAAATTTCCGCAATTTGGACACTGTTTAATGCGGCTCCCTTCCTGACATTGTCGGCCACGACCCACAAATTGAGGCCCTGCGGATGCGAGATATCATCGCGAATTCGACCCACAAAGACCGCATCCTTACCCGCCCCCTCGGTTACCGCCGTCGGATAACCGCCGTCTTCGCGCCGGTCCAGCACGGTGATACCAGGCGCCCTGGTCAACAACGCGCGGGCCTGTTCGGCACTGATCTTCTCGCGGGTTTCGATGTGCACGGCCTCAGAATGTCCGTAAAACACCGGCACGCGCACCGCGGTCGGGTTCACCAGGATACTTTCGTCCTCGAAAATCTTGCGGGTCTCCCAGACCATTTTCATTTCTTCCTTGGTATAGCCGTTGTCCTGGAAGACATCGATCTGTGGCAGGACATTGAAGGCAATCTGCTTCGGGTAGACCTCGCAGTTGATCTGCTTGATGTTGAGCAGACCGGCCGTCTGCCCGGCGAGTTCCTCGATGGCCCTCTTTCCCGTGCCAGAAACGGCTTGATATGTCGCCACATTGATGCGCTCGATACCCACTGCATCGTAAATCGGCTTCAGGGCCACCAGCATCTGTATGGTCGAGCAATTGGGGTTGGCAATGATGCCGCGATGGGTGTGACGGGCAATGGCATGGGCGTTCACCTCAGGGATCACCAACGGGATGTCGTCGTCGTAGCGAAAATGCGCCGTGTTGTCGACCACCACACAACCGGCAGCGGCCGCCTTCGGGGCAAACTCGGCAGAGACCGCACCACCGGCAGAGAACAGGCCAATTTGCACCTTGGAAAAATCAAACTCGGCGAGGTCGGCCACGGTGTAGTATTTGCCCTTGAATCCGACCTTGCTACCGGCCGAGCGACTACTGGCCAGGGGGTAGACCGTGCCCACAGGGAAATCGCGTTCTTCCAGAATGGACAACATAGTCTCGCCCACGGCGCCCGTTGCGCCAACGACCGCTACATCAAAGGTCTTGCTCATGAGAATCCTCTTTCAACACATCGTGAGTACTGTAATGGCCTGCGACCCTGGCGTGCGCCGCCGTCTGTCATCCGGATCACCACCGCCATGGGTGACAAACTAAGTTAAGGGATAGGCATACCGGGTCACTGAACCGCCAAGGTGCCTACCTTGGCATATTGTCACCCTATTGTCCTGTTCAGCCAATGAATCAGCCGCATTTGACCCGATCCGGACCGTTCAAACCACAGGGTATAAAACGCACCGCCCATTCTCGATTACGGACCCGGTGCAACACATCAGGCGCATTGCGCCAGCGCGGCGATGACGGCATCGCCCATCTGCGACGTCCCCACACACGTAGTACCCGCAGCGTGGATATCCGCCGTGCGCAAGCCCTGGTCCAGCACCCGCGCCACTGCCGCCTCGATACGCGCAGCCAGTGCGGCCTCATCCAGCGAGTAACGCAACATCATGGCCACCGAGAGGATCGTGGCCAGCGGATTGGCCACACCCTGACCGGCAATGTCCGGTGCCGAACCATGGATGGGCTCATACATGCCCTTGCCCTGTTCATCGAGCGAGGCGGAGGGCAGCATGCCGATGGAACCGGTCAGCATGGCCGCACAGTCGGAAAGAATATCACCAAACATGTTGCCGGTAACCATGACATCGAACTGCTTGGGCGCGCGCACCAGTTGCATGGCAGCATTGTCGACGTACATGTGGCTAAGTGCCACCTCGGGATAGTCGCGGGAGAGATCTTCCATCACTTCGCGCCACAGTTCAGTGGACTCCAATACATTGGCCTTGTCGATCGAACACACCCGGCGATCGCGCTTCATGGCGATGTCGAAGGCAGCCTTGCCGATGCGCCGGATCTCCGACTCGCTGTAGACCAGAGTGTTGAAGCCCTGGCGTTGCCCATCATCAAGGGTGCGCACGCCGCGGGGCTGGCCAAAATAGATCCCGCCGGTCAGCTCGCGCACGATCATCATGTCCAACCCCACGACCAGCTCCGATTTGAGACTCGAGGCATCGGCCAGCTGTGGATAGAGCAGCGCCGGGCGCAGATTAGCGAACAGGTCCAGACTGGCACGCAAGCCCAGCAGCCCCTTTTCCGGGCGCAAGGCGATCTCCAACGATTCCCACTTGTAACCACCCACTGCACCCAGCAACACGGCATCGGCCTCGCTGGCCAGCGACAATGTCGCCTCGGGCAGGGGCGTACCGGTGGCGTCATAGGCGCTGCCACCGACCAACCCTTGCTCCAGTTCCAGTGCCAAACCGGCCTCGCGGCGCAGCCACTCCAGTACCTTGATTGCCTCGGCCACGATCTCCTGCCCGATACCATCACCGGGTAATACCAACACCTTCTTCATCATGCACCTGCACCTCTGTTCATCGTTACATCGCCCGCTGCGGGAGTACGTCTGGTCTGGCCGTGGCCACCGCCCGCTATCAGCGGACCCGCACCTTACACCTAGCGCCCGGCAGCAAACAGCCAGGGAGCCTCGCTGCGACGGCGTGCCTCATAGGCACGGATATCATCACCATGTTGCAGGGTCAGATCAATGTCGTCCAGACCATTGAGCAGACGATGCTTGCGAAAAGCATCGATATCGAACGCCAGGCTCACCCCATCAGGGCGCATGAGCGTCTGGGCCTTGAGGTTGACCTCAAGCCGGTAGCCCGGCGTCGCCGCCACGGTCTTGAACAGCGCGTCCACGCGCACCTCATCAAGCATGATAACCAGAATGCCGTTTTTGAAACAGTTATTGAAAAAAATGTCGGCAAAACTCGGTGCAATCACCACCCGGAAGCCGTAATCGAGCAACGCCCAGGGCGCATGTTCGCGTGAGGAACCGCAACCGAAGTTCTTGCGCGCGAGCAGGATCTGCGCGCCCTCATAACGTGTCTGGTTGAGCACGAAATCCGGATTGAGCACACGCGTGCTGTTATCCATACCGGGCTCGCCATGGTCCAGATAACGCCACTCGTCGAACAGATTCGGACCGAAACCGGTACGCTTGATCGACTTTAAAAACTGTTTGGGAATGATGGCATCAGTGTCCACATTGGGGCGGTCCATCGGTGCGACCAGGCTGTTCAGTGTTGTAAATTTTTCCATTCTTGATTCCTCACGTTCTTTAACCTCCAGGCATACGGTGTTTTCATCACGCGCCGCTACAGCTCACGCACATCCGTAAAGTGACCGGTGACAGCGACAGCGGCAGCCATCGCCGGGCTAACCAGATGGGTACGCCCATCCTGACCTTGACGACCCTCGAAATTGCGGTTAGAGGTCGAGGCGCAACGCTCACCTGGCTCCAGGCGATCCGCGTTCATGGCAAGACACATCGAGCACCCCGGATCCCGCCACTCGAAACCGGCTTCGATAAAGATACGATCCAGCCCCTCCTCCTCGGCTTGGCGTTTCACCAGTCCCGAACCCGGCACGATCATGGCCAATTTAATAGAGTCTGCCACCTTGCGCCCACGGGCCACGGCCGCCGCCGAGCGCAAGTCTTCGATACGTGAATTGGTACACGAACCGATGAAGACCTTATCCGGCGCGATAGTGTTGATCGGCATGCCCGCCTCCAGGCCCATGTACTTGAGCGCGGCGCGTATGCCATCACGCTTGACCGGATCACGCTCGCTGTTCGGATCAGGCACCGCACCAGTGATGTCGGCCACCATCTCCGGTGATGTACCCCAACTCACCTGAGGCGCAATGACGGCGGCATCGAATTCCACGACCTGATCGAAGTGTGCATCGTCATCGCTGTGTAGATCCTGCCAGGCCGCCTCGGCCTGCACCCACTGCGCCTCCTTCGGTGCATAGGGGCGTCCCCGCACGTACTCGATGGTCTTGTCATCGACCGCCACCATGCCGGCGCGTGCGCCGGCCTCGATGGCCATATTGCACACCGTCATACGCCCCTCGATGGACAGGGCCACGATGGCATCACCACCGAATTCGATAGCGTAACCGGTGCCACCCGCCGTACCCATGCGACCGATGATGGCCAACACGATGTCCTTGGCCACCACCCCGGGACCGACCTGCCCATTGACCCGGATGAGCATGCTGCGCGACTTCTTCTGCACCAGGCACTGGGTGGCCAGGACATGCTCCACCTCGGAGGTGCCGATACCAAAGGCCAGGGCACCGAAGGCACCGTGAGTGGAGGTATGGGAATCACCGCAAACCACGGTCATGCCGGGCAGGGTCGCGCCTTGCTCAGGGCCAATGACGTGCACAATGCCCTGGCGCGGATCTTCCATGCAGAATTCGGTGATACCAAACTCCCGACAATTGTCATCCAGCGTCTCGACCTGCAGGCGCGAGATCGGGTCTGCTATCCCGGCTTGGCGATCGATGGTCGGTACATTGTGATCCGGCGTGGCCAGGTTGGCATCGACCCGCCAGGGGTGCCGCCCGGCAAGGCGCAAACCATCAAAGGCCTGCGGCGAGGTCACCTCATGCACCAGATGACGATCTATATAGAGGAGTGCGGTATCTTCCGCCTCCACACGCACCACATGCACATCCCAAAGCTTGTCGTAGAGCGTCTTTCCTGCCATCGCTGCGGTCTCCAATCTCAATGTTGTACCCGTTTCAGACATGCTAACAGGACCGTAATATTACTCAAATTCATATTTTTCATATAATCTATAACTAATAGTATTAGATACGAGACACACCCCATGGATATTGCCAGCCTGCAGGCCTTCATCACCGTCGCAGAACACCACTCCTTCTCCCTGGCTGCGGAGGCGCTGTTTCTGACCCAACCGGCGGTGAGCAAGCGCATCGCCCACCTGGAACACTCATTGGACACTTCGCTGTTCGACCGCCTCGGCCGCCAGACTCTGCTGACCGAGGCCGGACGCGCCCTGCTGCCACGGGCGCAGGCGATCCTGGCACAACTGGAGGACAGCCGCCGTGCCATACGTAATCTGACGTCACAGGTCGGTGGGCGCATGAGTATCGGCACCAGTCACCATATCGGCCTGCACCGCCTGCCGACGGTGTTACGTCGCTACACGCGCGCCTACCCGGATGTCGAACTCGACCTGCACTTCATGGACTCGGAGGCGGCCTGCCTGAGCGTGGAACAAGGCCGACTCGAGCTGGGGATCGTCACCCTGCCGCTGGTCGTGCCTGACACCCTGGAGGCCCGGCGTATCTGGCCCGACCCCCTGTTACTGGTTGCCAGCGCCGATCATCGTCTGCTCCAGAACCGGCAGACCACGCAGGTCGATGTGGCCACACTGGCGGACTGGCCTGCGATCCTCCCTGCCCGGGGCACCTATACCCGTGAGGTCATGGAACGCGCGTTCGCGCCGATGCACCTGCAGGTGCGGATGTCGACTCATTATCTGGAAACCATCAAAATGCTGGTCAGTATCGGGTTGGGCTGGGGTATCCTGCCTGCGACCATGCTCGACGACAAACTCGTACAGATACATGTGCCGGGACTGCACCTGATACGCGAACTCGGTGTGGTGCGCCACCGCGCACGCACCCTGTCCAATGCGGCCCGCAGCCTGCTTACCCTGTTACAAGACGAGAACCGGGAAACAGATCGCCTCCTGACCTAATGCACCAAAATCTGCTTGGATAGCAGGACAGGATCAGGTCGCGGCGGCCTGCGTACGCGACGGCAGATAGCGCCAGACCAACCCCCAGGCCAGCAGATTAAGTAGCGCGGCAATCCCGAATACCGGGCCGGGACCCAGACTGTCCCAACCCAATCCGGCGTAATAACTGCCCAGCGCACCGCCAGCGCCGAAACTCACGCTGCTGTACAGCGCCTGACCCTTGCCCTGATGGCGGCCGGTGAAATACTGGTTAATCAGCTGGATCGCCACCGCATGATAGACCCCGAAACTGGCGGCGTGCAGCAGTTGCGCGAACACCAGCACCGACAGATGCTCCACCTGAGTGCCGATCAACACCCAGCGCAGGGCGGCCAGCAGCAGGCTAGCCTGCAACAGACGTCCAACCCCGAAACGCGGCACCCAGCGGTGCATCACCATGAACACCCCAACCTCGGCGAGCACCCCCAGTGCCCACAGCATACCGATCAGCCCCGAGGTATAACCGTGTGCTTTCAGGTAGATCGTATAGAAGGTGTAGTACGGTCCATAGCTGGCCTGCATGAGGAAACACACCACCAGCAGGGCAGCCACCTCCGGGCGCAACAATACCTCACGCAGGGGCCGGGGGTCGGGCCGTGAGTGGCCGCTGGCCTGCTCGGGCACAAACAGACTGGCCAGCCAGATGCCGGCGAACAACATCAACAGGGCCCAGGGCAATACACCCACCCCCGTCCACTGTATGAGCAGACCGAGCAGGGTCACGGTGATGATGAAGCCTACCGAGCCCCAGAGCCGAACACTGCTGTAGCGGTGGGGTTCGGCCCCGAGGTGATTGAAGGTCGTGGCCTCGAACTGCGGCAGGGCCGCATTCCAGAAGAAGCTGAACAACAGCATGGTCGCGGCCAACCCGATGTAGCTGTGGCTGAAAAACACACCGAGAAAACTGACCACCGTGAAAAAAGCGCCCAGACGCACAGTGGTCATACGCCGACCTGTGTGGTCCGCCACCCAGCCCCACACATTGGGCGCGATGATCTTGGTCACCATGATCAAGGCCGTCAACTCACCGATGGCCAGGGCATCGAAGCCCTGCCCCTTCAGGTACAGACCCCAATAGGGGATCAGGGCACCGAGACTGGCGAAGTAAAACAGGTAGAAGGAGGATAGGCGCCAGTAGGGCGTGGCATCAGTGGACGGTGCGCGCGACGGGGCACTCATGCCTCGGTGCTGGCGGGGATCACCGGGGTCTCCGAGCGTACATCCAGATTCTGCGCACGGTGGCGCAGCATGTGATCCATGAGCACGATTGCGAGCATGGCCTCGGCAATCGGGGTGGCACGGATGCCTACACAGGGATCATGGCGCCCATGGGTCACCACCTCGACGGCTTCGCCCTTGAGATTAATGCTGCGCCCACTCAAGCGCAGGCTGGAGGTTGGCTTAAGTGCCAGGCTGACCAGGATATCCTGACCGCTGGAGATCCCGCCCAACACGCCACCGGCACGATTGCTGAGAAAACCATCGGGCGTAATCTCGTCGCGGTGTGCGCTACCCTTTTGTTCGACACAGGCGAAACCGGCCCCGATCTCCACCCCCTTGACCGCATTGATACTCATCATGGCATGGGCGATATCGGCATCGAGGCGGTCGAAGATCGGTTCACCCAATCCCGGTGACACACCGTTGGCCACCACGTTGATGCGTGCCCCAATGGAATCACCCTCCTTGCGCAGGGCATCCATGTAGGCCTCCAGCTCAGCCACCTTGTCCGGATCGGGAAAAAAGAAGGGGTTGGCCTCCACCGCCGCCCAGTCGAAACACGCGGGTGTGATGGGCCCGAGTTGGGCCATATAGCCCCGAATGGCGATGCCATAACGCTCGCCAAGGTATTTCTTGGCAATGCCACCGGCGGCCACCCGCATGGCCGTCTCTCGGGCCGAGGAGCGCCCACCGCCCCGGTAGTCGCGAAAACCGTATTTCTGTTGATAGGTATAATCGGCATGTCCCGGTCGGAACCGATCCATGATATTGGTGTAATCCTTCGAGCGCTGATCGGTATTGTAAATAATCAGGGCAATAGGGGTCCCTGTCGTGCACCCCTCGAATACGCCCGAGAGGATCTGCACCTCGTCCGGCTCGCGCCGTTGTGTGGTGTGACGCGTCTTGCCCGGGCGACGACGCTCCAGATCGGCCTGTAGATCCTCGGTGCTCAGGGCCATGCCCGGCGGGCAGCCGTCGACGATGCAGCCGATGGCCGGCCCGTGACTTTCGCCAAACGAGGTGACTGTAAAGAGTTTGCCTATGCTGTTTCCTGACATGGTCGCCCATTGTACCGGCTAAACGGTATGGCGTCGCGCCCACTCTGCCGCACCTGGTGATGTCAGCAGGAGAGAAGAAAAATCACCCCCGGCAAGATCAGGTTTATCAGGTGAGCACCTCAAAGGCGACCTAAAACCATCCATCGCCCAAGATAGCGCTAGCAGAACAGTGCGACATCTTGTTACACACGAACTTGTGTCGTACGCTATTGCGTACATGTACGCGAATGAGGTTTATTACCATGAGTGGAAAGCACTTAGCTACACCGCCCTTAGACTCTAGTCAAAACCATGGAAAAAGTGTGCAATGATCACGAACCTAATTATTATTACACGAAAAAGTGAAGATTCTGTTGTAATGCTTTCTCTTGAAGATTATGAATCTCTCGAAGAGACCACCTATCTACTACGCAGCCCTAAAAACGTTAAACGGCTCTTTGAATCCATTTCCCAACTTGAAGCAGGCAAAGGCGTCGAAAAGGACCTGGACGAGCGAAACTCATATTCTCGGAGCATGCCTGGAATGACTACCTTTACTGGCAGAAAATGACTCTCAAGGCATGGATTAAAAACGACGGCCAGGCATTCAACCACGCACTCGAACCCCCCCCCCTCAGCGATGAGCAGAGCGTCGAGTACACTGAGGATGATTTGATCCTGATAGCCACTGTACACGAAACCATCGAATCAAGATGATGGATACTCGGCATGGGTGAGAGAATCGAAGTCCTGTAGCCTCAAAGCCTTCGTGAAGAAATCCGCACACAATCACTGAGACCTGTAAATACTATGAATATGAAACGACATGAAATATACGTGTATAAATACGATGATCTGGCATTCAACGATATCGAGATCGACGAAGAAATTCTCGATGTACCCGAATCCCTGCGCCCGGCACCGGAAATGCAAGCTCGCTTCCTGCGCAACTGCGAGAAACTTGGCATGCTGATTCGCGTTACCCTGCACTGAAAATCCAAACAGGAAAATTCATGCTCCATCTCCATCGCGGTAACCGACTCGATACTCTGGCCCACATCTACACGGACTCTTTCCGGAATAATGACATATCCCCGCTGGTCTCACGCCCCGTCCTGGTCGAGAACCCATCGCTGGGGCGTTGGCTGAAAAACCGTATCTGCCTGCACGACGGTGTGGTTTGCCTGACGGAAACCGAATTGCCGGCAGCCTGGCTGTGGCGACAAGCCCACCTGTCCCTGTCCATGCCAAAATGTGAAGACCCGCTAAACCGTGAACGTCTGCCATGGCGTATCTTTGCCGCTCTGGACAAGGGTGCATCCTTCTGGACGCATCCCGGGCTGGATGAAATTTCAAATTACCTGGCCGATACAAATGTTCTGAAACGCTGGCAGCTGGCCGGGCGCATTGCCGATGCCTTTGACCGTTATCAGTACTACCGACCTGACAGCATACGCGACTGGTCTGTCGGGGAGGAAAACCACTGGCAGGCTCATCTGTGGCGCAGCATCACTGAGGATATCGACATCCATCGTGTCGCGCTTATGGATGCTTTTCTGGAAAAACTCAATGACGGCAAGGCTGAGAACCTGCCCACACGCATCGACCTGTTTGCCATTCACACCCTGCCACCTTTGCTGCTGCAGGCCCTTAACGCTATTGCGCAACACACGTCCATGCACCTCTGGCTACTGTCTCCAACCCCCGAATATTGGGCCGACCTGGCCGACCCCAAAAAATTGGCACGCAAAGGCCAAAAATCGCCCGATGAGCTTGCCTTGTGGCAGGCCGGCAATCCATTGCTGACCCAGTGGGGACGGCAAGGTCAAAGCTTCCAGGACCTGTTGCTCGATGACAACATCCAGCTACAGGAAGATTCAGAACACTTCGTCAGACCCAACGACGATTCACTGCTGCAACGAGTACAGGCCGATATCTATGATGCTGTGGCACCGGATGCTGGTGAAGAACCTGAAAACATCACCAACGAAACATCACCGGCCTCCATGCAGTTTCACATCTGCCACAGTGCCCTGCGCGAATGCCAAGTACTGCACGACAACCTGCTGCATTGCCTGCAGGCCGATACAAGCCTGCAGCCGGAAGACATTCTGGTACTGGTACCGGAGATCAGCCGTTACGCGCCCTATATTGAAGCCGTATTTGGCAGTATTGCTGATAACATACGTATACCCTACAACATCTCCGATGTGATTCAGGCGGACGAACACCCCTTAATCCAGGCATTTCTCGATCTGCTGAACCTGCCGGAAAGCCGTTTCACCCGCGCTGAAGTGCTGGGCCTGGCCAATATTCCCCAGGTGCACCAGCGTTTTGGCCTGGAAGAAACCGACATGGTCGAGCTAAGCGAGCTGTTCGACCAGTTACGCATATTCTGGGGGCTGGATGGAGATGACAAACAGCGCCTCAATCTGCCGGCAATAGACGAAAACACCTGGCACCAGGGTCTGGTTCGCATTATGGCCGGCTTTGCCATGGGCGATGAGAACCTGCTTGCCGGCAATCGAACCATTGCACCTGCCCCCCGCATTGACGCTGGCAGCGCGCAACGCGCAGCCCGCTTTTTCGATCTGCTCGATACCCTTAAACGTTGGGCCAGTCGTTTACGCCAGCCTGGCGATCCGGCTGAATGGGCAGAGCGCCTGGGCAGTCTGGTCGATGAAATGTTTGCCCGAACAGGTGATGACGATGAACGCCTGGAACACATACGCGAGGCCATCAGGGATCTCAAACAGGCCGAAGACGGTGGCGTAGAAACGCTCACACTGGACGTGATTCGCTACTGGCTTAACCAGACGCTGGGTACGCAAATCGAAAAAGGCCGCTTATACAGTGGCGGCATCACTTTCTGCGCGATGAAACCGCTGCGTGGCGTACCGTTTCGTGTTATCGCCCTGCTGGGCATGCAGGACACAGCCTACCCGCGTCGCAGCAATCGTAATGAATTTGATCGCATGAACGATGGCTGGCGCCAGGGTGATCCCGAACCCATACAGGAAGACCGTTACCTGTTCCTTGAAGTCCTGCTCGCTGCCCGCGACAGATTCATTATCAGCTATACCGGGCGCAATGCCAAAACCAACGACCCCCTGCAACCTTCGGTTCTGGTACAGGAGCTATTGGACTACCTTGACGACAGCTATCGCCTCGATGGATATACACCCGGAAAAAAACTGGTACGCGTCCACCCCCTGCATCCCTTTAGCCGGCACAATTTCACCATGAAAGCGCCAGCGAATACCCCACACAATAAATCCCCGGCAGCTACACCAATCCCGAGCTTTGATCATCGCTGGCTGCAAATAGCAAAAGCCATACACCAGCATCAACAGCCCCGCCCAGAAACCGGCTGGCCTGCCTATAGCCTCGATTTGCCAGAGAATTTTGAATACAGAGTAACGCCACAGGAACTGGCTGTTTTTTTCAAAAACCCGATAAAACAGTTTGTTAGTAAACGCCTGCGCCTGTACGAGCCGACTGATCTGGAGCTGGTAGAAGACGAACCGTTTCAGCTTGATGGTCTCGAACAATGGCAACTACGTGACCTGCTTATCCAGTCATGGTTACAGGAGAATACAGATGGCACTGCATGCCTGCTGGCTCATGCACGTGGTATGCTGCCACATGGCACCCAGGGTGGGGCGCTGTTTGCAAAAATTCAGGAAGAATTTGATACTATCAAAAAACAAAGCACTGAAAACAATATTACACCACCCCTGACCAATGAAATCATTGATATTGATCTGCACCTGAGTGCAGAAAAAAACTGCTGGCAACTCAGTGGCCGAATCTCCGGTGCCTATTCAAGACACGGCCTGTTGGAAATCACTGCCAGCAAATACTCACTAATAAAAATGCTGCCATTGTGGATAAAACACCTGTGTCTGCATGCCAGCGGGCATAACCCGGAAGGCATGGCACACTTTATTGGACTGGATGCCAATGCCGCGTTTGGCCCTGTGCCAAAAGATGAATCCAGAAAATACCTCGGTGAATTGCTCACCTTGTATGAAGCAGGACTTGAGATGCCACTGGCATTTCCTGTACGCACAGTAAGCGCGTTTATCGAAAAATTAGCCATAAAACAAAATCATGAAACTGCATTATCAACTGCACGAGACACCTGGCTAGGTGCATTTAATCGAACAGGCGACCGCGAAAATTACCATCATCGCATTATTTTACATGCTCACCAATGGCAACCGGACGACTCGATGGCGGATGTGGCGCATACCATCCTCGACCCTCTCACCATATATCTGAACAAAAAATCATGAGTAACGATACCCACGAACTCAATATCAAAGAGATTCAGCCCGGCCGTATTCACCTTATCGAGGCCAATGCAGGCACCGGAAAAACCTACGCCATTGCCAATCTCTTTCTGCGCTATATCCTCGAAGGCAGAAAAGTACAGCAGTTGCTTGTCGTTACCTTTGCCCGCGATGCTACCGATGAGTTGCGCGGGCGTATTCGTTCCCGGCTTGTCGAGGCCCGCAAAATGCTACAGCAGGGGCAGGCACCAGATAATGTCGATGATTTTTTTTCTTCTCTGCCAGATGCTTGGACAAAAGGTGAAAAAAGACAGCAGGCACTTAACAATCTCAAACTGGCACTGCTGGAAATCAACGAGGCGGCCATTTACACCATTCACGCCTTCTGCCAGAAAACACTGAGTGAAATGGCCTTTAGCAGCGGACAGACTTTTGACCTTGAACAGGCGGATGACGGTGACCTCAAGCGACGCGCGATGCAGGACTGGTGGCGTAAACGTACTTATGGGCTTGAAAATACCGAACTGGCAGTATTCCAAACCTTCTTACCCAACATTAAATGTCTCGAAAATTGCTTAAAAATATTACTGGGCTCACCCACTATTGAGCTTTATCCATCCCCAACATCTGATATAAAAACGTTACAGAAAAAATTTAAAGACACACTGAACAATCTCAAAAAATCATGGCGAGAGGAACACGCTACAGCCAGAGAATTATTGCTGGATGAAAAATTCCCATTAAATAGAAATCGTCACCAATATAAATCACTTGTAAAGCATTTGAACGCGCTGGATACCAGCTTGCTTCTCGCGTTTTCTGTCATTCCAAAAAAAGATAGCCTGAAAGCTATTTCAATATCTAACTTTACTTATACTAAATATGTCACCATCGAAGACAAATCACGCGTTGACAAGAAATCTTTTACCTACGCCGAAGAATTACGAGAACTACTTGACGGTTCTTCGGAGCAACTACTCCTGCATGAACTGGATGATGCGCACAAGTTTGTTCGTGACCAACTGAAATTAACCAAGCAACGCCTTGGACGGATTTCTTTCGATGACATGATCGAACGACTGCATCATGCACTGCTCAATAACGAGCAGACATCCCGCGTCTTTGCTGACCAACTGTGCCAACGACACCCGGTTATTATGGTGGATGAATTTCAGGACACCGATTCGTTGCAATACGCTATATTCAAACGTATCCACCAAGCTGATAGCGAGCATACTCTGATTCTCATTGGTGACCCAAAGCAGGCCATTTATGGTTTTCGCGGTGGCGATATCTTTACCTATATGCAGGCCTGCCACGAGGCGGATCAGTACTGGAACCTGTCGGTCAACTGGCGCTCTACTGAAGAAACTATACAGTCCATCAACACATTATTTTCCGGTTCAAACCCTTTTGCCTATACCGACATTCCATATAATCCTTCGCAATATCCGGAAGCTGGAAACAGCAAAGCGCAGCCTCTGATTATCGACGCTCAGGTACAAACTGCTCTGCGTATAGAAAACCTGCCGCTGATTGACGGAGAACGCATCGGCGACAAGGACACTACCGAAAGGCTGGTGCACATGTCGGTGGCCGGGCGCATTGCTGAACTGTTGCAACCCGGAAAGGCCAGGATTGGTGACAGACCGCTACAAGCTGCTGACATAGCTATTCTTGTCAGTGAGCATCAACAGGGCAAAGCCGTGCGTGAAGCACTGCTTAAACGCAGCGTGCGTGCGGTGACCGCAGGCAAGGACAGCATCTGGGAAACCACTGAAACACGGGGCCTGCAACGCCTGCTGGAAGCCGCCCTGTTACCCACCGACAGAAATCTGTTACGCCAGGCCATTGCCGAAGACATGCTCAATCTTCGCTATAATGAAATACACACTCTCATCACTGACACCCGCCGGTGGGGACGCTGGGTTAATCTGCTCGCCGAAACCGGCAATCGCTGGCGTAATTTCGGCTATATGTCTGGTTTTTATTATCTGCTGCAAGGGCTGTCAAAAGCACTTGAAACAGATGAGGCTACCGACTGGCTGGACCGCGTAGTCGACCCGGAGCGCACACTTACCAACCTGCTGCACCTTGCCGACCTTCTGCAAACGGCAAACCGCGAACACGCTACTGGCGAACAACTACTGGCATGGATGACACACCAAAAGAATGTTGCGTATAACGAAGATCTGGAACTGCGTCTGGAAAGTGACGAAAATCTGGTGAAGATTATCACTGTCCACAAAAGCAAAGGACTACAATACCCGGTGGTGTTTGTGCCTTATTTATGGAGTTGCAAAGACAAGAGGCGAGCCAATTCTCAGACAACATGGCACAAACAGGTCAACAACGGCTTCCGCCACCTGTATGCACCCGAAGGCTGTAAAGAAGGCTGTGCTCCAGAAGAGCACGAACGCCTGGCTGAAGATATTCGTAAAGTCTATGTCGCACTGACTCGCGCCGAATCTCACTGTCACCTGTTCATGGGCTCTGCCGGTAATGCAGCTGGTCGCACAGCCCTCTCCTGGCTGCTCTCTGCACAGGATATCGATCTCGAGCAGCACGCTTTTGAAATCAACAAAGACGATGTCTCAACAGAAGCGCTAAAAAATAAGGCACATATCGAGGTTGTACCTGCGGCAGAATACGATGGCAGTCTTCATGTGGTAGCAGCCACTGCGGGTCAGAACATGCTGCAAACGACCTCGTTCAAGCGCCGCCTGCGCATCAACTGGCGCGTCGGCTCCTTCTCGGCCATGACCCGCGACACCCACCAAACCACTCACGCACTGGCAGCGACCGGCAGCGAGCGCTTTGCCCTGCGTTATCCCGCTGGCGCCAATATCGGCAACTTTTTGCACGCCCTGCTCGAACACCTCGAACCTGAAACCGATTTGCAACCGCAGATTGAACAAATGACACCCTGGCTATTCCGGCGCTATGGCATCCTGGAGAATGAAATCGCACACGACCTTGGCGGATTGGGAAGCTGGATGCGTGATGTGCTCAATACGCCACTCGATAACAACAACCTGACCCTGGGTGGGCTTGATCACAATAAAGTCCTGCGTGAGCTGGACTTCGATCTTTCTACCGGTCTGGTTCAGGCAGACAGGATCAATGAACTGCTTGGCCATGACAGCGATGAAATAATGCCATTACAGTTCGATGATTTTCAAGGGATGCTTACCGGCGTAATTGATCTTGTATTCGAGCATAAAGGCAGATTTTACATTGCCGATTACAAAAGCAATCTGCTTGGCCGACGCCTTGAAGACTATACCCCCGACATTCTGAGCAGGGAAATCGCCAATCGTCGCTATGACCTGCAATATCTGATCTATACACTGGCGCTGCACCGGCATTTGCAACAGCGTATACCGGATTATGATTACCAACACCATTTCGGCGGCGTTTACTACCTGTTCCTGCGCGCCATGCGTCCACAAACAGGTAACGACTACGGCATTTACTTTACCCGACCCGATTACGCATTAATCAGGCGGCTGGACGAGGATATTTTCACGTTTAAACTGGAGAAAACCGCATGAACGTATCCGAAATACTACGCTCAGCTGAACTCTCGTCCCTGGCTCTGCACTTTGCTGGTTTCTGCGCAGAGTTGGACTGCAATGCGAATGAACTGGAGCTTATTACCGCCGCCATACTGGCCGAACGCGACACCCAGGGTGATACCTGTCTTGATATCAACACACTGAACGATGTGTCCCTCATCAAAGACAAGGACAATAAGTCGCTGAATAATATTCTCGATTTTACAAATTTATCGGCGACGCTAAACTGCGGTTTTGTCGGCGGACCTGGTGACTATAAACCATTGATTCTTGACGGCTCACTGCTCTATCTGCACCGTCACTGGAAAGAAGAAAAAATCATCACCGAAGCACTAAAAAAACGCTTTATAGCGATTGAATTTAATGAAGAACTTATCAAAGAAAAAATTAATGTGCTTTTTAAACCATGCTTAGAACAAGATCATTCTTTTCGTCAGAAGCTAGCGGCAGCCATGGCATTAACCCATCAACTAACTATTATTACCGGTGGACCGGGCACAGGAAAAACCACAACAGTCACCAAAATTTTGGCAATCATGCTGGAACAGAATCCTGGTATGCGCATACGCCTGGCCACCCCTACCGGCAAAGCCGCCGCGCGGATAAATGAAAGTTTCACTAAGCAATGCATCGAACTGAAAAAACAACAATTTGATACGACACACATTGAAAAGATTCCAAAAGCAGGCACTATCCACCGCCTGCTTGGCTGGAGGAGAGACGGTTTTGAATACAATGAAAATAACCCGCTGCCCTGTGACTGCCTTCTGCTCGACGAAACCTCAATGATCGACCAAGGATTGATGGCCAAACTGCTCAGTGCCTTGACGGATAACTGCCGTCTTATCCTGCTCGGTGACCGCGACCAGCTGGCCTCCGTTGAGGCCGGCAGTGTATTGGGTGACCTGAGTGGTCACGGCACAGCGCTTACCCTGTCACCAGAACGCGCGAATATACTCTCAGGCATAACAGGAAAATTTCCAACAACTCTCATTGCGAATGACACCCCAGAGATAGCCGATCATATCACCGAACTCACCTTCAGCTACCGGTTCAGCGAGGGCGGAGGTATTGGACGGCTGGCCGAAGCCGTAAACAAAGGAGATGCTGAAAATGCCATCATCCTGCTACGCAATAATACTGAAGCACAACAACAACTAAGCTGGATTGAAACCAGAGGGAAGCAACCGGATAACAATATTATTGATTGGGCAACAGAACACTACAAAGCCATTTTTGATGTTGACACGGTGGACGATGCCCTTAAGATATTTGAAAGCAGCCGTATCCTCACTGCCATGCGTATCGGACCCTGGGGCGAACAAAGCATACGTGAACGACTGGAAATAAGGCTGAATAACGAAGGCCTGACACAAGTAAAAAACAGCCAACCCTATAATGGCCTGCCGCTCATTATTCTCAAAAACGATCATGAAACCGGACTTTTCAATGGCGACACAGGCATCTTCTGGAAAGATGAAAACAATGAACTCAAAGCCTGGTTTCCCATAGACGGAGAACTGATCGCCTTCACCCAACACCAGCTACCGCAATGGCAAGCGGCCTGGACACTCACCGTACACCGTAGCCAGGGCTCTGAATATGAAAATGTTCTACTGGTGCTGCCTCCTGAAGAATCATCTGTAGTAAACCGTGAGTTGATCTATACTGGTATTACCCGTGCAAAATCTCATTGCAGAATTTCTGCATCAACGGATCAATTTACAGCGGCTATCAAACGTAAAGTTAAACGAATTTCTGGACTAAGTGAACGGGTTGGATGGTTGAAAAAGGATGATGAAAAAACATTACTATAGGAAGTAAAGCGTGATCAGGGTATCGCTGGCGTGCAGCTCTAGGATCTCGCCCACGTAGTGATGCGGGACCGAGTAGTGATGCTTGCAATACTGCACGTGATAGTCGATATTGACCTTGACCGGATTGATGTCGACATAGTGGTAGGGGTGGCGGGGCAAGGGAGTGAGCGCAGGCTGTTCAAGCGCCTGGCGGCAGTTGCCCGGAAACTGCTTGAACGGCTTCTGGTTCAGTTCATCGAACAGGGCACGGATACACTGGTTCAGCTCCGCCAACGAGAAGAAGGTGTGATGGCGCAGGCGCGCCAGGATCTAGCGCTCGACGATCTGCACGCCAACTTTGGCTTTGGCCTTATCCTTCGGCTTGTAGGGCCGTGCCGGAACCGCCACCACCTGGTAGTGCTCGGCCCACTGCTGATAACTCGCATTGAGATCGGGGTCGTAGCGACACGCTCGGGTGACACCACTGCGTAGATTATCGAGCACTACGGGCATCGCGTACCCCCGCCAAAGTACTCGAATGCCCGCACATGGCTGCCCAGCCAGTCCGGCAGTGACTGACTCAGTGTCGCCTCGGCATAGGTGTAGTTGGATGCCCCCAAGCACCGCCACGAACACCTGGGCCGGATGGATCTCACCCGTAGCCGCGCAGACGATGGACAGCGCCGGTCCGCAGTAATCGACGAAGCACTTCTCACCGGCCTTGTGCAGCTGGCGCATGGAACGCTTTTGCAGGCCGCGCCAGTATGCGTAACTGCGAGTAGCTGTAACAGCGGTTGGGATAGCGCCGAGTGTATTCCTCGGCAACTGCTCCTGCGTTGCCCTACCTCCTGCATCCATGCAGTCGTCCCACAGCAATTGTTTGGTCATCCCCTTGGGCTTGAGCTCCTGGTGGACGAGTGACCAATCGGCACCTGGAAACGGCGGGAGACGCGGGTGTCGGCGCCGGGATAGAACAGGCGTGCCAGCTGGTTATCAGTAAGCTCCGGTGGCAGCGGGGCCAGCCGAGTTCCAGCGCGTCGGCTTTGCGCAGCAGTTTCTGGATGGTGCCGACACTGAGCTTGGTGCTGGCTTTGATCTGTCGGATCGACAGCCCGGCAGCGTAGCGTAAGCGTAGAATTTCTCGTATTTTGCGCATTGTTGTCCTCGTGGCTGGCATGATCGCTCCAAAAAAGCAGGAGGGCATACCAAACAGATTGAAAAACAATGCGTTGAAAAGTATTGTGGAAAGCCTTTATGAGAAAAAAAGACGCTGTATGTAACAATAAGCAATGACTACGATGAGACTCGCAGTAACAGGGAACAGGGAGATAAAAGGTAGATGTCACGCACCATCACTTATACGATAACCGGGCTGCGATGAGGACACTATAATGGCATTTAATGCTTCTCCCGTGCGAATAGTGACGGCACTGTGCCTTGCCCTGTTTGTCCTGGGCGTACACGCCGCCCCCTCCGGATTGCCCAACCCGACACGCACTCCTGGTGCAGTTGACGCTCACGTGACCCAGAACAATATACATAAAACGATCTGTATGCACGGTTATACCCGCACAGTCAGACCACCAGAAGCATACACCGAGCGGCTCAAACGTCGGCAGATGCACGCATACGCTTACGCGGACCAACACATCTGGCATTATGAAGAAGATCATCTCGTCCCGCTTGAGGTGGGTGGCGCACCACGCAATCCACACAACCTCTGGCCCGAACCACGTTACGGTCGCTGGGGGGCAAAACAAAAAGACAGATTTGAAAACAAGCTGCACCAGGAGGTATGCCGTGGGCAGATATCGCTACACGAGGCACAGCGCATTTTTGAGATGAACTGGATCCAGGGTGACAAGAAATATGTACGGCCCTGAAAGCACCGCAGTACAACACCGTGTACTCTGAGGACAAATGTGCGCACAGTCACGATCACTTCAGGCCCGCCTGGTGGTTGCCCGGTGCCCATCTCCAGACCCTGTGGCCCAACCTGCTTCGCCGGGTTGCACGCCCAGCGCTGCAACGCGAGCGCATTGAACTGGCGGACGGAGATTTTCTCGATCTGGATTGGGCGAATGAAGACGCCGACGATAATACAACACCCCTCATTTTGATCTTGCACGGTCTGGAAGGTTCTGCAGATTCACGCTATGTCCGTGGCCTGATGCACAGCCTGCGCTCGCAGGGATTACGCGGAGTGGTAATGCACTTTCGTGGATGCAGTGGTGTACCCAACCGCCTTGCTCGCAGCTATCACTCCGGGGAAACTGGCGACCTGGACATCGTCATCCAACATCTGCGTGCCCACCATCCCGATGCCCCGCTGGCTGCGGTGGGTTATTCACTCGGGGGTAATGTGCTGCTCAAATACCTGGGCGAGCGGAATCACACCACCACTTTATGCTGTGCCGTAGCGATTTCTGTGCCTATGTTGCTGGAACGGGCGGCCTGGCGCATGGCACGCGGTGCTTCACGTCTCTATCAATGGCATCTACTTACGCAGCTGCGCCATTCTTTGCACGAAAAATTCACTCGCCGAACGCTCGTGCCTCCTGTGCCGCTCAAGGATCTGCGAAAACTGCGGACTTTCTATCAGTTTGACGACGCCATCACCGCGCCGCTACACGACTTTTGCAGTGCCGATGACTATTATGCCCGCGCCAGCAGCCGGCCTTATTTGAAAAATATCACCATTCCCACACTCATCATTCACGCACAAGACGATCCCTTCATGACGCTAGATGTACTCCCCTCCCGGGAGGAACTCCCCACCAGCGTGACCCTGGAGGTGTCCCGCCACGGCGGCCATGTAGGCTTCATCAGCGGCCCTCCCTGGGCGCCTCGATATTGGCTCGAACAACGCATCCCTGCCTACCTGTGTCAGAAACTTCGACACCATGACGATGGCGCAGCACCGCCGCTCACGCGGCGTCCATAGTCGAAGGCAGTGATTCGCGTATATGCCTCTGGGTCTTCTATGCGGTGCGCAACAACAAAAAAGGGACCCGAAGGTCCCTTTTTAAAAACAACGCTACGATCTTCTCAATCTGCGTTGACTGCCTTCATGCTCAAACGGATACGACCCTGCTTGTCAATCTCCAGAACCTTGACCTTGATGACATCACCCTCAGAGAGTTTATCGCTCACATTTGCCACACGCTCTTCGGAGATCTGGGAGATATGTACCAGGCCATCCTTACCGGGGAGAATAGTGACAAAAGCACCAAAGTCCATCAACTTGGCAACCCGGCCTTCATATATCTTACCGACTTCGACATCGGCGGTGATTTCTTCAATGCGTCGCTTCGCTTCCAGGCCAGCCGCCTGATCTACAGAGGCAATCTTGACGCTACCGTCATCGCTGATATCGACACTGGCACCGGTCTGTTCGGTAATAGAACGAATTGTCGCACCGCCCTTGCCGATAATATCGCGGATCTTGTCCGGGTGAACCTTCATGGTGATATAACGCGGCGCGTAAGTAGACATCTCGGTACGCGGGGCATCGAGCACCGCGTTCATCTTGCCAAGGATATGCAAACGCCCGACCTTGGCCTGTTCCAGCGCCTGGGCCATAATCTCGCGGGTAATACCGTCAATCTTAATATCCATCTGCAGGGCAGTCACGCCATCTTGGCTGCCAGCGACCTTGAAATCCATGTCACCGAGATGATCCTCATCGCCCATGATGTCGGACAGGATAGCGAATTCGCTGCCCTCCTTCACCAGACCCATGGCAATACCCGCCACCGGTGCCTTGACCGGGACACCCGCATCCATCAACGCCAGACTGGTACCGCATACCGAGGCCATGGAACTAGAACCATTGGACTCGGTGATCTCCGAGACCACGCGAATGCTGTAGGGAAAGGACTCCGGATCGGGCATCATCGCAATGACACCACGCTTGGCCAGACGCCCGTGGCCGATCTCGCGGCGCTTGGGACTACCGACCATACCGGTTTCACCCACGCAGTAGGGCGGAAAATTGTAGTGCAACATGAATGGCTCGCGGCGCTCGCCCTCGATAGCATCGATCACCTGAGCATCACGGGCAGTACCCAGCGTAGCCACAACCAACGCCTGGGTCTCACCGCGAGTGAACAGTGCCGAGCCATGGGTACGCGGCAACACACCAGTGCGAACCGTAATCGGACGCACCGTCTTCTGATCACGACCATCGATGCGAGGTTCACCCTTGATAATACGCTCACGCACAATGCGTTTTTCCAGCGCCTCGATAGCGTTGTGCACCTTTTCCGGTGGATAGGTACCCTCGATGGTGAATTTTTCCATCAATTCACGCCGGATGGCATCCAGCCGCGTATAGCGGGTCAGTTTCTGGGTAATAGTATAGGCTTCGCTCAATGCCGCTTCACCCGCACCGGAAACGGTCACATCCAGGGCCTCGTCTTTCGGCGGCGCCTGCCAGGCCCAGGCCTGCACAGCCGCCTCGGCGACCAACGCACGGATGGCACCAATCACAACCTGCATTTGCTCATGACCGTACATGACGGCTCCCAGCATGACCTCTTCGGACAACTCCTTGGCCTCGGACTCCACCATGAGAACAGCATTTTCCGTACCTGCGACGACCAGATCAAGCTGTGAGGTACTGAGTTCGGAGCGTGCCGGGTTAAGCAGATAGGCACCGTCACGATAGCCAACCCGGGCGGCACCAATCGGACCATTGAAGGGCGCACCGGACAAGGCCAGTGCCGCAGAGGCACCGATCATAGCGGGGATATCGGGGTCGATCTCGGGATTGAGTGAAACGACGGTGGCGACAATCTGGACTTCGTTGATGAAACCATCGGGGAACAGTGGGCGAATCGGACGGTCGATGAGGCGACAGGTAAGGGTTTCTTTTTCTGTAGGTCGGCCTTCACGCTTGAAGAAACCGCCAGGAATCTTCCCCGCAGAATAAGTGCGTTCCTGGTAATTGACCGTCAGTGGGAAGAAGTCGCGCCCCTCCTTGGCCTCCTTCATGGCGACGGCAGTGACCAGCACCACGGTCTCGTCCATATTGACCAGCACGGCGCCAGAGGCTTGTCGTGCAATTTCACCGGTTTCCAGCTTGACGCTGTGATTACCAAACTTGAATTCTTTGACTAGCGGAGTCATTCGATTTCCCAAATTTGCTGCGGTTGGTGTTTGCTGCGATTACTTGCGCAGACCCAGGCGGGAGATTAGTTCTCGATAGCGTCCCATATCTTTCTTTTTCAAGTAATCCAACAACTTGCGACGTTTATTGACCATGCGCAACAAACCCTGACGGGAATGATGATCATGATTGTTTGCCTTGAAGTGACCCGACAGGTCTTCAATGCGTGCCGTCAGCAAAGCAACCTGAACTTCCGGAGAACCGGTGTCGACATTTGCCTGCTGATAATCCTTAACAATTTGAGCCTTCTGCTCGGTGCTCAGTGTCATGAAAAACTCCTACCTCATCACAAATTTAGGCTGTGAAACGCAAGGTGCGTATTGTAGCTTCGCGCCCGTTTACGGACAAGCTAAATCTCCTCTCACGGGATCGCGGGACCTTGCCCGATCAGCCGCTTGGGTGCCACCCGCCCATCGTCCAGGATATGTCCCACACCAATAAACTGCGCATCGTTCTCGAACAGTCGTACCCAGCCACTGGTGGGGGCTTGGGGCACCAGAACCGGTTGACCCTGGCGTAGATAAAAGGCGGTATTCTGGCTCAGGCTTACCGCTGGTAAACCCGCTAGTGCCATTTCCATGGGCAGCAACAGCGTGTCGATTCCCCCCATCCCTGCCTCTGCCCGCTGCTGCAGGTCCGCCAGACTGATGGCCTTTTTCAGCTGGAACGGACCGGCCTCACTGCGGCGCAACTGTAATAAATGTGCCCCGCAACCCAGTATCGCACCAATGTCCTCGGCCAGAGTGCGAATATAGGTCCCCTTGGAACAATGGATCTCGATTTCGAGCTCGTCACCCTCCAGGCGGATCAAATCGAGTGCATAGATATGCACTGTTCGCGGCTTGCGTTCAACCTCAATCCCTTGATGGGCCAGTTTGTACAGCGGCTGTCCCTGGTATTTAATCGCTGAGTGCATTGGGGGGATCTGTTCGATGTTGCCGGTAAAACTGCGCAACACCTCACCCACGCGGATCGCATTAACATCCACCACAGGCCGGGTCTCGAACACATCACCTTCGGCATCCGCCGTGGTCGTGCGTACACCCAACTTACACACCCCACGGTAGCGTTTGTCGGCATCCAACAAGAACGCCGACATCTTGGTCGCCTCACCCATGCAAATCGGTAACAAGCCACTTGCCAGCGGGTCAAGACTTCCGGTATGGCCGGCCTTGTTCGCCTGATAGAGACGTTTTACCGTCTGCAAGGCCGCATTGGAGGTCATTCCCACTGGTTTATCCAGCAGCAGGATGCCGTTGAGGGCACGCCCCCGGCTTCTTCGACGTCTCATGCTATACCTCAGAGGTGCTAATGCCTGTTGCGATCCTTGTCCACCGCCTCATCAATAAGGTGCGAAAGATGGTTACCGCGTTGAGTGGTATCATCGTAAATGAATCTGAGTGCCGGCACGCTACGCAACATCAAGCGCTTGCCCAGCATATGGCGCAAATATCCAGCCACATCATTGAGAATATGCACACTCACATTCGGTTCCGCACCCAGTACCGTGATAAACACCTTGGCCAGACTGTAGTCACGCGTCACATCGACACCGGCAACAGTCACCATTCCCAACTTGGGATCGCGGACCTCGCGGGGAATCAGCTGGGCCAAATCACGCTGGATCTGCTCGCCAACACGGCGTGTACGACTGAATTCCTTGGCCATGAGTTTAGTATAGAACGGAAGGTATAAAATGGGGGAGAGGCGCGCTGCAATATACGCCCTCTCCACTACGAATAGTTTGCCGTTACAGCGTACGCTCGACCTGTACGCGCTCGTACACCTCGATCTGGTCGCTAGGCTTGACATCATTGTAATTCTTGACGCCAATACCGCACTCTGTGCCCTGTTTGACTTCGCCAACGTCATCCTTGAAACGGCGCAATGATTCCAGCTCGCCTTCATAGACCACGACATTATCGCGCAGGACACGAATGGGGTTGTGGCGTTTGACCACACCGTCGATAACCATACAGCCAGCTACAGCACCCATTTTCGGTGAGCGGAACACATCACGCACCTCGGCGAGTCCGATGATCACATCCTTGAACTCAGGAGCCAACATACCGGTCATGGCCTGCTTGATCTCGTCGATGAGGTCATAAATAACGTTATAATAACGCAGGTCCAGATCGTTCTCCTCGACAACGCGCTTAGCTACCGTATCGGCGCGCACATTGAAGCCGAGGATAATGGCATTCGACGCGACCGCCAGATTAGTATCCGACTCGGTAATACCACCGACACCACTGGCGATAATCTTGACCTTCACCTCGTCGGTCGACAATGCGGTCAACGCATCGGAAATCGCTTCGACCGAGCCTTGTACATCAGCTTTGAGTACAATATTGAGATTGTTGGTCTCACCCTCTTCCATCTGTGCAAACATGTTCTCAAGTTTCGTCGCCTGCTGACGGGCAAGCTTGATGTCGCGGAATTTGCCTTGACGGAACATACCGATTTCCCGCGCCTTGCGCTCGTCGGGTACCACGACAACCTCGTCACCGGCATTGGGAGCGCCGGAAAGACCCAGGATTTCAACCGGTGTTGACGGACCGGCGAACTCCAACTGCTGGGCATGCTCATCCAGCATGGCACGCACGCGGCCATATTCCTGGCCAGCAAGCAGAATATCACCCTTGGACAGTCGTCCGCTTTGGATCAAAACAGTGGCTACCGGTCCCCGACCCTTGTCCAGACGCGATTCGATGACCACACCACGCGCAGGGCCCTCATCCAACGCTTTGAGTTCGAGCAATTCCGCCTGCAGTGACAATGCTTCGAGCAACTCATCAATGCCTTGACCGGTCTTGGCGGAGACATGTACAAATATGGTATCGCCACCCCAGGCCTCGGAGATGACATCGAGCTGACTCAGCTCCTGTTTGACGCGATCCGGATCAGCGTCTGGCTTGTCGATCTTATTGACGGCCACAATAAGCGGAACCCCACCAGCCTTGGCATGCTGAACGGCCTCTTTGGTCTGTGGCATCACACCGTCATCAGCGGCCACAACGAGCACCACAATATCGGTCGCTTGGGCACCACGGGCACGCATGGCGGTAAAGGCTGCATGGCCCGGTGTGTCCAGGAAGGTGATCGAGCCTCGTGCAGTTTCGACGTTATACGCACCGATATGCTGGGTAATACCGCCAGCCTCGCCTGCGGCAACCTTCGTACGACGAACATAGTCAAGTAAAGACGTCTTGCCGTGGTCAACATGGCCCATGATGGTGATCACCGGCGCACGGGGCTTGCGCTCACCTTCGGACGCCGCTGCATCTATATTCAGCTGTTCTTCAAGTGCATTCTCCTTCAGCAGCTTGGGCGTGTGCCCCATCTCCTCGACGATAATCGAAGCGGTCTCCTGATCAAGCACCTGATTAATCGTCGCCATGGTACCCATGGACATAATAGTCTTGATCACCTCGGCCGCCTTGACGCTCATCTTCTGCGCCAGTTCGGCCACGGTAATAGTCTCGGGAATCATGACCTCGCGGACAATCGGTGCGGTAGGGCGTGTAAAGCCATGCGCGCCACCACTGGTACCACCCGTCCCACGCCGGGATCGTATCGGCTTTTTCTTGCGACGACCGGACTTATCGGCGGAGACATGCAACTCCTGGCGACCATAACGCGTACCGCGATCTCCCGACTCACCATGATCATGTTTACCGCGTTTGCCCTTCTTGGACTTGGCATCTGCCGCTTTCACCGGCTGTTCGGGTGCCCCCGTCGAAGCCGTTTTTCCAGCAGGTTCCCGAACGACCTGACGCCGGGACACTTTCTCGACAGTCTGGCGTTTGAGCTCTTCCTCGGCAGCCTGGCGCTGTGCCGCTTCCTCGGCAGCCTGGCGCTGTGCCACTTCCTCGGCAGCCTGGCGCTGCACTGCTTCCTCGGCGGCGCGCTGCTCTGCCTCAACCTGCTCACGCTCCTTGGTCTCAACTTCCTCACGCTGCACGCGTTCTTCCTCGACACGCTTGGTCTGCTCTTCGAGTACGACACTGCGCTTGACGTAGGTGCGTTTCTTGCGCACTTCCACCGTAACGGTCTTGCTGGCGCCACTACGGGTGCTGCCCATGCGCAATTCACTGGTGCTCTTGCGCTTGAGGGTGATTTTTTTCGGCTCGCCCGTTTCCGATTGAGCCGACCCATGCTTACCACGCAAGTAGCCCAGCAATTCGGTCTTATCCTTATCACCAATGATGGTGTCGACGTCGCTAAACGTGATTCCGGCTTCTTTCAATTGCTCCAACAAGCGGGCAACAGGGATGCCTACCACATCAGCAAACTGTTTGACGGTGACCTCTGCCATATACTTAAACTCCTGGCGTTAACCCTTTTGCTCGTCAGCGAACCACGGCGCACGTGCGGTCATAATGAGTTTGGCAGCACGTTCTTCGTCCATACCCTCAATTTCCAGCAGGTCATCCACCGCCTGTTCGGCCAAGTCTTCCATCGAAACCACGTCGCGACCGGCCAGTGTATAGGCCAGTTCTTCATCCATACCTTCCATCTCAAGCAAGTCCTGTGCAGGAGGCTTTCCGGAAAGATGCTCCTCACTGGTGATCGCACGCGTCAGCAGAATATCCTTGGCACGTTCGCGCAGTTCATTGACCATATTTTCGTCGAATTCTTCAATCTCTAGCATTTCCTGAACCGGCACATAGGCCACCTCTTCGATGCTGGTAAACCCCTCCTGCGCCAATATGACGGCAATCTCTTCATCGACATCCAACTGCTGCATGAACTGACGTTGCAGGGTTTCGGCCTCGGCCTCACTCTTCTCCTCGGCCGCTGACTCGGTCATCACATTGAGTCCCCAACCAGAAAGCTCGGAGGCGAGGCGGACATTCTGTCCACCACGGCCTATCGCCTGTGACAACTGCTCCTCGTCCACAGCGACATCCATACTGTGAGTATCCTCATCCATGACAATGGACACCACGTCGGCTGGTGACATGGCATTGATGACGAATTGTGCGGGATTTTCATCCCAGAGGATGATATCCACACGTTCACCCGCCAGCTCATTGGAGACTGCCTGCACACGGGACCCGCGCATACCCACACAGGCACCTACCGGGTCGATGCGACTGTCGTTGGACTTGACGGCAATCTTGGCCCGTGAGCCTGGATCACGGGCAGCCGCCTTGATCTCGATAAGACCGTCTCCAACTTCCGGCACCTCAAGCTTGAATAACTCAACAAGCAGTTCGGGTGCGGTACGGCTGATAAAAAGCTGCGGTCCACGTGGTTCTGCACGCACCTCCTTGAGGAAACCACGCAGGCGATCACCATTGCGCACCGCCTCTCGGGGAATCATGTCCTCACGAGCGATCAACGCCTCGGCATTCTCACCCAAATCGAGTATGGCACTGCCCCGCTCAACGCGTTTCACAGCGCCCATGACCAGCTCGCCGATACGGCCCATGTAGGCATCCACAATTTGTGCTCGCTCCGCCTCACGCACCTTTTGCACGATGACCTGTTTGGCAGTTTGTGCCGCAATGCGTCCGAACACAATCGAATCAATAGGCTCTTCAACAAAATCACCGACCTGTATCTCGGCATCGTCAAGCCGCGCGGCACTGATCGTCGTCTCCTGCTCGGGATGATCGAGTGCATCATCTTCGACAATTATCCAACGACGAAAGGTATCGTAATTGCCGGTTTCGCGATCAATGCTCACCCGCACATCAACATCGTTGCTGTAACGCTTCTTTGTGGCAGTGGCCAGTGCGACCTCTATTGCCTCAAAAATGATATCTTTCTCGACGCCCTTTTCATTGGACACCGCATCGACAACAAGCAGAATCTCTTTATTCATTGCCCTGCCTCAAGTAACGCTCACAGCTCCTGCGAAGACTTGCTCCAAGCGGATGATATATACGCATCACCTTCGATGACGCTTGGCACAATATCTGCACTTACAAGTCCGGTATCAGATTCGCCTTGTCAATCTCACCAAGACTGAACTCCAGCAACGCATCGGTTTCCTGATCTTTGATCCAAAGTTTTTCATCTTCAATCCGTTCGATGGATCCGCTGAATTTTCGTCTCCCATCATGAGCGGCAATTAACCGTAGCCGAATCCTGTGGCCAATAAAGCGCGCATAATGCTCAGCCTTAAAAAGTGGCCGATCAAGCCCGGGCGACGACACCTCCAGAGTATATTCACTCCGGATGATATCCTCGACATCAAGGATACCACTCACCTGATGGCTGACCCGTTCACAATCATCCAGCGTTATGCCCGGTTCGCTATCCACATATATCCGTAACAAGAGGCGTCGCCCCTGCGGGATATGCTCAATACCGACCAAATCATACCCCAGCGCGGTTACGGCGTGGCCAATTAGCTTTTCCAAATCCACTTCTATACGCATTCCCGAAACCCGGAAACAAAAAGTGGGCACAAGGCCCACTCCACAAAAACTCCAAATAAAAACCGGCGGTATTATAACGCCTTACTGCCAAAAACGCCATACCCGAAGAAACCACCCCCCACCAGAAGCTATCCCCCTCTGATGGAGTAAAAAGACGTATTCACCTGGTTAAGGTGGTAGCGGGGGTAGGATTTGAACCTACGACCTTCGGGTTATGAGCCCGACGAGCTACCGGACTGCTCCACCCCGCAACTGATTCGGCAAGTATACCTTTGCCATCATCTCCACCGCAAGCCTGAATCGGCAAACAATTTACGCGGCAATCCGCCATGTTCATGTCTGCTCTCCTCAAGGTCAAAAATCATCGCTCACCCCCTGGACTGAGGCCGCTAAAGGCCGGGAAACCACCGGGCTGAAGGGGGGCCGTGGAGGGGGGAACACATTTCCCCGATTTTTGACCCATGGCGGACACCGGCAATGGAAAATAGTGAGAATGTGGGTAACCGCACAAACGCATCATCCCCGCTCCGCCAACCTTCAGGGTGAGCTGAAATTGCAATCAGAATACGAGGTGTGATGCCGATGAAGGCAAAAGGCACAAAACCTATATGCTCAAAAACAAGAATAAAATGAATGACCTATTAACTACTATACACGGGGATAGCGCTTACACGTTGAACCTGCAATAGCACATCACTCTGCACCACCCCGGCACAACGCCACGCTCATGAGCAAAATAATGTACAACACAATACTGCGCCTGCCAGCATCAGCGTTGACGGAGGCGATGTTTAAGATCCGTGTGATAAATAAAGCCAGGCAGAGCAAAAACAAGGAAAAGACAAAAGGTTACGGTGTAAAACTGCCAAGTCTGGTGATGGATAACGCCATTGAACTTCTTTTCCAGTCCCATTGCAGCAAGACCTACAACAAAATACAGAACGAACCACTCAAGTAGGCGCATCCAAATCTTTTTTATTCCACCCGAAGGCGTGAAAAAAAAGAAAAACCGATCTCCCAACCATGGCAAATTGGCGAAAATAAGAGCTGCGAATATTAAACCCCAGATAGCAAGACTCTGCACAAACTGTCTCCTTAGATTGTTACACCGAAGATGCTCGAAGCTGTGGTGCATCCCAATACATAGACATATCCCTGATTCAGTAGTTCAGCGCTGAAAAACATAAGGCCATCAAGGCAGCAGGATATATACCCAGCCCAAGCACGAGAAGGCCATTAACGCTCATCATCACACGAACATCGGTACTGACGGCTATCTGATTGTTGTCGACAGGAGAGTCAAAATACATCAGTTTTATGATCCGCAGATAATAGTAGGCACCAATCAGCGAGAAAATTACCGCCACCGCAGCTAGCCAGACCTTACCAACAGCAATCACTTCCAGAAGCACAGACAGCTTGGCCCAGAAACCGAGAAACGGAGGTACACCCGCCATGGAAAACATCAGAATCAGCATCATGAAGGCAAACCACGGACTGCGCTCATTCAGCCCCTTAAAATCATCAATCGAATCGGCCTCGAAGCCTTTGCGACTGAGGACGATGACCATCCCGAACCCACCCAGGCTCATCAGTACATAAACCACCGTATAGAACATGGCGGCCGAATAGCCCGATGAGGTGTCTGCAATCACACCGAGAAGGATAAAACCGACATGTGAAATTGTGGAATAAGCAAGCATGCGCTTGATATTGCCCTGCGCGATAGCCACGACATTGCCAATACCCATAGACGCAATGGAGAGAATAATGAGAATTGCAACCCAATGGGCATGTAGACTCCCCAGTCCATCTACCAACAAGCGCATGAGCATGGCGAACGCCGCCAACTTGGGGGCAGTACCGATATAAAGGGTGACCGCCGTTGGCGCCCCTTGATAAACATCGGGGATCCACATATGAAAAGGTACTGCACCCAGCTTGAACCCTATACCAACAATGATGAAAACCATGCCGAAAATAAGTACAAGATTATTCATCGACGCATGAGCCAATCGATCGTGCAACACTGTCAGATCAAGTGTCCCGGTGACACCATAGATCATAGACATCCCATACAAGAGCATGCCCGATGCCAAGGAACCAAGAATGAAGTATTTCATGGCTGCTTCGGATGCAACCAGTGAACCACGATGCATCGCAACGAGGGCATACAGACAAAGTGACAACAGCTCCAGCCCAAGATAAATGGTAATAAAATTATGGCCGGAGACCAGAATCATCATCCCCAGTACGCCAAACAATCCGAGGACATAGAATTCACCTTTGAATATGTCCCGTTCGCGCAGATAATCCTTTGAGTAGACGAAAACGACAGCCGTCGCTATTAATATGAACACCTTCAACAACGATGACATCGGATCGCTAATGTAGGTCCCATCGAACGTCACCACCGTAGCGGAACTATACATCACGATCGTTATAACGGCCGTGACGAGCAGTGCAATCTGAGACAGCAGATAAGTCGCTCCGCGACTGCGATCTTTGAGGAAAAGATCAACAATCAGAATGAGGCAACTCATAGCCAGAAGAAATATTTCCGGAATGGCTGGTATAAAATTTGGCATTACAAAATTCATCGTGCATTGTCTCTCAGTTACAACTTCGATTGCATGACATGATGAAGCAAATTGTTCACGCTGACATGCATAACATCAAGCAAGGGTGCAGGCCAGAGTCCCAGCGCCAGCACCAACACCGCCAGAACTAAAAGGAACATGAATTCGCGCGAATTTATATCTGACAGCTTTGCCACCGCAGGATTAACCACGTTGCCAAATATCACTCTCTTGATCATCCACAAGGTATAGGCCGCCCCGAGTATCAGGGTTGTCGCTGCCAGAAAGGCGTACCAGAAATTAGCCTGAAAGGCGCTCAGGATAACCATAAACTCACCGACGAACCCGGAGGTACCCGGCAAACCGACATTAGCCATTGCAAACAAAACCATAAAAGCGGCGAATTTCGGCATTACATTTACAATACCGCCATAATCGCTGATGTTTCTACTATGCAGACGGTCATACATCACGCCCACACACAGGAACATGGCGCCAGAAATGAACCCGTGTGACACCATTTGCACCAACGCCCCCTCCATCCCCATGGCCGAACCACCTATGCCGCCGGTGTTACGGTAGATGGCGAAGATCATAAAGAACCCCAAAGTCACAAATCCCATATGCGAAATCGATGAATAGGCGATCAGCTTCTTCATATCCTTTTGCGCCAAAGCGACAAAAGAGATATAGACAATGGCGATAAGTGACAGCGCGATCATCAGCGGCCCCAGTTCACGACTGGCATCGGGCGTAATCGGCAAACTGAATCGTAAAAAACCGTACGCCCCCTGTTTGAGCATGATAGCTGCAAGGATGACCGAACCGCCCGTTGGGGCCTCTACATGTGCGTCAGGCAACCAGGTATGAACCGGCCACATGGGAATTTTCACGGCGAACGCCAAAAGGAAAGCAATAAAAATAAGAATCTGTGGAGTCAAACCGAGCTTCAGGCTCTGAAAATCGAGAATGTCAAAACTGCCACTCTTGAGATGAAGATAGATCAGAGCGACAAGCATGAGGACCGAGCCAAGAAACGTATAAAGAAAAAACTTGATTGTGGCGTAGACACGGCGTGGTCCGCCCCAAACCCCAATCAGAATAAACATCGGGATCAACATGGCTTCCCAGAAGACATAGAATAGCGCGCCATCAAGCGCAGCAAAAACGCCATTCATCAGGCCTTCCATAATAAGAAAGGCTGCCATGTACTGCGCTGTCTTGTACTCTATCACCTCCCAGCCAGCGACGACGACCACAACGGTCATCAGTGTCGTCAATAATATAAACGGCATCGATATACCATCCACACCAAGATGATAATTTATGCCGAAAGTACTGATCCATGGTTTCAGTTCGACAAACTGCATCGCGGCTGTCGTTGTAGAAAAATCGAAATATAGCGGCAAAGAAACTACAAACGCCGCTAATGCGACCAATAGCGCCAATACTCGCGCCTCGACTGCATTCTTCTCGCCCCCGGTGGCAAGCACAAGGATGCCACCGAATATTGGGATCCAGATGACCAGGCTTAAAAGCGGAAAATCAGCAAACATGTAATCCTACTCTTCTTGTTATCAAGCCCAATGGAGACCATTGAGCACGAAAATTCCAATCAAAAACAGCAGCCCAATTATCATTGCAAATGCGTAATGATACAGATAGCCGGACTGTACACGACGGATCACATCGCTGATCCAGACGACGCTGCGCGCAGAGCCATTAACAACAAGGCCATCAATGACGCGTACATCACCAAACTTCCACAGCATACGACCTATGCCTCGACTGCCTCTTGCGAAAAAAAACGCATTAAAATCATCAAACCCATATTTCCGGTCCATGATGAAATACAACCATGACAACCTTTCCTTGATAACACCGGGGATATCAGGCCGTTTTAAATATAGGAACCACGCGACAAACACGCCTGATGCTGCCAGCCAGAAAGGCAAAGTTTGAACCGAATGCAGCATCATAGCTGCAGGGCCGTGGAAGTGTCGTGCGAGCTCCCCCAACACATCGTGCTGATGCAAAACGACGATCGCCTGACCGAAGAAATTACCGAATGCCATGGGCCCCACATAGATGTAGCCAATAATCGCCGACGGGATAGCTAACATAATCAGAGGTATAGTTACCACCGCCGGAGATTCGCGCAACTGGGATCGGGTGTGTTCACCCATACGTTCTTTCCCGTGGAAAACAAGAAAATACATACGAAAAGTATACAATGCGGTCACGAATACGCTGGCCGTAGCCGCAAAATAGGCGTACCCAGCTCCCGGAAGAGTTGATAAACCTATCGCCTCGATAATCGTGTCTTTGGAAAAAAATCCGGCAAAACCGGGTGCACCAATCAATGCCAATGAACCGACAAGAAAAGTCAGCCAGGTAATAGGCATATATTTTCGCAAGCCGCCCATATTACGCATATCCTGATCGTGGTGCATGGCAATGATCACCGACCCTGCACAAAGGAACAACAGGGCCTTGAAAAAGGCATGTGTCATCAGGTGGAAAATGCCTGCCGCATAGGCAGAAGCCCCCAGGGCTGCCATCATATAACCCAACTGCGACAAGGTTGAATATGCAATAACGCGTTTAATATCACTCTGGATGACACCGAGAAAACCCATAAACAGCGCAGTCGTACCTCCGATCACCATCACCACACTCAGTGCCGTATTGGAAAACTCAAACAACGGCGACATACGCGCTACCATGTAAACACCCGCTGTCACCATGGTTGCCGCATGAATCAGCGCTGATATCGGTGTCGGACCTTCCATGGAGTCAGGTAACCATACATGCAACGGCACTTGGGCGGATTTACCTACCGCACCAATGAACAGCAGAATGCAAATGACAGTAATTACCGACCAGCTAAGACCGGGCAGAATTTCGATCGTCAGGTCTTTGTGTTCACTGACGGTACTGAATACGGTAGAGTAATCCAAGGTATTAAAATACATAAGAATAGCGGCGATGCCGAGCAGAAAACCGAAATCGCCGACACGGTTGACAAGAAATGCCTTGAGACTGGCATAAATCGCTGACTCTCGGGTATACCAGAACCCAATGAGGAGATAAGAGAGAAGGCCAACGGCTTCCCAGCCAAAGAACAATTGCATGAAATTGTTCGCCATCACCAACATCAGCATGGAAAAGGTGAACAACGAAATGTAGCTGAAGAACCGCTGATAACCGGGATCGTCACGCATATAGCCGATCGTATAGATGTGGACCATTAACGAAACGAAGGTCACAACGACCATCATCAACGCACTAAGTTTGTCAATAAGGAACCCAACCTCAAAGGTAACCCCACCGCTCACCATCCAAGTATAAACAGAGCCGTTGAAGGCCGCTGCGCCATCAATCGCCTGATGTTTAAAAACCACGATCGAAAGCAGACAGGATACTGCCACACCGACGGTGGTCACCCAATGTGAAAGCGAGCGACCGATTGCTTTGCCAAAGAGACCCGCAATCAATGAACCGGCGAGGGGCGCCAGCACAATAGCGAGATAGACGTTTTGCATATTCTCAAACACAATTCTATCCCTTCAGAGAGTCTAGATCATCGACATTGATGGTTCGTTTGTTACGGAACAAAACCACGAGGATGGCCAGACCGATAGCCGCCTCGGCTGCGGCCACTGTCAAAATAAAGAATACAAAAATCTGTCCAGCCATATTCCCCAGATAATAAGAGAACGCTATAAAATTCATGTTCACCGCAAGCAACATGAGCTCAATGGCCATAAGCAAGATGATGACATTTTTTCGATTAAGAAATATGCCAGCGACACTCAGGCAGAATAAAATTGCGCCTAATATCAGGTAGTCAGATAGTGCAATCATAATTTACCTCAGAAGCAACAGGTCTGGCCGCGGAATCACTTGCGTTCCTCTGTGGGCATTTTGACGATACGAAGACGATCATCACGTTTCACCGATAATTGCTGCTCTATCTTCTGATACTTTGTTTTCGGGCGACGCCTTAACGTCAGGGTGATTGCAGCAATAATAGCCACAAGCAGTATTACCGCAGCAATTTCGAACGGATAGACATACACGGTATACAACAGGCCACCAAGCTCCTTGGTATTGTTGTAATCGGCTGCATGCCGAAGCGGTGCAGCAATGTGACTCAAACCAAAGGTCTCCGGACCGACTATATATACCATCATCGCGACCATGATCAGTGCGACCAGCGCACCACCGGGCAGATAACGGATAAACCCCTCTTTCAGTCTGGCAAGATTGACATCCAGCATCATGATGACGAACAAGAACAACACCATTACTGCACCGACATACACCAGCACAAGTACAATCGCGAGGAACTCGGCCTCAAGCAACAACCACAACGCGGCACTGGCAAAAAATGTCAAAACGAGAAACAGCGCGGCACGAACCGGGTTGCGCACCGTAATAACCATGGTCGCTCCGAAAACCATGATAATCGACAGAATGTAGAATATTATCTTCTCAATGCCCATATAAATTTTCCGTCACCCTTACCGTTACCGATACCGCGCATCCTGGATACGAGCGGCGGCAATTTCATGTTCATACTTGTCACCCACGGCAAGTAACTTGTCTTTTGTCATGTACAGATCACCGCGTTTCTCACCGTGATATTCAAAAATATGGGTCTCTACAATGGAATCGACAGGACATGACTCCTCGCAATAACCACAAAAGATACACTTGGTCAGATCAATATCATAACGCGTAGTACGCCGTGTGCCATCACTACGTTGCTCTAATTCAATAGTGATGGCCAAGGTAGGACAAACCGCCTCACAGAGCTTGCAGGCAATACAGCGTTCTTCGCCGTTAGGGTAGCGCCGCAGGGCATGAAGCCCACGAAAGCGTGGAGACAACGGTGTCTTCTCTTCCGGGTACTGGACTGTAATCTTCCGATCAAAAAGATATCGGCCGGTCAGATTCAGACCTTTCATCAGCTCCAGTAAAAAGAGACTTTTGAAGAAATGTCCGATTTTCATGCCAATTTACTCCAGATCTTTAGTTTATGCCGCACTGAACCACGGGCCGACATGGCCGACAATGAGCAGGCCAAGTACCAGAAGCCAGGCAATGGTAATAGGAAGGAATACTTTCCATCCCAAACGCATAATCTGATCATAGCGATAGCGTGGAAATGTCGCACGGAACCACAAGAACAAAAACAGGAAACAAGCTGTTTTCGCCAAGAACCACACGATGCTGCCTTTAGTCAGGAAACCTAGTGCAGTATTATCAAGTCCCATCCCCTGAAAGGGTGATAACCAACCACCGAGAAACATCAAGGCAGCCAGGGCTGAAACCAAAATCATATTGGCATATTCGGCTAGAAAAAATACAGCAAAAGCCATGCCGGAGTACTCAACATGAAATCCGGCAACAATTTCAGATTCACCTTCAGCAACATCGAAGGGAGCACGATTGGTCTCCGCAACCGCGGCGACAAAATAGATGACAAACAAAGGTAATAAGGGCAACCAGAACCAGTGAATAATGCCACCTTTTTGCGCCAGCACAATCTCACCGAAATTCATACTCCCCGCAGCCATCAACACCCCAACCAATGCAAAACCCATGGCTATTTCGTAAGAAATAATTTGTGCCGCTGAACGCATTGCCCCAAGGAAGGCATATTTTGAATTCGATGCCCAGCCAGCAATTATGACGCCATATACACCCATCGAAGTAATTGCCAGCACATAGAGCAATGCAGCATTAACATTCGCCAGAACCATATGATGGTCAAACGGAATCACTGCCCAGGCGGCGAGCGCAGGGGTAATAGAGAGCACGGGTGCAAGCAAAAATAAAAATTTATTCGCGCCACTGGGAATAATGATTTCCTTGAACATCAATTTAACTGTATCGGCGATAGGCTGTAACCAGCCACGCGGCCCAACCCGGTTCGGTCCGATACGGACCTGCATGTAACCGATTATCTTGCGCTCGGCAAAGGTGAGATAGGCGACCGAGAGTAACAGCGGGAGTACGATAGCGATGATTTTGAGCAGGATCAGCACAATTATCTGCACGTCACCGGGCAAAAAACCCCATAGGGATTGAATCCACTCAATCATGTACGAACTCTCTCATAGACGGGATTGCTGTTAACCACGGGCGATCTCCACTGTGCCAAAACAGGCACCCAATGTGCGGGTAACATCCAGTGCCGCCGGGACAATGACACAATCATCAGCAACAGTATCATCGACAACAAGGGGGAGTACGACGCGATTACCCTCTTGAACAAGAGTGATCTCATCATGTGAGCTCACTCCGCACTGGCGTGCTGTAGCAGAATTCATCACTGCCATGGCAATCTGAGCATCTATCGTGTCCTGTAATGGAGACGAGCGCCGTACGCTGGCATCCGTCGCATAAAGGGGAACGAAGCCAATACGAGTAATCACATCTGTCACTTCCGGCGTTTCAAGATCGGTCCAGGTCACCGCGGGAATAGATTTTACCCCTTCACATTGCCGCTTGAGCTCATCGCGCACGTCTTCTGAAGACAGATAGTCAAACCCGTTTAAACCAAACAAATTTCCCAGGACTCGCAACACTTTCCAACCCGGACGCACGTCCCCGGGCGGTTCAACTGCACTCTGAAAGCTCTGCCACTGGCCCTCCACATTGACAAAAGTACCCGAGGTCTCAGTGAACAATGTAAGCGGTAGCAATACATCAGCATACGCGCGCATGCTGTCCGTTACATAGGCACTTATTACTGCAACGAAATCTGCCTGTTCCACCGCATTCAGGGCCAATGCCGGATTAAGCGTATCGTACTCGGGCTCGATACCCAACAGCAGGTACCCCTTGAGCCGCTCGCGCAACATGGCTTCGGCATGTTTTCCGTGCTTGGCCGCCGGGTGTCCAGCCGCCTCACGATGTGGCAAGGCGCCCGCAAGACAGGCACCAGCCGCATTGCCGCCGTCGCTCAGTGTACCAAATCGCGCACCAGCAATATTAGCTACCAGTACCGCCAATGCGTGCAGACTCGCATACCGGGGATACATGCAGGCCTGGCTGCCCAGCAGTACACAGGAGTTGGCCGAATCGCGCAGATATTCTGCGATGGCCAGATGGACATCATCACTTTCGACATCCGCCAATAGAGCTTCCAGCTCCGCAGGTGCACTGCGCCCGGTAATGTGTAACAGCGACTTGGCAATGCCTGCAAGCGCATGCACCATACCTGCCGGAGACTCGATCAACATCTCGGCAACTGGGAAAGTAAATTCATAGTCAACAGGATTGATGAACATCAACCTGGCATTGCGTATAGAAGCCTTACGTAGGCGGTTCGCCAAAATAGGTTGTTCCTTGCGCAGGTTCGAACCAATCAACAAGGCGGCATCAATATTTTCCAGCTCGGCAATGGGCTGTCCCAGGTACGGGTATGCGGGCATGGTGTCTTGCATACTAAAATCGGTTTGGCGCATGCGGTGGTCGATGTTATTTGAGCCGATACCGCGCAACAGTCGTTGCAGTAGATACAGCTCCTCGGTTGTGGCACAAGGTGAAGCAAGCCCGCCGAATTCATCCGCGCCATGCGCCTCTATCACTTCGCGTGTACCGGTAACAAGGCGTTGCAATGCGGTTTCCCAGTCGGTTTCGTGCCAAACATTGTTTTCCTTGACCATGGGTTGCAACAATCGATCCGTACTGCGATGTGCCTCATAACTGAAACGATCGCGGTCGGATATCCACGTCTCGTTAATAGACTCATTTTCGTGCGGCAATACCCGCATAACCTGTTCACGGCGGGTCTCAACGATCAAGTTGGAACCAACGCAATCATGGGGCGCTACACTGTAGTTCTGGGTCAGTTCCCACGAGCGCGCCGAATACCGATAAGGGCGCGAAGTCAGCGCTCCAACCGGACACAGATCAATTATATTACCTGACAACTCGGAGGCGACCGCCTTTTCGATATAAGTACCTATTTTCATGTGCTCGCCACGACCCGTTGCACCGAGTTCCATGATGCCACCAATTTCTTGACCAAAGCGGATGCAACGCGTGCAATGGATGCATCGGGTCATCTCAGTGGTAATGAGCGGACCGATGTCCTTGTCTTTCACTACGCGCTTGCTTTCACTGTAGCGTGAAACATCCTGACCGTAGCCCATGGCCATTTCCTGCAAATCACACTCACCGCCTTCATCGCAAATAGGACAATCCAGCGGATGATTGATGAGCAGAAACTCCATCACGCCCTTCTGGGCAGTGATGGCTTTGGGCGATTTGGTAAACACCCGCATGCCTTCGGTCACCGGAGTGGCACAAGCAGGCTGTGGTTTGGCCGCTTTTCCCACCTCTACCAGACACATCCGGCAGTTAGCGGCAATAGAAAGCTTTTTGTGGTAACAGAAACGGGGAATAACGATCCCGGCCTCATCAGCGGCCTCAATCACCATTGCGCCGTCGCGGGCCTCTATCTTCTTGCCATTGATCTCGATGTTGACCATCGTGCGTCTCGTTTACTTTCTGTTCGTCTCGTCCACAAGGCGGTCATCTAATGCAGGGCCGCCACGTCGCTGTATCGTTATGCTGTCCCGGACCCGACCAGGCATTTCTTATGCTCAATGTGGTACTGAAATTCATCATGGAAGTGCTTGATAAAACTGGTTACAGGCATCGCTGCAGCATCACCCAGCGCACAGATTGTGCGACCCTCGATCTTGGAGGCCATATCGGTGAGCAAATCGAGGTCTTCCAATTTACCCTCACCGTGCTCAATACGATGAATGACCCGCGCCAACCACCCCGTGCCCTCACGGCAAGGGGTACACTGACCACAGGACTCTTCATAATAAAAATGTGAAATGCGCTCCAGCACACGCACCATGCATGTCGTTTCATCCATGATGATGACCGACCCCGCACCCAGCATCGAGCCTGCCTTGGAGAGACTATCATAGTCCATCGCAACATCCATTATAGCCTCCCCCGGCAACACCGGGACCGAGGAGCCACCTGGAATAACCGCCTTGAGCTTGTTCCCAGCGCGCACGCCACCCGCCATCTCCAACAGTTCGGCAAACGGCGTACCCAGCGGAACTTCGTAATTCCCCGGTTTGTTGACATGGCCGGAGACACAAAATATTTTTGTGCCGCCATTATTGGGTTTGCCCAGTTCGAGGAACCACTTGCCTCCATTTTTCAAAATCATGGGAACAGAGGTGAGCGTCTCAGTATTGTTGACATTTGTAGGACGCCCGTAGAGGCCGAAACTGGCAGGGAACGGCGGTTTAAAACGAGGCAGCCCTTTCTTGCCTTCGAGTGATTCCAGCAAGGCCGTTTCTTCTCCACAAATGTAGGCACCCGCACCAAGGTGGCTGTGGAGGTCAAAATCAACACCCGAGCCGAGCACATTCTTACCAAGCAATCCAGTTTCATAGGCTTCTTTGAGGGCCGATTCAAAACGCTCATACGGCTCCCAAAACTCGCCGCGGATATAGTTAAAACCCACGCTCGCACCGATGGTATAGCCAGCAATAGCAATGCCTTCGATCAGCTGGTGCGGGTTGAAGCGCAGAATATCGCGATCCTTGCAGGTACCCGGTTCACCCTCATCAGAATTGCAAATAATATACTTCTGCCCAGGAGCGTTGCGTGGCATGAAACTCCACTTGAGCCCTGTTGGAAACCCGGCTCCACCTCGACCACGCAGCGCAGAAATTTTCAGTTCCGCGATAATCTCATCGGCAGGTGTTTTCTCATTGAGAATTTTCTTCCACACCGCATACCCCCCAGCTTCCTGATAGGTTTTCAGGGTCCAGGGTTTGTCCATATGCAATGTTCGGAAACAAACTTCGTTTGCCATGATTCTCAATCCCGTGTGGTAAACGTGCGTACCGACACGCCGCATCGCCACCGGCCCACCAAGGGCCAGAACAACATCTCAGTCAAGCTTGTCCAACAGTTCATCAATTTTCTCCGGCGTCAGATGCTCACAATAATCCGTCCCGACTTGCAACATCGGCGCCCCGACACAGGCCCCCAGACACTCCACTTCCATGAGTGTAAAACGCCCATCGGCCGTGGTTTCACCCAGAGATATCCCCAGACGTTGTTCCAGATGAGACACAATCCCGTCCGAGCCACGAAGCTGACAGGATATATTGGTGCAAACACAAATCTTGTGGCGACCCACCGGAGCCAGTTCATACATTGAATAAAATGTCGCTACCTCATAGACAGCAATACGTTCCATCCCCAGGTACTCGGCAACGGCATTCATGAGGTCATTTGTCAGCCAGCCACCATTTTGGTCCTGCATAACCTTGAGGGCATGCATAACGGCAGATTGTTTGCGATCTTCGGGATATTTCGCGATCCAGCGGTCAATTTCAGCGCGTGCTTCACTGTCAATCAAATCAAGCATGCTGGCATATCGCTTTCGTGGTGTCACCGATCAATCTCCCCAAACACAATATCCAGCGAACCGATAATGGCCACGACGTCGGCGAGCATGTGCCCTCTGGACATTTCATCCATTGCCGATAGATGTGCAAAACCAGGGGCGCGGATCTTGAGCCGGTAAGGTTTGTTCGCGCCATCAGATATCACATAGACACCAAACTCCCCCTTGGGATGTTCAATGGCCGCGTAGGCCTCACCCTCTGGAATGCTATAGCCCTCTGAAAACAGCTTGAAATGGTGAATCAGGGACTCCATGCCGGCCTTCATCTCTTCGCGTTTTGGCGGCACAATTTTGTGATTGTCTAACATGACCGGACCGGGATTCTGACGTAACCACTCCAGGCATTGCTGGATAATGCGATTGGACTGGCGCATTTCCTCGATACGCACCAGATAACGATCATAGCAATCGCCATTGCTACCCACCGGAATATCAAATTCGAGTCGGTCATAGACTTCGTAGGGCTGTTTCTTGCGCAAGTCCCATTCGACACCTGAACCGCGTAACATGGGTCCGGTAAAACCCAATTGCAGTGCACGCTCGGGTGACACCACGCCGATATCGACTGTGCGCTGTTTCCAGATGCGGTTATCCGTCAGCAGTATCTCGTACTCATCAATATAATTGGGGAAACGATGACAAAAATCTTCGATAAAATCCAGCAGTGAACCGGAGCGATTTTCGTTGAGCCGGGCGATATCTGCCTCGCTCTTCCATTTCGATGGCTGATACTGCGGCATTTGATCGGGAAGGTCACGATACACACCCCCCGGACGATAATAGGCGGCATGCATGCGTGCACCGGAGACGGCCTCATACATGTCCATCAGGTCTTCACGTTCGCGAAAACAATAGAGGAATACGGTCATGGCGCCCAGATCGAGCGCACTGGTCCCCAACCACATGAGGTGGTTGAGGACCCGAGTGATCTCATCAAACATGGTGCGGATGTATTGCGCACGCAAAGGTGGGGTAACACCCAGTAAACGCTCCATGGCCAGCACATATCCGTGCTCATTGGCCATCATGGAGACGTAATCGAGCCGGTCCATGTAGGGAATGCTCTGGGCGAAGGGTTTGCTCTCCGCAAGTTTTTCCGTGCCACGATGCAGCAGACCAATATGCGGATCAGCACGCTGCACCACCTCACCATCCATCTCCAGTACCAGTCTAAGCACCCCGTGCGCGGCAGGATGTTGTGGGCCAAAGTTCATGGTGAAATTGCGAATCTCAGGCATCGCTTCAGTCTCCCTTGCTGGCAACGCCGAGATAACGGTTATCCTGGCGGATGATCCGCGGGACGGTGATCCGTGGCGTAATGCTCACCGGTTCGTAGACTACTCGACGTTTTTCCGGATCGTAGCGCATCTCGACATTGCCAATGAGCGGAAAATCCTTGCGGAAGGGATGACCGACAAATCCGTAGTCCGTCAAAATACGGCGCAAATCGGGATGGCCCTCGAACACGATTCCATATAAATCGAAGGCCTCGCGCTCATACCAGTTAGCACTGTTCCACACACTGATGATCGAGCTCACCAGGAGTGAATCCTCATTGAGAAAGACACGCAATCGTATACGCTGATCATTGCTTAGCGACAGGAGATGATAAACCACTGCAAAACGTGACCCGCTCCACGGGTCCGGCCCATACTCCAGGTAATCGACACCACAAAGGTCGATCAGTTGTACGAACGCATACGAGGCTTCATCGCGCAATGCCGTGCTGACCTCGATGAGATGCTCACGAGGCAGGTCAACAGTCAGCTCGCTATGTGCGACACGGCACCCGGATATCAGATTAGCGAAACGCGTTTGCACGCGCGCAGCCAGCTTCTGATAGAAATCAGACATATCCAGATCGTCTCTGTCGGTTAACGCGCGATTGTGCTCGTGCGCTTGATCTTGTTCTGCAACTGCAGAATCCCGTAAATAAGCGCTTCAGCCGTAGGAGGGCAACCAGGGACGTAGATGTCCACCGGTACGATGCGGTCACATCCTCGTACCACGGCGTAGGAATAATGGTAATAACCGCCCCCGTTGGCACACGAGCCCATGGAGATGACCCAGCGCGGCTCTGCCATCTGGTCATAAACTTTGCGCAGGGCAGGCGCCATCTTGTTAACCAACGTTCCGGCGACAATCATTACATCGGACTGGCGGGGGCTTGGGCGGAATACGATACCAAAACGATCAAGATCA
>VAOW01036006.1_pt1 | contig 109566 bp, 95 predicted proteins | sample 3393921 | NCBI WGS metagenome assembly VAOW01 (sample SAMN08290428, study PRJNA428436) | hydrothermal vent metagenome | isolation source: Deep-sea hydrothermal vent chimney | place: Indian Ocean: Southwest Indian Ridge | depth 2742 m m | reverse complement strand
GTATGGCTGATGTCAAAACACTCCAGTCGTAACGGCAGGTTGTCCAGTTGTAATACTTCCTGTAGTGCTTCAAATCGCTTTAATAACCCACTGCGTGAAATTAGCCTTGTTTTCAGCGCAGTGTCGGCATTGCTGACTGCCATTTCCAGCCAGCGGGCACGTTGTCCGCGCACATGGCTGCTGAGTTTAACTTTGTGGCCCGAATGTTCGCCAAGCACCTGTTCAATTAATGTCTGTTCCTGCAATGTTTCAGAAAGAATAATTTCTGCTGGTATGTCACGCTTTAAATATAACTGCGGAATAAATGTAGATAAAATTTGTGCGGCATCCATCACCTCTGGCAACTGTGGATAAAAATCTCGACTACCTAGATTAAGTCCGTTTCTTATGTAAAAAATAGTCACACATGCCTGTCCAGCCTCACTGCTGCAAGCAATAATATCAATTTCACCATGATCGGCGCTGACGTTCTGACATTCGCTAATTTTTCTAAGACTTATAATCTGGTCTCGGTAAGTTGCCGCTTTTTCAAAGTTTTGTTTGCTCGCAGCAGTTTCCATATCAGCCACAAGCTCATTAATAATTTGCGCATTTTTACCCTGTAGAAATAAAATTGCATGATTAATGTCTTTTTTGTATGCGGGTTCACTAATGTACGTTACGCAGGGTGCGGTACAACGTTTTATCTGGTATTGCAAACAGGGCCGTGAACGATTATGAAATGTGCTGTCTTCACATTGACGAATCAGGAACATTTTTTGCAACAGATTTACGCTCTCACGCACGGCACCCGCATTCGGATAAGGGCCCAGGTACAGGCCCTGTTTTTTACGTGCGCCGCGATGCAGAGTGATACGCGGGTATGGGTCTTTGTTGGAAATAAAAATATAGGGGTAACTTTTGTCATCGCGCATCAACACGTTATAACGTGGACGCAATGCCTTAATAAGATTGCTTTCCAGCAACAATGCCTCCCCTTCCGTATGCGTAATGGTGACATCGATATGGTGAATATGTGACACCATCATTCGGGTTTTAGGCATTAAGCCAGTCGTACGAAAATAACTGCTGAGACGTTTTTTTAGATTTTTAGCTTTACCAACATAAATCACAGCATCATGTTTATCGACCATTCGATAAACACCAGGTCTGCTGGTAAGGTCTTTTAGTAATGCGGCCGAATCAAAATCTGCTGTCGATTTCTCAGTGGATACTGGGTCTGTAGTAGACATGGATATTTTGTAATAAATTACTTCCAGTATTAATTATATGTTATTGATAATTAAGTTATTTCGCCTCAAGATTGTTTTCATCCAACATGCCGTACTTAATCGCAAGATGGAGCATTTCAATGTCGGATGCAACATCGAGTTTTTCATACAGGCGGGCTCGGTAAGTGCTAATTGTTTTCGGGCTGAGGTTCAATATTTCTGATATTTTCTGCGTTTTTATGCCCCTGGCAATCATCATCAATACCTGGGTTTCGCGTAATGAAAGCTGGTCTAGCGGATTTTGTTCTCCCGGTAAAATGGACAGCGCGAGTTTGTGGGCAATTTCTCTAGCAATATAATGTTTGCCCGCACGCACATCTTTAATTGCAGCAATCATTTCTTCGACATCATTCCCTTTGGTTAGATAACCTTTAGCCCCACCATTGAGCAATTGTTTGGGTAATGGACCATCATCATGAATGGTAACAATAATAATCCCTATGTCTGGCCAGCTCTTGCTGATTCGATGCGTCGCTTCAATGCCACCAATGCCTGGCATATTCACGTCCATAAGAATGACATCAAGGTTGCCACTATGCTCACGACAGAAATTAATGGCTTCTTCACCGCTACTAACGGTGCCGATTACATTTATTTCTTCTGTGGTGCCAAGTAGACTGCTAAAACCATGACGCACCAGGTCGTGGTCATCCACAATCAGGACACGTATCGCCATTTCTGATAAACACACTGACATTGAAATACTTACTTAATTTATATTAATTTGTATAATTCAGGAAAATATGCAGGTTACGCAATAGGGATAATGATAGCAGATTTTTTCATTACCAGTATTTAAATGGGTGTTTGAGTAAATAAATATTGTAATAACGCTGGTCATCACTCACCTCCTCGCCTACCCAGTCCGGCAGACTGATCACTTCATCAATATGGCTGAGTTCAACTTCAGCAATTTCCAGCCCACTGTTTTCACCTTCAAAAATATCAATTTCCCATAAATTCTGGTCCTGCTGTAGCAGGTAGCGTGTTTTTTCAATAATGGGGCCTTCACACAAACAGTCGAGCATGTGCTCTGCATCTGCCAGAGGAATACTGTATTCATATTCAATGCGGTGAACAGACATCACTGCGCTTTTTATATTTAATGTTGCTCTGGTATCGGCAATTCTGACTCGCACGGAGGAAATCTGTTCTGGTTCTAGTCCACTTTGCAGATAACCCTGTCGAATTTTTTTCTGCTCACTAACCTGCTGTTTCCAGTCATTCGAAGCCAGCTTAAATTTTCTTTCTATTTCAATCGCCATGTATTATATACTTATTAATTCTAAATTCTCTGAAAAAAATCTCGACACCCGCATCCTTGTAGCTGACGGTCTTGAACCATAAGTGTCCTTTGCATCCGTTTCAGTAATCTATCTTAACAAGATATGACAGGTTCCTGTTAGCGTATCACCCGAACAGGAACTAATCGCAGCAATGGACTCCCATATCCGCCTGCTGAGCTGTAGTTCAGTGCAATATGCCAGGGGTTGACCGTGTTTAGATTTAAACCAGCTTGGGCAGGCTTGTAAGCGCAACCACAGCCTGTTTTGTGTTGATGCCATCCAATCACTGGGTGCGCTGAGATTTAATGTTAATGTGATTGCTGCCGATTTTGTAGTAGCTGACGGCCATAAATGGTTATGCGCGCCAGAAAGAACGGCACCCAGTAGTTCGTTGAATGTGCTGTTTGAGGTCGGGATGGAAAATATTGAAGCGTAGGTATTAGCAAATAGCCAGTATTTTCGGTATTGAACCACTTTTTCATAATAATGTCAGATTTTTTAAATGCACTACACTTATAAGTATTACTGAAACGAATGCAAAGGCGACCCATGGTTAAAGACACGCGGTGAATCCATCCATGTCGGCTCGACACCCGCATCCCTGCGGCTGACGGTCTTGAACAATGGGTCGCCTTTTCATTTGTACTGTTAGTAAGTTAGTATCACCACTTAAGGCAGAAAGTATCTATTATTTTTATCTGCCATAACTTTAATAGCTAATGATTTTTTTCAATCGGTATTTACATGTTAAGACTTACCAGTATAAAAAATTATTTTTGGGGATGGTTTGTTAACTGGTTAACGAATGAACCGCCTAATAATCAAACGCCGCTGACTAATTTTGAACGCTTGCGTTACGAATTACGCCCCGGTGATGTCTTGCTGGTTGAAGGTCGATCAAATGTCAGCGCAATCATCCGTGCCATCTCTCAAAGCGTCTGGACGCACACTTTCTTCTATATTGGCCGACTGCATGATATTGATGATCCATGTATACGTGAACAAGTGCAAAAATTTCGCCACTGTGAACTGGAAGATCAGCTAATTATCGAAGCGCTTCTCGGTGAAGGCATTGTGGTTAAAACACTGAATGAATATGAAGGTGAACACCTGCGTATTTGCCGTCCACGAGGCATTACTCGGCCAGATGTACAAAAAGTGATGGCGTACGCCATTAACCAACTGGGTGTTGATTACAATGTCAGACAATTAATGGATCTGGCCAGGTTTATGTTTCCTTACGGATTCCTGCCAAAACGCTGGCGTTCCTCACTATTTGAGCACAACGCAGGCAAACCAACAAAAACTGTTTGTTCTACAATGATGGCTGAAGCTTTTTCGCAGGTAAGATTCCCCATCCATCCTGCACTGTATCATGGTGCTAACGGGAAGTTAAAAATGATACGCAAAAATTCACAACTTGTTACCCCGTCTGATTTTGACCAGTCCCCTTATTTTGATATTATTAAATACCCCATGCTTGATTTTGATGAACTCGGTATTTATAGAAAACTGCCGTGGGATCGAACCGGTGTCTATTATAATGATCTTGGTGATTCTTTTATCTCCGATCCAGAGGAGCTGGGTGAATTAGAGCAGGTAACTTCTGCAAAAGAACTGAAAGAATTAGAAACATCAAAACCAGCTTGAATAATATAAGCTGTGCTAATTAAACTATCGATATAAAAACTTTTAAGTATAGAAAATTAAACATGACCCCATCGGTCAATAAATACTAATTAATGAGGTAAATGCTGATGATTTACTGGATGCTCGTACTGGTTTTATTTATCTTTGTTACGGCCTATTTACGTTTGGCATTACTACAGTGGTCAATATTACTTGGTGCGATTTTGCTTGCGTTCTATTTCTTTTCTGCGGCCAGTAATCCTGTCATTATATCACTCTGGTCATTTTACCTTGTGCTCATTACTGTGCTTAACTTTCCAGCCTTACGCCGACGCCTGATTAGTCGCTACATTTTTTGTGGGATGAAAAAAGTTATGCCCGCCATTTCCCAAACCGAGCAAGAAGCATTAGATGCAGGCGATGTGTGGTGGGAAGCCGAGCTATTTAGTGGTAATCCAAATTTTGATGTTATACGCCAACTACCTAAACCCATGCTGAGCCAGGAAGAGCAGGCCTTTCTTGATGGCCCGGTTGAAGCCTTCTGTAAAATGTTGGACGACTGGAAAATTACCCATAAAGATTTTGACCTGTCTGCCAGAGCCTGGAAATTTGCCAAAGAGAATAAGCTCTTTGCGATGATTATTCCAAAACAATACGGAGGTTTGGAATACTCTGCTCTGTGTCATTCGCAGATGGTGATAAAAATTGGTAGCCGAAGCGGCTCGACGGGTGTCACGGTGATGGTGCCTAATTCACTGGGTCCGGGTAAATTGTTAATGATTTACGGTACGCAAGAACAGAAAGATTACTATTTACCACGGCTGGCAACAGGCATTGACATACCCTGCTTTGGGCTTACCGGCCCTGATGCCGGTAGTGATGCAGGCTCCATGCCCGATACTGGCGTTATCTGTAAGGGCGAATACGAAGACCAGTCGAATATAATCGGTATCCGCCTTAATTTTGAAAAACGCTATATTACCCTTGCCCCCATTGCTACCATTCTGGGTATTGCTTTTAAACTGTCTGACCCTGACCACCTGTTAAGTGATGTTGAAGAACGTGGCATTACGCTAGTGTTAATCAAACGTGAAACGGCAGGTATTGAAATTGGTAAACGTCACTTCCCTGCTAACCAGGCGTTTATGAATGGTCCAATTCGCGGCAAGGATGTGTTTATTCCACTTGATGCTATTATTGGTGGCGTTGATTACATTGGTAAAGGCTGGAGCATGTTAATGGAATGCCTTGGTGATGGTCGCGCCATTTCTTTACCCGCACTGGGTACTGCAGTTGGAAAACTGTCATCAAAATATACTGGTGCGTATTCACGTATTCGTAGCCAGTTCAACACCCCAATCGGGAACTTTGAAGGTGTTGAAGAAGTGCTAACAAAAATTGCTGGCCAGACTTATGCTATTGACGCGGCGAGACTAATGATTTTATCCGCACTGGATGCTGGAACTGTTCCATCGGTCTTATCTGGTGTGGTAAAACAGCAGACGATGGAAAGAATGCGTGAAATAGTAAACCATTCAATGGATATTCATGGTGGCCACGGTATTTGCATGGGGCCGCATAATTTTCTTGGTCGCGCTTATCAGCTGGTTCCCGTTGGCATCACAGTTGAAGGTGCAAATATCCTCACTCGGACGATGATTATCTTTGGTCAGGGAGCCATGCGTAGCCATCCTTTTCTGCTAAAAGAGGTTGAAGCCGTACACAATACCAGTGGTGAAGCCGGATTAATAGATTTCGACCTAGCCCTGTTTTCACATATTGGTTTTGTTATCAGCAATGTAGTCCGTAGTTTCTGGTTAGGCATCAGTTCTGCTCGATTTGCGACAGCGCCGGGTAATAGAGATACTCGCTATTACTATCGGCAAATTATCCGCATGAGCGCTGCATTTGCCCTGCTTTCAGATGTCTGTCTTGCTGTGCTTGGTGGCGCATTAAAACGTCGAGAAAAAATCTCTGGTCGGCTTGCCGATATCCTCTCTAATCTTTATGTATGCAGTGCGGTATTAAAACATTATGAAGATGAAGGGGAACAGAAGGATGACTTGCCACTACTTCGCTGGGCTTGTGAAGACGCTCTTTTCAACGCACAAACCGCAATGAAAAATATCATGAAAAATCTACCGACAAGATTTATTGGTAAATTATGCAACTTCATTATTTTTCCGTTAACCAAACCCTATCAGGAACCCGATGATAACCTGGGGCAGAAAGTTGCAAAACTTATCCTGACACCATCAGCAACACTGGACCGTTTAAGCCAGGGTATTTTCGTTAGTGATAATAAAAATGATGCCACGGGTCGTATTAGTTATGCATTGGATCAAGTTTTGGCAACACAGGATATTGAACATAAATTACGTGAGGCTTATAAAACCGGGCAACTGGAAAAACGCGGCCATGCTGCTTATGAAGAGGCAAAAGACAGGAAGATTATTTCTGCTAAAGAATATAAATTACTTAAACAAACCCAATTAGCCATAAGAGATGCAATTAAAGTTGATGAGTTCTCATTTAAGAACTGGAAAATAGAAACGCCCTGATCTATTGAGTAAAGCTCTTACGCTGCGGAACCAGCGCAATTATTTTTTTAGACGAGACCAATTATGAGCAACAACCACAACAGAAAAGTTTATATTATCGACGGAAGCCGCACCCCACTCTTAAAATCGCGTGGTAAGGTTGGTCCATTTACTGCGGGTGATCTGGCGGTGAATGCGGCGCGTCCACTTCTATTGCGCCATCAGTTTCCACTGGCTGCCTTCGATGAAGTAATCTTAGGCTGTATGATGCCAGGCGAAAGAGAAGCGAATGTTGCGCGTGTTGTTGCATTGCGTCTGGGCATTCCTCAAACTGTTCCGGCATGGACAGTGCAGCGTAACTGCGCGTCAGGTATGCAGTCTATTGATTCCGCTTACCGTAACATTAAAAATGGCGCAGCTAATTTAATTCTTGCTGGTGGGACTGAATCAATGAGCCATGCTCCCATCCTGTTTAATCACACCATGGTTAACTGGTTGGGCCGTTTTATGCGGGCACGAACAACCGGACAACGGATTAACACACTATTAAAATTACGCCTGTCACATTTTAAACCGATTATTGCATTATTGTATGGCCTGTCTGATGACACCGTAGGCTTAAATATGGGTGAAACTGCGGAAAATATTGCTAACCGGTTTAATATCAGCCGCCAACAGATGGATGCTCTGTCCGTTGCCAGCCATCAGCGCCTGGCCAAAGCCTGCGATGCAGGCTTACTCGATGAAATTGAGGTTATGTACGATACACGCGGAAACTATTACGACCATGATGATGGTTTGCGGCGTGATTCAAGTATGGAAAGGTTGGCAAAATTACGCCCCGCATTTGATCGGAAATACGGCAATGTTACTGCTGGAAACAGTGCACAAATCACCGATGGTGCCGCATGGGTGATACTGGCCAGTGAAGCGGCTGTCAAACAACATAAGCTACCCGTCATTGCTACCATCGAAGATACACAATGGGCAGGGTTGGACCCGGCTGTTATGGGGATGGGGCCAGCTCATGCAATGGCACCCATTATGCAGCGCCACCAATTTTCAATTGAAGATATAGATTATTGGGAAATTAATGAAGCCTTTGCTACTCAGGTTATCGGTTGTGTTAAAGCCTGGCAGGATGATGACTACTGTAAAACCCAGCTTGGACTGGAAAAACCACTAGGCCAGATACCTGAAGACAGGCTGAATATTGATGGTGGTGGCGTCAGTATGGGCCACCCTGTAGGGGCGAGTGGCACCCGTATTGTCTTACATCTGGCAAAAATTCTACAACGCACCCAAACAAAACGCGGCATTGCCAGCCTCTGTATTGGTGGTGGTCAGGGCGGCGCTGTTTTAATTCAAAATGCCAGCCAGTCAATATAAACCGAAGATCTGTCAGGAATCCAATAATGCACAATAAAAATAAGGCTAATAATACGCTGCCCCTTCTTAAGCACTGGAAGCTCTGCTACGATGATAACGACATTGCCTGGTGTCACCTCGATATGCAGAATGCCAGCACAAATTTATTGTCCATTGCCGTTATTGAAGAGCTTAATACCCTGCTTGATGGGTTCAACGCGAACCTGCCACAGGCTGTTATTCTCTTATCAGACAAAAACAATGGTTACATTTTTGGTGCCGATATTAAAGAATTCACCACTCTCGATACACAGCAGCAGGCACTTGACTTTCTGCAACGTGGTCATGCACTAATGGATAAACTTGAAGCCCTGACCTGCCCGACTGTTAGTATGGTTCATGGTAACTGTTTTGGTGGCGGTACCGAACTCTCCCTGGCGTGCGATTATATTGTTGCCAGTGATGACCAAAAAACAAACATCGGCCTACCCGAAATAAAATTGGGTATTCATCCCGGATATGGTGGTACTGTGCGTTCCATTAAGCGCTGCGGGCCAGTGGCAGCAATGGGCATTATGCTAACAGGTCGTGCCTTAAGCGCACGCGCGGCAAAAAAAATCGGATTGATAGATGAGGTTGTGCCTTTGCGCCAGCTAAAGAAAGCCGCCGCCACTTTTGCTCTGCATGCACCTGCACGCAAACAACCTGAATTTCTGGCACGACTGGCAAACCATCCTTTAGTCAGACCACTACTTGCCAGTCAAATGCGTAAACAGGTTGCTACCAAAGCCAAACTACAACACTACCCTGCGCCCTACAAACTCATTGATCTCTGGCAAAAATATGCCAGTGATAAAAAACAGATGCTCAAGCAGGAAATACTGTCTGTTGCCAGCCTTACCACCACCTTGACTGCCAGGAATCTGGTAAAAGTATTTTTTTTACAGGAAAAACTCAAGAGCCTGGGTAAAAAATCTACTGTTAAGATCGAGCATATACATGTGATTGGCGGTGGTATTATGGGTGGTGATATTGCTTCCTGGTGTGCCATACGGGGTTATAGTGTGAGTGTGCAGGATCAAAACCCTGAATCTCTGGCACAAACTTTTAAACGTGCACAGACTTCATTTAAAAAGAAATTTAAGCGCAACCGTCGTGCAATTCGTGATGCCAATGATCGTCTGCTACCGGATCATCGTGGTGTGGGTATAACCCGCGCTGACATTGTTATTGAAGCCATTTTTGAGGACCGTGAGGTAAAACGCAAACTTTACCAGTCAATTGAACCAAAGATGAAAAAAAATGCAATTCTGGCAACCAATACATCAAGTATAAAACTGGAAGATTTAAGTTCCTGCCTGAAAAATCCAGGCCGACTGGTTGGCTTGCATTTTTTTAACCCAGTAGCATTAATGCCATTGGTAGAAATTATTTATGGCCCACAAACCGATGCACAGGTGGTACAACAAGCTCTCGCGTTTGGTAAAGATATTGGTAAACTCCCTCTGCCGGTTAAAAGCTCACCTGGCTTTTTGGTTAACCGTATATTAATGCCTTATATACTCGAGGCCGTAACTATGATTAGTGAAGGCATCCCCGCAGAAGTCATTGACAAAGCCGCCACCGATTTTGGTATGCCTATGGGGCCGATTGAGCTGGCTGATACTGTTGGTCTGGATATTTGTAAATCTGTTGCTCAGATACTGGCAGAAGCCCTTGATCTGACACTGCCTGCTGATCTTGAAAATATGACAAAAGCAGGCTTATTGGGTAGAAAATCTGCTCAGGGTTTTTATACATATAAAAAAGGCAAGCCGATAAAAAATAAAAATATCCAATATAAACACCCACAGGAAATTCAGGACAGGCTAATTTTTCGTCTGTTAAACGAAACCGTTGCCTGTTTGCGAGAAGGCATTGTTGAAGATGAAGCCTTGATTAATGCGGGCATTATTTTTGGGACTGGTTTTGCCCCTTTCACCGCTGGTCCACTTGAATATATCGCAACTCAGGGTAAAGAGAATTTAATCCCCACCATGCAGACGCTGGAAAATAAATTCGGTAGTCAGTTTAAGTTGGACGAAGGTTGGGCACTGCTATAGCACACAGGCTAATTTGCTATTTTATAACGCACAATAGAATCCTGGTTCATATCACATTTGTATGGTTATAAAATCATAAACTCATCGCGTAACAGGAAACAGGCGATAAAAATTTTCTCTTGTTAGCTGTGCAATATATTCAACAGATGTACCACGAATTTCTGCCAGTGCTTCAGCAATATGCTGTACATATGCCGGTTGATTTTGTTTACCACGATGTGGAATCGGTGCCAAATAAGGTGAATCGGTTTCGATTAATAAATAATCATCTGGAATTGTTTTAACCACTACTCGCAGCGCATCTGCATTTTTAAAGGTAATAATACCGGAAATTGAGATCATCAATCCCAGTTCTATCGCTTGCTCTGCAAAAGACCGTGACTCGGTAAAACAGTGAATAATGCCACCACAGGACGGCACATTTTCCTGTTGTAAAATTTCAAGTGTATCTTCAGCCGCACCGCGGGTATGAATAATAACTGGTTTTTTGACAGTGTTGGCGACCTGAATATGCTGGCGAAAACGCTGTTGCTGCCATGACGGATCCCCCTTATGATAAAAATAATCCAGACCAGTTTCCCCAATTGCAATAACCTTATCATCCTGTGCAAGTCGGGTTAAAGTCGCTACACTAAACTCTTCGCCCTCATCCGCCATAGGGTGAACACCAACAGAAACAGATATTTGTGGATAGGGCAGAACTTGCTCCAGCATCGAGTCATAGGTTCGTAAATTAATCGCAACGCAGAGCATATGTTCAATGCCGGCCTGGCGGCTCTGTTGAATCAACTGGTTAAAACTATTATTAAAGTCATCCAGCTTGATGCAGTCAAGATGGCAATGTGAATCAATTAACATAATTAAACCTGTTTTATTCATCGAATCAGGCAATCAAAGACGTCATTTACTAACGGTATAGATGAAAAGGCTACCCATTGTTTAAGACCATCAGCCGCAGGGATGCGGGTGATACAAGAATTTTTAAATTACTTTTATCTGCTTACATCGTGTGTGTTATACGATCAGATTTTAATGCGCCAGCAAGATGCGTTTCTATTTTATTCCGTGTAAGTCCCTTATCCTGCTCAGAAAATTGCACACCAATACCTGTCGCACGATTACCCTGAGCACCATTGGGTGTCATCCATATTATTTTACCAGCAACAGGGAGGCGCTCGGTATCATCCATAAGTGTCAGTAACATAAAAACATCGTCACCGAGCTTATAATTTTTGTTGGTTGGAATAAATAAACCACCGTTTTTAATGAATGGCATGTAAGCTGCGTAAAGTGCCGCTTTATCCTTGATACTGAGTGATAACATGCCTGATTTTGTTGGTGCACTACCCATAAAAATCTCCATCTACCTATTTTTTATCTACAATTAATGTATCACCAGTCAATGACCACCAGGCGAATCACGGTTATAAAGTATCCCATGATAATAGCAGATTTTCCCATAATAACTGTGGATTTAGTGCAATCGAACCTTGTTGCAACGTTTGTAAAAGCTGTGACTGTAAACTAAATAAACGGTTATTATCCACATTTTTTGCGAGTTGTTTTAACGGAGTACTGTTTGCCTGATTGATAATACGTGATTGATTGATTTCACTAACCCTGTTATTTGATAGATAAACCAGATCATTCACCCAGTCCAGCATCCAGCCAAGGAGTTGCTGTTTATCGCATTGCGATAGTTTTAATGAATAGTCCAGTATTGATTCCGCATTTAATTTCGTCAGTAATGCACTGGCTAATAGCTGACGCTGTTCAGATTCTTTGGCAACGACAAGCGCCGCCAGGGGAGCGTTGTGCACCAGTCTGAAAGCATATTGACAGGTTGTAGTCGTTTTAAACCCACCGTGATGCATTAACCAGTTTTTTACCTGTGAATATTCAGGCTGGCTGAACTTAACTTGCTGGCAACGACTACGAATAGTTGCTGGTAGCCGATTTGGTGCGGCGCTAACTAATATGAGTAATGTATTATCACCTGGTTCTTCCAGAGTTTTTAACAGGCTGTTTGCTGCCGCAGTATTCATTATGTCAGCCTGCTCAATAATAGCAATACGATAGCCACTCATCTGACTGGTCTGATTTAAACGATGACATAACTCACGAATGGCATCAATACGGATGTTCAACACCGGGGTTTTACTTTTTGATTTTTTTGGCGGCGTTGGTTTGATGCTATAAAGATCAGGGTGCGTACCTGCCGCAAGCAACAAACAATTATTGCAGACCCCACAGGCCTGGTCTGTTGCGATTTCTGCTTTATGGTTACCAAGTTTAGTTTTATCTGGTTTATTACTGGTAACATTCACCGCTGGACAACACAGTAGTGCGTGCCCCAGTGCATAAGCCAGCTCGGTTTTCCCCAGACCACGATAGCCACTAAACAACAGGGCATGAGGCAAATGTTGTTGTTGCTTGCGAGCCATTATCTGCTGCCATTGCGGCAGCAACCAGGGGTAAATTTCAGGCATGCTCAAAACTTCATAAAATTATTCGAATAAAATAGCGTAACGTATTAATGCATGACGAATCTGTGTTTGCACTTCATCCAGTGTCAGCGTTGCATCCACCACACACATTCGTTGCGGGTATTGCTGTGCCAGTAAAATATAAGCCTCACGAACCCGCTGAAAAAAATCATCTTTTTCTTTTTCAATTCTGTCAGGGCAGCTACGCTTACTGGCGCGAGCGCGCCCAACCATAACAGGAGCATCGAGTATAATGGTTAAATCTGGCCGTAAACTGCCTTGCACCCACTGCTCAAGTTGAGCGATTTTTTCTACACTCCGTTGCCGCCCACCTCCCTGATAGGCATACGTTGCCTCGGTAAAACGATCGCATAAAACCACTTTATTCATTTTCAGAGCGGGGTAAATTACTTTGTGTAGATGCTCAGCGCGCGCTGCAAACATCATTAAAAGTTCTGCATCGGCACTCATTGTATACTCAGCATGGCACAGTAACAAATTACGTAATGCTTCACCTAAGGGTGTGCCACCCGGTTCGCGTGTTACTACACATTCATCCCCCTGTGCCTCGAGCAGAGATTGTATAAATTGAAGGTTACTGGTTTTACCCACACCTTCGATACCTTCCAGGGTAATAAATTTGCTCATTATAAGTGCTGCTTCCTGGTTAATTTTATATATATTACTGAGTCGGCAGCCTTTTTATGTGTACTATTAATAAATACACTGCTGTCGCGTTATTTTAGTCATATTTTGTGTTGCATTATTCTTTCTCATTAGTGTTTTTTACGCTGATACTTATCAACTGCCCTGTTATGATCTTTTAAGTTAGTAGAAAAAACATGCCTGCCTGAACCGTCACCATACGCAACAAAATACAGCATGTCGGTTTTATCTGGATGTAATACGGCATGAATTGACTGTCGCCCTGGCATTGCAATGGGTGTTGGCGTCAGTCCTTTTCTAGTATAAGTGTTGTAGGGCGTATCTTTCCGTAAATCGCTAAGGTGAATATTACCATCATAGTTCTTAATGCCATAAATGACCGTCGGATCGGTCTGTAAACGCATATTTTTATTTAACCGATTGATAAATACACCCGCAATCAATGGGCGTTCCTGTGCAATGGCAGTTTCTTTTTCTACTATTGAAGCAAGTATCAGCGCTTCATAAGCGTTTTTAAAAGGTAGATGTTTCTCTCGGTGTTGCCACTCCTCTGCTAACACCTGCTGCATCGTTTTATAGGCGTTCTGTAATAATTCTGTATCTTTCATCCCGGTTGAAATATCATAGGTCGATGGAAAAAATCGCCCTTCGGCCTGTTGATTTCCATATCCCAGTTTTTTCATAATGACTGCCGGTGATAAATGATTCAGCGTATGTTGAAGCAAGGGAGAACGCTTAATTTGCGCAAGCATTTGCTTAAAAGTTATGCCTTCAACCAGTGTGATACGGTGCTGTATCACGTCACCGTTAACCATACGCTCGAGTATATCGGCCAGACTTTCACCCGCTTTAATGATATATTTACCCGCCTGTAAATGTGTCGCCTGATTATGTAGCCGCCCCCATAAAATAAAATCGCGCTTATGGTTTAAAAGTTTTTTCTGCTCCAGTTGTGAAGCAATAACACGAATGGACGAGCCGGGTTTTAAGTAAATTCTTACTGGTTTTTCCAGCGTTAATGGTTGCTGCATCAGGGTAAAAAGTTGCACTGAATAATAAATACCTGTGCCTGCAATAATAATGACCACAGCAAGCAGGAAGGGCAGCATTTGTTTAAATCCTTTTAACATGATCGCCCTTTATCTCCTGCAATAATTGATTCAACTTTCGAGCCTGTAAAAAAGTCCCGGTTTGCCATGTTGTTGTCTGGCGCGGTGAGGTTTGAAACTCTGAAGGTTGAAACAGCAATGTTTTTACCGGCAGGATTTCCAGTAAACTATTACAGATAAATAACGCATCCATTGTAAACAGTGCCTGCATGGATAACTCCGTGATTGAAACGGGCATTAAATTTTTATCTGCAAGCTCAATAATTTTTTCACGGATAATTCCGGTAACACCACTCATTGTTAACGCTGGCGTTAATAGCTGCATCTGTTTAACAGCAAATAGATTACTCATGGTTCCTTCAATGACTCTGCCATCACTATCAAGCATTAAACCTTCACTATAAGTGTCTTTCCATTCATTTCTGGCGAGTACATTTTCCAGTCGATTCAAATGTTTTATACCAGCCAGTGCTGGATTGATTGAGATGGTTTGTCGACAGACACATAAATCTGCGGCTTTATTCTCACCATTTTGACTGGCAGTACTGTCAAAATATCTCGGCGCTAAACCTTTTGTTAATGACACCATTCGAGTGCTAGAAAGAGTGTCCAGTTGCCGATAACCACGTTCACTGCAACCTCGAGTCAATATCAGTTTGATAACGCCGTTGCCGGATAAATTTTTACACAGTAAGGCAATGTCCTGCAACCACAGTTTTTCCTCTGGACAGGGTATCTGTAATCGTTGTGCCCCTTGTTGTAGACGGTTAAAGTGAGCCTGCCAAAATTCCAGGCCATTATCAACACAGGCAATGGTTTCAAACAGGCCATCACCGTACTGCAATCCCCGCTCCTGTACTGAGACATAATTGGTGGCAATGCCATTAATAAGACAGTTCTGCATCACCATTAAATAACCGAGTTGCTCACATCAAATATTTTTAGCAATCCTCGTGCTTTTGCGCGGGTTTCTTCCAGCTCATGCTGGCCCTGTGAATCGGCCACAATACCACCGCCGGCTCTAAAAAAAAGGCGGTCGCACTCACGCACCAGAGTGCGGATTAAAATATTAAAATCCATATCACCATCCAGATTAATATAACCCAGTGAGCCGGTGTAAGCACCCCGCATCTCCTGCTCCTGTTCGGCAAGAATTTCCATACAACGTATCTTGGGACAGCCGGTAATTGTACCACCGGGGAAAACAGCTTTTAATACATCAACGGCAGACTTATCTTTTTGGCATTCGCCTCGAATATTTGACACAATATGATGCACATGCTGCCAGCTTTCCAGTGCCATCAATTCATTTACCTGAATACTGCCGGGAATACAAACTCGGCCAAGATCATTGCGTTCCAGATCAATTAACATAATATGTTCAGCCAGTTCCTTTGGGTGAGAGAGTAATTCTTTTGCCATAGCGGCATCAAAGTGCGGGTCGCTAGAACGCGGTCGGGTACCTGCAATTGGCCGAGTTTCAATAAAACCGTTTCGCATACTAACGAGCCTTTCCGGTGATGAACTAATAATAGCCGCGTCATTAAATGTAGCCAGTGCAGCAAAAGATGATGGATTGTGTTCAGCCAGTCGGGAAAATAGTGCCACATCATCCATTGCCTGCATAAGTTGAGCATGCCAGCAACGGGACAGGTTAGCCTGAAAAATATCGCCAGCATAAATATATTGTTTAATTTTCTCAACCTGTAGAAGATAGCGGTTTTCATCGGATTCTACAAACTGATTTTGTGCAACCAACTGAGGTTGGGATGCCGACTGAGAATTGATCGATAAAACAGGCGGTTGTGTTTGCTGCCGGATTATTTCCAGACAGTCAGTTTCGATTTTATCAAGTAATTCCAGGGCGGTTCTTTCTACCACGATCTGGCAATGGTTGCTTATCCGATCACGTATAATTGCTGCGGGTATTCGACTGGCAAGAGCCAGCGGTAACCGCGTTTTGCTCTGTGGAAACACCAGACGGGTTTCAATTTCTGCCGCCATTTCATACGCTAGATAAACAAACCAGCCGCCATAAAAGGGAATACCTGATTTATCTTCGGTGTTAATGTGCGTTTTATATTGTGCACAAAGCCCGGTTAGTTCATCAAAAAATGTTTTACCCGTAACTTTTTTATTCAGCCGGTTACCCGCTTCATCGGTATAATATAATTGCCGGTTCGCACTTAGTTGCAGTGACTCCTGTGGGCAGGCAAAAACGATATCATACCGCCCCACATTAGCTTTAAGCGGGGAAGTTTTATTGTCGGCCTGATATGCGCTACTAATCAACGCATAAGGATAACGTTGCCGGTTGAAACGAACAAGATCAACCAGCTCGAAGCAAACGGGTAAAGGGCGGGTAACAATAGACACAATGCAGGAGCCTTTAAATTAAGCCGTGAATAGATGTCTTGAACTCAGAATTTCCGATAGCCGTGCTGGTAAGTATTTACCATGACGTTGAATACATCCATGTAAACCCGACACCCGCATCCCTGCGGCTGACAGTCTTGAATAATGAGTGTCCTTTTCATCTGTACTATTAGTAAGTCGGTTTTATCCATGTGATCACAATGCTGATCCAGGTAATGGCATCAACTTAATTTTTTAAATATTAACGAGCCATTCGTACCGCCAAAACCAAATGAATTGGAGAGTACGTAGTCTATTTTCATTTCACGTGCGGTTAAAGGCACATAATCCAGATCGCAACCTTGACCGGGGGTTTGTAGGTTAATGGTTGGTGGTGCCACCTGGTCTCTAATTGCAAGAATAGAAAATATTGCTTCAATGCCCCCTGCGGCACCCAGTAAATGCCCAGTCATGGATTTTGTTGAGCTAATTGCCACTTTTGATGCCTGTTCGCCAAATGCGGATTTGATTGCATTGGTTTCTGCAATATCTCCAGCTGGGGTCGACGTACCGTGGGCATTGATATAATCAATCGCTTCCACATTGATGCCTGCATCGTTGATTGCCAGTGTCATACAACGCCCGGCACCACTACCATTCGCTACCGGTGTGGTTATATGGTAAGCATCACTGTTATAACCAAATCCGGCAACTTCAGCATACATTTTTGCACCCCGTGCCGTTGCATGTTCATATTCTTCCAGCACCAGTATGCCAGCACCATCACCAAGCACAAAACCGTCCCGGTCTTTATCCCAGGGGCGGCTGGCAGCGGCGGGGGCATCATTTTGGGTTGATAAGGCGCGCGCCGCAGTAAAGCCTGCGACTCCAAGGGGTGATGATGCCATTTCTGCACCACCAGCAAACATTATATCGGCATCGCCGTAAGAAATAATTCGAGACGCTTCACCGATACTGTGCGTTCCAGTTGAACACGCAGTCGCCAGTGCAATATTGGGGCCTTTAAGGCCGTAACGAATAGAAACGTTACCGGAAATCATATTAATGATTGAACCCGGCACAAAGAAAGGCGAGATTCTGCGCGGGCCAGCTTTAAAAAGCTTTTCGCTATTCGCCTCAATCATGGGTAAACCGCCAATACCTGAACCAATTGCAACACCAATCCGTTCTGCATTTTCTTCTGTGACCACTAGCCCAGAATCTTGCATGGCTTCATTCGCGGCAACCATGCCATAGTGAATAAAGGTATCCATTTTTTTCAGATCTTTGCTTGCAATAACACCTTTCGTATCAAAATTTTTTACCGTTGCTGCAATTTTTACGCGATAAGCAGAGGTGTCGAAAGCATCAATGGAAACAACGCCAGATTTCCCTGCGACGATATTACCCCATGTTTCATTTATATTTAGACCGACGGGTGAAACGATGCCCAGTCCGGTAACAACAACACGCCGTTTAGCCAAAATTCCCCCTGTAGAGTTCTTTAGTCGTATATATCCATCTTTCCAGTTCTATTTATGCTGTCGCCATCAAGTTTGTACCCATTCACACACGGACACAACGCACAGCTGCAAAAATCAGAACATAAATTGAGGCCGACTTTAATCAAAATCGACGAGAACGTAAAATAGTCGCTGTGGAAAAATAGCAGCTATTTAAAAAACATATACTAGCTAGATTAGTTGCTATGTGTGTTTACGTAATCAATCGCTTGCTGAATAGTGGTGATTTTTTCGGCGTCTTCATCTGGAATTTCACATTCGAATTCTTCTTCCAGTGCCATAACCAGTTCAACTGTATCGAGCGAATCGGCACCCAGATCATCAACGAATGATGCTTCGTTAGTTGCCTGCTCTTCCGTTGCACCTAACTGCTCAATAACTATTTTACGAACGCGTTCTTCAGCTGTGCTCATTAATTTTTCCTCTTGGTTTATGCAGTCTGATTGATCAAATTGGCGACCGGATATTGGCCACTATTTAATTAACCAGTATTTGAGTTTTTAAGCTGCGTTATTCTAGTGAATATGCGCCCAGCTTGCCACTAAAACTCAGCAAAATTAATTTATTAAAAATTTTGCATAAAATATATATATTTCATAGTATTACAGGATGTAATTAATGTCCTGTATGAAATATGAGTGTAACTAATTTGTAATAAAGGCCAGCTTTTAGCTATGGCATATACATTCCACCATTCACATTGATGGTTTCACCCGTAATATATGCGGCTTCGTTGCCGGCTAAAAAACATACCGCTGCGGCAACATCTTCAGGTAAACCCAGACGATTTAATGGTATCTGGTTAATTAATGCCTGGTGCTGTGCTGCGGGTAACTCGCGTGTCATGTCGGTATCAATAAATCCTGGCGCAACACAGTTTACTGTAACATTACGCGAACCGATTTCTCGTGCCAGTGATTTGGTAAAACCCAGCATCCCTGCTTTCGTTGCAGAATAATTGGTCTGCCCTGGATTACCCGTAAAACCCACAACGGAAGCGATGTTGATGATACGCCCTTTTCTTGCTTTCATCATGGCGCGAACGCAGGCTTTAGAAAGTCGGTAAATTGAGGTGAGGTTGGTTTCGATAACATCTATCCATTGAGCCTCCTTCATTATCATTAATAAATTGTCTTTAGTAATGCCTGCATTGTTTACCAGAATGCTGATCGCAGAAAATTTATCATTAATGGCTTTAACGACTGCCGTAATAGAGTCCGCATCGGTAACATTTAAACACATGCCTTTACCGCCTGATGCAGATAAGGTTGCAGTAATATTATCGGCACCAGTTTGTGTTGTGGCGGTACCAATTACTGTTGCACCACATGCGGCCAGGCGGGCTGCAATCGCTTTGCCAATACCACGACTGGCACCTGTTACCAGCGCAATTTCACCTTTTAATTGTTTATTCATGTATATAGATACTCAATTATTCTTTAAATAGTACACTTTGTAAGTAGCTCAGTTTTCAGCTCGCCCGAATTACAGGATGGCCTGGTTCACAAACAGTATGCGGATAAACAGGAATCGAGTATCGCATACGCTTTTATTTAAGTCATAGCGTCAAGAAAACGCTCCATTGATGCCACTGAACCAAGTGAAAAACTCGCCACATTTTTGTTAATTCGACGGGTTAAACCACCAAGCACTTTACCTGGTCCACATTCTACTACCACATCTGAACCATCGGCAAGAATGCCAATGGTCTGCGTCCAGCGAACTGGGTTATACAGCTGTTTAACCAATACATCACGAATGGCTTCTGGATCATCATGTGCTTTTGCATCAACATTATGAATCACCTGTATTTTTGGCGGTTTAATCTCAATCGTTTTTAAATAGTCAGCAAACTGTTCCGCTGCTGGTTTCATTAATGTACTGTGTGCTGGCACGCTCACCGGCAAGAGTAAGGCACGTTTTGCACCGGCTTCTTTTAACGCTTCATTTGCCTGCTTAACCGCCGCAGTATTTCCTGCTATCACAACCTGTCCGGGTGAATTAAAGTTTACCGCTTCAACCAATAAATCACCTGTTTCGCTCAGCTGCTGACAAATGTTGATGATTACATCGTCAGCCAGGCCGATGATAGCTGCCATTGCGCCTTCACCTTCGGCGACCGCCTGCTGCATAAACTGGCCACGTTTGGATACCAGCTTAATTGCATCGCTAAAGGTAAGCGACTTAGCTGCAACCAGCGCCGCATATTCCCCCAGGCTATGGCCTGCAAAAACAAAAGGGATAATCATGCATTGCTGCGCCATAACTCGCATTATCGCAATATCAGCAGCAAGCATTACTGGCTGTGTGATTTCGGTCTGATTAATTTTATCGACTGGACCATGGCGAACAATGTCCCATAAATCAATATTAAGTCTATCTGAGGCCTGCGCAAAAGTTTCTTCAATTATAGGCCAACTTTCCGCAAAGTCGGATAACATACCAATCGATTGTGAACCCTGACCGGGGAAAACAACAGCAATATTCATACTAATACCTGCATTTTTATTTATTATTTTAATCCCAACACATCCTGCATATCGTACAACCCCTTGCCATTGTCCTGTAACCAGCATGCTGCGCGCATCGCACCGTTCGCAAAAGTCATCCGACTGGTCGCTTTATGGGTAATTTCGACACGTTCGCCAATATCGGCAAACATAACTGTATGGTCACCCACGATATCACCTGCGCGGATGGTTTCAAAACCAATCGTTGAACGCTCTCTTTCACCTGTCCGCCCTTCTCGTCCGTACACCGCACAGGTTTTTAAATCCCGACCCAGAGCTTGTGCAACAACTTCACCCATACGAATAGCGGTGCCTGATGGTGCATCGATTTTATGTCGGTGATGGGCTTCAATCACTTCGATATCCACGCTATCACCCAGCACGCGGGCAGCAATATTCAGCAACTTAAAGCATAGGTTTACGCCCACACTCATATTCGGTGCAAAAACAATGCCGATTGAAGCTGACGCTGCTTCAATCTGCTGTTTTTGTTTGTCCGTAAAGCCGGTGGTACCAATAACAATGTTTTTACCGTATTCAAGGCACACTGCAAGGTTGCTTAATGTTACTTCAGGGCGGGTAAAATCAATCAGGGTATGAAAAGCAGAAGCCGCTTGCGACAAACTGGATTGCAATATAATTCCCTGTTTACCGATACCAGCCATTTCACCGACATCACTGCCTAATAAGCTGCTACTGTCATGCTCCAGTGCTGCGCCTAATTGAATCTGTGTATTGTCGTCACAAGCCTGAACCAGGCTACGCCCCATACGCCCAGCGGCACCAGTGATAGCAACTTTTAGCATTTAAAGCCCCCAAATGATAATTGTTTATTTCGTCTGTACCAGCATCCAGACCAGGGAATGGATGAATAAGTGATGAAACGGTATTAAACAGGCAGACTAACTAATGTCAGCAATGCTGTTTATAGGTCGTTTTTTTAATAACAGTTTACCCTGTCTTCAGATCATCGAAAAATCTTTTTACGCGATCACCCCAGGAAGCATGTTGTGGGCTGTGCTCCTTATTGGATTCATACATTGATTGCTCAAATTCTTTTAATAAATCTTTCTGTTTATGGCTAAGTTTAATCGGCGTTTCTACGGTAACACGGCATAGTAAATCGCCAGTTAGTCCACCGCGTACCGGTTTTACGCCCTTACCCCGCATTCTGAACAGTTTCCTCGACTGGGTTTCTGCAGGAATTTTCAGTCGTAGCCGACCATTGAGTGTTGGCACTTCAATTTCACCACCCAGTGCTGCCACACTAATTGAAATGGGCATTTCACATAACAGGTCATTATCCTCACGGGTAAAGATTTGATGGGGTTTAACCTGCATCTGTACATATAAATCCCCTCCTGGCGCACCCTGACCACCCGCCTCACCTTCACCGGATAATCGGATACGATCACCCGTATCAACGCCTGCCGGAACTTTAACGGAAAGTGTTTTCTCATCCCGTTTGCGTCCCTGTCCACGGCAATCAGGACAGGGGTCTGAGATGGTTTTACCCTGACCATGACATTGTGGGCAGGTTTGTTGTACCGCAAAAAATCCCTGTTGCATTCTAACCTGACCCGCACCACCACAGGTGGTACAGGTGCGGGTAGTGGTGCCTTTTTTTGCACCACTACCATCACAACTCTTACAGGCGACCATTGTTGGTACTCGAATTTTTATTTCGGCACCAAATACAGCCTGTTCAAGGCTTAATTCAAGATTGTATTGCAAATCGGAACCGCGATGCACATGTGAACTGCGACGTCCTGCACCGCCACCACCAAAAATATCGCCAAAAACATCTCCGAAAATATCTTCAAAACCACCACCGGCACCCGCGCCAGGGCGACCACCCATAGATGGGTCAACACCAGCATGGCCATATTGATCATAAGCCGCACGTTTATTCGAGTCACTCAGGATGTCATAGGCTTCTTTACATTCTTTAAACATGACCTCCGATTCCGTTGCATTGTCTGCATTTCTATCGGGATGATGCTTCATCGCCTGACGGCGATAAGCCTTTTTCAAATCCGCTTCACCCACATCGCGGGACACACATAATACTTCGTAATAATCGCGTTTCGACATAATATTTTCTACTTACCAATTGCCAACTTACTAACAGGACGGATGAAAAGAATACTTAATTTATTAATGCGTAATAATCATGCTTAAAGCAACCGGGATGATTACTTTATAAACCACAAAAGCCCTGCGCGAAAAAAAATTCTCGCGCAGGGCTCAGTTTAGTGAAGATTATTTATCTTCTTTCACTTCTTCAAATTCAGCATCGACAACATTATCGGTTGCACCCGCTTTATTACCGGCTGCTGCACCGCTGCTGCTACCATCCGCTGCCTGTGCCTGCTCAGCATAGGCTTTTTCAGCCAGCTTACCTGTCACCTCGGTCAGGGTTTTTGTTTTTTCTTCAATGACTGTCCGGTCACTGCCTTCCAGTGCTGTCTTCAATTCAGCAATGGCAGACTCAATGGCTGTTTTTTCACTGGCTTCAACTTTGTCGCCAAGATCTTTAAGTGATTTTTCAGCTGAATGAATCATATTTTCAGCTGAATTACGTGTATCAATTAACTCCCGCGCTTTCTTATCTTCGTCAGCATGAATCTCTGCATCTTTAATCATTTGTTCAACTTCAGAGTCCGACAAACCGCTGGATGCGGTAATGATAATAGACTGCTCTTTACTGGTCGCCTTATCTTTAGCCGAAACATTTAGTATACCGTTCGCATCAATATCAAATGAAACTTCAATTTGTGGCACACCGCGTGGTGCTGGTGGAATATCTGCCAGGTCGAACCTGCCCAGTGACTTGTTTCCCGATGCCATTTCGCGCTCACCCTGAAGCACATGCACTGTGACTGCGCCCTGATTATCATCCGCTGTAGAGAATACCTGTGATGCTTTGGTTGGAATGGTTGTATTTTTATCGACCAATTTAGTCATCACGCCACCCATTGTTTCAATGCCCAGTGACAGTGGTGTAACATCTAATAATAAAATATCATTTACTTCACCACCAAGCACACCGCCCTGGATCGCAGCACCAATGGCAACGGCCTCATCTGGATTGACATCTTTACGTGGTTCTTTACCAAAAAACTTCTGTACTTCTTCCTGTACTTTTGGCATCCGTGACTGACCACCAACCAGAATGACATCATCAATTTCACTGGCACTTAAACCGGCATCTGCCAGAGCTGTTTTACAGGGTTCGATAGTGCGTGCAATCAGCTCATCAACCAGACTTTCCAGCTTAGCGCGTGACAGTTTAATGTTCAGGTGCTTCGGACCTGTTGCATCGGCAGTAATATATGGCAGATTAACATCCGTTTGCTGGGTTGAAGACAGCTCAATTTTTGCCTTCTCTGCGGCTTCTTTCAAGCGTTGCAATGCTAGTGGGTCTGAATGAATATCGATACCTGAATCTTTCTTGAACTGCTCGGTCAGGTAATCCATCAGGCGGGTGTCAAAATCTTCACCACCGAGGAAAGTATCGCCGTTGGTTGCCAGTACTTCAAACTGGTGTTCACCATCAATTTCTGCAATTTCAATAATTGAAATATCGAACGTACCTCCACCCAGATCATAAACCACAATTTTTGAATCACCACGGTTTTTATCCATACCATAAGCCAGTGCAGCCGCCGTTGGCTCATTAATAATACGCTTAACATCCAGCCCGGCAATTTTACCTGCATCTTTGGTCGCCTGACGTTGTGAATCGTTAAAATAAGCAGGAACTGTAATCACTGCCTCAGTAACTTCATGTCCCAGATATTCTTCTGCGGTTTTTTTCATTTTCTGCAAAATGCGCGCAGAAACTTCGGGCGCAGCCATTTTTTTACCTTTGGCTTCTACCCAGGCATCCCCATTGTCAGCTTTAACAATGTTATAGGGCACCAGCTTAATATCACGCTGTACGACTTCATCTTCAAACCGGCGACCAATTAGTCGTTTAACAGCAAAAATAGTATCATTCGGGTTGGTGACCGCCTGACGCTTTGCAGATTGACCAACAACCACTTCTTCATCAGTAAAAGCGACAATGGAAGGCGTTGTACGATCACCCTCGCTATTTTCAATTACTTTTGCTGTACCACCATCCATAACGGCAACGCAGGAGTTAGTTGTACCGAGGTCTATACCAATTATTTTAGCCATTTCTGGTCTCCGTAAAATGTTTATTTAGCTGACAACATCAGCCGTAAATTAATAATGTTTACTTGTTTTTTGTTATATAAGGGCAAAAAAACTATTTCAAACCCCGCATTATGCTTTTTTCTGGATAATTTAGTGGGGATTAAACATTATCGAGCTTAAGTCCCACTTTTTACCTCTTTATTCAGACTTTTCTACCGGTTCTTCTGGTGATTTTGAAACAATGACCATCGCTGGTCGCAGCAGCCGGTTCTTAAGCAAAAAGCCTTTCTGCATCACTGCAATGACGGTGTTGGGCTCGACTTCAGCAGAAACTTGCATGGACATTGCCTGATGTTCATCCGAGTTGAACTTTTCATTGAGGGGGTTAATTTCTGCTATACCCAGTTTTTCCAGCATTTTTTTCAGCATGCTCAGGGTTATTTCCATCCCTTCACGCAAACTTTCTACGCTGGCATCTTTGGTAGCAAGGCCAAGATCCATGCTATCAATAATCGGTAATAGTTCATTAACCAGATTTTCTACTCCAAATTTATGCGCGTTTTCAATATCTTTTTGATGACGGCGGCGTAAATTGTCCATTTCGGCTTTGGTCCGTAAAAACTGATCCCAGTTTTCGCTGGCTTTAGCCTGAGCTATTTCTAACTGCACTTCCAGACTGTCTGCATTTTTTTCTGGTGACTCCAGTTGCGCCTCATCATGAGGCGCGACCACCGTCGCATCCATTGTTGACTCAATCTCCTCTGCCACTGATTCCATCTCTTCATTTTTTGTTGTCATAAAGTCATCTCAACCATGTTTAAAATTATGAAAAATAGATGTTTGCTCTCTATGGTGCCAGTTGTCTAAAATTCAAGCATTAAACCTTAATTACTCACAGTACAGATGCAAAGGCTATCCCTCGTTCAAGGCCGCCAGCCGCAGGGATGCGGGTGTCGAGTCGACAGGGCTTGTATTCACCGCGTATTTTTAACCATGGGTAGCCTTTACATTTGTTTCAGTAATAGATTGGGTGCTATTACGCTTTCAGTGCAGCACCGAGTAATCGTGCAGTTACATCAACCACCGGGATGATTTGATCATAATTCATCCGCGCTGGCCCGATCACACCAACAACGCCCAACGTGGTTTCATCAATGTTATAAGTTGACGTAATCACGCTGCAGTCGCCCATGCCTTCAAACCCTGTTTCACTACCAATAAAAATTTTAACTCCTTCATTATGTACGCATCGGTTAAACAAATTCAACAATTCGTGTTTGTGGTCAAACATTTCAAATAATTGCTGTAGTTGAACCGGGTTTGTCGCAGTGTTGTAACGTAGCAGATTACTTTCCCCCTGTACGATCAGGGTCGGGTCAGTCGAAAGGTTATCTGCATCCAGTGCTTTACCTGCCATGTCTACGGCATAATGCATGGCAGCATCAATATGTTTGCGTGTCTGGTCAAGATCTTTAACCATGCAGTCACGTATATTTTGCACATCCTCACCGCAAAAGTGCTGATTGAGGTAATTTGCGGCACTTTGCAGCTCATCGGCACTGTATTCTCGTTCCATATGCAAGACTTTGTTCTGCACGTCTTTTTCATTAAGCACCAGAATAACCAGTACCCGATTTTCCGGCAGTAACAAAAACTCAATATGCCTGAGTACAAATTGCTCCGTTTTCGGTACACTCACAATCCCGGCCATGCGGGTTAGCTCAGAGACCAGTTGTGATGCCTGACTAATTAACTCTTCGTTATTTTGATCCGGGTCGAGCTGATGTTGCATTTTAGCCAACAAATCTTTTTTTAGTGGTTGCACTTCAAGAAAATGTTCGACAAACAGACGCAACCCCAATTCCGTTGGAATTCGTCCTGCCGATGTATGCGGGGCTTTAACCAGACCTTTTTTTTCCAGATCTGACATCACATTGCGAATTGTTGCCGAACTAATTTTAAGCTCCGCTTCTTCTGCCAGCCGCTTTGAACCAACTGGTTGACCATCACAGATATAACTGGCCACCAGTTGTTTTAACAGCGTAGCTGCGCGTTCAGAAATAAGTGGGGGAATGGTCAATAGCGATTAATATAGGTGTCAAAAGAGGTGATTCGTAATGTAAATATAATGCTGCCAAAAAGTAAAAAATCAAGTGTCGAGTAACTGGCACTCCAAACCAGAGAGTGCCAGCGTAAAATTATGGTAGCAAACTGGTGACAGGTCAAGCAAATTTATTAAATTAGCACGTTTTGATACGCGCTGAATTAGCGATGGCAAAAAACTGAAATCAGGTGTAACCAAAACTGAATAGCGAGCATCCAATCATTTCAACCGTTCGTTGGGCACAGATCCAGCACTTATAGGAGAGATTGAGAATGATAAATAAAAGAATATTAATTGGTGGTGCTCTGTTAGCGATCACCACGCTGACAGGCTGTCAGTCCATGATGAACAGTATGGGTATGATCCCTATGGGGTCTAGCACCGACCAGAAGGATGCCGCACATTTATGGTCAGTTTTGGAACAGAACGATTTGGTTGGTGGTCATGCCATACGCGCTCGAATTTATCCTGGTACCCCACCCCACGGGAAAATTCTGGAAACTTTGCATAAGCGTGTAACGGTTGATGGTCATACCGGCATTGCCATTATCAAACGCAATTATCGTGGTGCTGATGCCACTCTTGCTTCGGTTAAAGCCCATCCTGAAAAATATTTGAAAGCAGTAACGGTTATGTTTAAGCGTAGAGCGGGCTATGATCCTGCAGACAAAAACTGGTTTTGGGCCAAATATAAACCTGATGGTAGCCTGTTTACCAAGAAAAAAATGATGATGGAAATCCCATTAGCTGGCCGCATTGCCAAGGGTAAAGCAGAAGGCTGTATCAGCTGCCACAGAGGCGCACCTGGCGGGGATTTTATATTTGGACAGAGCATCCCTTCATCGTAAGTGCGTAATACTTTGTGATATCGGGACGATATTCCAACCCGGTATCACAAACGGTCAGACTAGAAAGATAAAGTAATGCTGATTCCCCTTAGCCCAGATGTTTTATAAAAATATTGAATTTTCCAAAAACTGCATAACGTTCATTGGTACCTGTCATTGATATCTGATGTACTTTCCTAATAGACTCGGTTTTTTTATTGTAATCATATTTCTCAGGTAGAATATTGAGCGGTCTTATGAAATATCCGGGTCAGCATGGATACCGAGTATTTTATTGGCATGTGGAATATAGGGGAATATGCCGGTTAGTTATTCTTCGCTGGTTTCAGCCAATCGCTAACGGTTATAGAACTCAGGTGTTATAATACTTCGTTTCCAGATCACATCTTCAAGACACAATAACCTCGTCCAAATGACTGCATCCAGCTCAAACAGAATTCGCGAAATACCCTACAATTACACCTCCTATTCTGATCGCGAAATTGTGATTCGTTTTTTAGGCGAAAAAAGCTGGCAAATGATTGAATCATTACGCCATTCGCGTCGTACTGGTCGTTCGGCTCGTATGTTGTTTGAAGTGCTCGGTGATATGTGGGTTATTACCCGCAACCCTTACGTTAACGACGATTTAATTAATACCCCACGGCGACGCAGTGCATTAATCACCGCCTTACAGCATCGACTATATCAGGTCGAAATGCGCGCAGATGGCAATCAAATTGCGCTGCAACTACTTGGTTCAACCAGAAATGCCGTCCAGCAGTTTGACCATGATTTAACCGAACAATCTCAGTTGCGGCTAAAATGTCGGCGTGTGCTGGGCAAAGTAACGGCCCGCGACAATATCGATTTTAGTGGACTGGCGCGCGTTGCCCATTCTACCGATGCTACCGACTGGCGTATTGCCATGCCCTTTGTGGTCTTAAAACCAGACACTGAATTTGAAACCGCTGCGATTGTTCGCGCCTGTATAAAGTTGGGTTTGACGATTATTCCACGCGGTGGTGGTACAGGTTATACCGGCGGGGCGATTCCTCTGCATGCAAAAACAGCGGTGATTAATACAGAAAAGCTCGAATCGCTGAGTCATATACTCCAGCAAAAATTACCGCAATCTGAAACCGCCGCGGGCACCGAAAAGCAGCATGCTGTAGTCGAGTGTGGTGCCGGGGTAATTACTCGCCGAGTTTCCGTACTGGCCGAAGAAAATGGACTCGCTTTTGCCGTTGATCCAACCTCACAGGATGCCTCTACCATCGGGGGCAATATTTCAATGAATGCGGGGGGTAAAAAAGCCGTTATCTGGGGGACGACACTGGATAACCTGCTCTCCTGGCGCATGGTTACAACAGACGGTCTGTGGATGGAAATCACTCGGCTCAATCACAATTTAGGTAAAATTCATGACCAGGAAAAGGTCTCATTCAGCATCCAGCACTTTAAAGAAGATGGCACAACACCCGCCAGTAAAGTCGAAATACTTAACTTGCCCGGTAGTCACTTTCGCAAGCCGGGGCTGGGTAAAGATGTAACCGATAAATACCTGTTTGGACTACCTGGCGTTCAAAAAGAAGGCTGTGATGGCCTGATTACTTCGGGCAAGTTTATTCTACACCGGATGCCACAATATATTCGTACCATCTGCCTGGAATTTTTTGGCACTGATCTCGCTAAAGCAGTCCCCGCCGTTGTTGAGATTAAAGACTTATTTGATAATAACAACAAGGTCTTGCTAACCGGGCTTGAACATCTGGATGAACGTTATATTCGTGCGGTCAAATATACCACTAAAACAGCAGGGCATGGCCGGCCTAAAATGGTATTGCTCGCTGATATCTGTGCCGATGACGAAAACTCTGTTGATGACATGGCGGCACGGATTATTGCGCTGGTACAGGCACGCCATGCCGAAGGCTTTGTTGCCCTTAGTGCAGAAGCTCGTCAGCGTTTCTGGCTGGATCGAGCGCGTACCGCGGCCATCTCTGCACACACCAATGCATTTAAAATAAACGAAGATGTGGTTATCCCATTACCACGGCTAGCCGACTATAACCGTGGCATCGAGCGCATTAATATTGAGCAGTCCATTAATAATAAAATACAAATCTGTAGCGCCCTGCTCGATTACCTTAATGGTTCAATGGATGAAGCTCGACAGTTTGAAGATTATGATAACAGCGAAGAATCGCAGCAGATTATTAACCATAAGTGCCAGACTGCAATCACACTTATCACTGAAATTCATCAGCGCTGGATCAACATACTGGAACAACTTGATGCACCCGCACAGCAACAGGCAGCATTAATAACAGAAACCGTTATCAACAAAATCCAGTCAAACGATACACTGCTTGATCTGTTGCTGCGCCGTGACTATCGTATTTCCTATACACAGTTACTGAGTACACCACTAAGAGAAATTTTTACCGGCGAAGAAATGCAACCGGTGCGTAAAAAACTGGCTGCCATTCACCATGAAATTCGTGACTCGCGCCTGTTTGTTGCATTGCATATGCATGCTGGTGATGGCAACGTACACACTAATATCCCTGTGCATTCTGAAAATTATACGATGATGCATGAGGCCGATAAAATTGTTGCTAAAATTATGGCACTGGCTGTATCACTGGGTGGTGTTATCTCTGGCGAACATGGTATTGGCCTGACAAAAATTCAATACCTTAATGCTGAAAAACTGGCTGCATTTAAAAAGTATAAAAATACTGTTGATCCACATCAACATTTTAATAAAGATAAACTGCTTGCTAAATCCGGCCTTGACCTGGCTTATACACCTTCGCTTAGACTGCTACAGCAGGAAGCAATTATTCTTGAAGACAGCAACCTGGGTCAACTCAATAATGAAATTAAAAACTGTCTACGCTGTGGTAAATGCAAACCTAAATGCATGACCCATGTGCCTCGAGCTAATTTATATTATTCACCACGCGACAAAATTCTGGCCACCGGTTTATTGATTGAAGCTTTTCTGTATGAAGAACAAACTCGGCGCGGTGTATCACTATCACATTTTGATTCAATGAATGACATTGCCGACCACTGTACTACCTGTCACAAGTGTCTAAATCCCTGTCCGGTTAATATTGATTTTGGTGACGTGTCGATTCACATGCGCAATATCCTTCACCATCGGGGTAAGAAAAAAACGTCTATTGCCGGAAAAGCGGCTATTATATTTTTAAATATGAAAGCCCCTTTTGCGGTTAAAGCCATGCGCTTAATGCTGGCACAGGGTGGTTTTCTAGGAATAAATATCGGGCATTTTTTTGCTCGGAACTTTGGCCTGCTGGGTAAAAAAAATCGCATTCCACCAAGTACCACTGGTAAAACTAAAACCACCACTCAAATCGTTAACCTGGTGAGAAAACCCATTCGTGTTGCGGTACCACGTAAAACCAGCCGTGCCTTACTCAACCTTGAAGATGATCGTTATATCGCGATTATTCGTGACCCAAAAAAAAATCACGAGCAGTCTGATGCAGTATTTTATTTCCCTGGTTGTGGCTCTGAACGCCTGTTTAGCCAAATTGCGATGGCGACTTTAAATATGCTTTACACTGCGGGTGTGCAGACAGTTTTACCACCGGGTTATCTATGTTGTGGTTATCCACAAATAGCTGCAGGTCTGGCGGATAAAGGCCAGGCAATGACGACTGAGAATCGTGTTCTGTTCTACCGCATTGCAACCACCTTAAATTATCTTGATATAAAAACCGTGATTGTTTCCTGCGGCACCTGTATGGATCAGTTATTAAAATACGAGTTCGAACGTATTTTTCCTGGCTGCCGTTTACTGGATATTCATGAATATTTGATGGAAAAAGGCATTAGCGTAAAACAGGCGGATGCAAGTAGTTATATCTATCATACGCCCTGCCATAATCCGATGAAAACTTACAATCCATCCGAGGTAACCAGTCACCTGCTAAAAAAAGAGGCGCTTATTTCTGATCGCTGTTGTGGTGAAGCTGGTACATTGGGAACTTCCCGCCCAGATATTGCCGAACAATTACATTACCGTAAACAGGAAGAACTAAGCAGTATTCTTTTTAAGGCCACAGGCAAAAATACCGTTAAAAATAATACCGTAAAATTATTAACTTCATGCCCCGCCTGCCAGCAGGGGCTGGCACGTTACGCCGATGATACGGGGTTAAAAACCGACTACGTTGTCATCGAGATGTCAAAACAGCTGCAGGGAGATACCTGGGAAAAAGACTTTATTGCCAAAGCAAATAATGGAGGCATTGAGCGAGTACTTTTATAGCCGCAAAGCCAGCTCACCATCGTCCAGGTTATAAACGGTTTTCATTCTTGCTGAAATGGCTAAATCATGTGTAACAATTACCAACGCTGTGTTAAACAGAGTGTTTAATTGCATAATTAATTCGATGGACTGTTCAGCGCTACTGCGATCAAGATTGCCTGTCGGCTCATCCGCAAAAATACAGTCAGGTCGATGGATGACAGCACGGGCAATTGCGGTACGCTGACGCTCACCACCGGATAATTCGCTGGGTCGATGCTGCAGACGATTACCCAGCCCAACCTCGGTTAACATAGCGGTGGCTTTTTGTGCTGCAATTGCTGCCTTCTCACCAGCAATGAGTAATGGCATGGCAACATTTTCCAGCGCAGTAAACTCAGGCAATAAGTGATGAAATTGGTAAACAAAACCCAGATGTTGATTACGGATTTTACCGCGCTTTTTTTCATTTAATTTTTCAATGTCCTGCCCGTTTAACAACACCTTACCGGTGGAGGCATCATCTAGCCCGCCGAGTATATTTAACAACGTGGTTTTGCCTGAACCGGACGCACCAACTATCGCAATGGTATCGCCTGCATGAATGGTAAAATTTATATTTTTCAGCACCTGTAACTCACGCCCGGTACCATCTTCATAATGTTTACCGAGCGCCTGGGTTTCAAGGCTAAAGGGTGGAGCTGGCTGTTTCATATAATCCCGTCACTTATTCGTAACGTAGCGCCTGTGCAGGAAGTGTTTTAGATGCGCGCCAGGCAGGAAAAATGGTGGCCAGAATAGTCACCCCAAATGCAGACAGGCCATAAGTCATCACTTCGCTGAATTTTACATCAGAGGTAATACTGCTTACATAATACACATTCGAAGGTAAAAAATCGGTATGGAATAACTTCTCTAGCCACGAAACAATCTCAAAAATATTGACGGCAACGGGTACACCAAGCCCAATCCCAATTAAGGTCCCAAACAGGCCGATAAAAGCCCCCTGGACAATAAAAATTTGCATAATGCTGCCCGGACTCATTCCCATTGCACGCAGAATGGCAATATCAGCCTGCTTGTCGGTTACACTCATCATCAGGGTGGAAACAATATTTAATGCTGCCACAGAAACCATCATGAGTAGGATAATAAACATTACTGTCTTTTCTGTTTTTAATGCCTGAAAGAAATTTCGGTGCAGTTGCGACCAGTCACGTATCCAGTAGTCGGGGCCAAATACTTTTTTCAGTTCTGCGGTTATACGCGGTGCTTCAAATAAGTTTTTCAATTTAATCCGCACACCAGTTACTTTGTTTTTCAGCTGAAACAGTTTTGCAGCATCACCCATGTAAACATAGGCCATCGCACTGTCGAATTCATGCATACCAACTTCAAACACACCAACCACTCGGAAACGGCGTAATCTTGGCATCACACCCACCGCTGTAACATTGATTTGTGGTGTGATCACGGTAACGCGGTCACCCTTGTAAAGCCCAAGCGTGTTGGCCAGCTCACTGCCGAGTATAATGCCATATTCACCGGCTTTTAAATTTTTCAAATTCCCCGAAATCATTTTACTTTCAATCGTGGAGACTGTTTCTTCATCTCCAGGCAAAATTCCACGGATAATCGAACCACTCACACGGCGACCGTTGGTTAACATCACTTCTTTTTGAATGTAAGGTGCGGCCGCAACAACCGCCTTATTTTTATCCACCGTTTTAGCCACTTCTTTCCAGTTTTGCAGGAGGCCGTCATAATTAGAAACGGTTATATGTGATGTCATACTTAAGGTGCGATTGCGTAATTCGTCCCCAAAACCATTCATCACTGACAAAACAACAATTAATGCAAAGACTCCCAGGGCAACACCTGCAATGGAAATAAAGGCAATAAAGGAAACAAACTGGCTTTGACGCCGTGCACGAATGTAACGTAAACCAATAAATAATTCTTTAGGCTGAAACATGAACTTATTACCGGAACAGATAAAAATATCTACTGAATGTATAAACTTGCACACATCTTACCATACAGAGCAGTGAATCAATAGCGCACCACTTTGTCATTAATGGCTTTTTTAACTAAATGGTCAATGTGTTTTTATGCTTCAACCTGTCGTAGCCAAACGCTGAATCTGTTCTATTTCATCACGTAGAATGAGTGCCTGTTCAAATTCCAGATTGCGCGAATGCGTATACATCTGTTTTTCCATCTGTGCAATTTTTTTGCCCAGGGCAGAGGGTGACAGCGATTGATAATGCGCTTTTTCTTCTGCAATTTTCAGCTGTTCAAGCGTTTTACGTGAAGGCTTATCCCCGTAGCCTGATTCAAGCACATCATGAATATCTTTTACAATACCGGTTGGCACAATGCCATGCTTTTCGTTGTAACGCTGCTGAACCGCTCGCCGTTCTTCGGTAATGGTTATGGCTTTTTGCATCGATCCAGTGATTTTATCCGCATATAAAATTGCCTTACCATTAATATTTCTGGCTGCACGACCAATACTCTGTATCATGGAGCGTTCTGAACGCAGAAAGCCCTCTTTATCCGCATCGAGAATTGCAATTAAGGAAACTTCCGGCATATCCAGCCCCTCACGTAACAGGTTGATGCCGACTAACACATCAAATTCACCCAGTCGTAAATCACGAATAATCTCTACTCGTTCAACGGTATCAATGTCCGAGTGCAAATAACGCACGCGCACACCATGTTCAGATAAATAGTCAGTCAGGTCTTCGGACATGCGTTTAGTCAACGTCAGCACCAGTACACGTTCATTTACTAATGTCCGTTGGCCAATTTCTGACAGGACATCATCAATCTGGGTAGCAACTGGTCGTACTTCAATCAGCGGGTCCAGTAAACCGGTTGGTCGAACCAGTTGCCTTGCAATTGCATCAGCATGCGCTTCCTCATAGGCGCCTGGTGTAGCAGAAACATACAGTGTCTGTGGCGACATGGATTCAAATTCATCAAAACGTAAGGGTCGATTGTCCAGCGCTGAAGGCAGGCGAAAACCAAAGTTCACCAGATTTTCCTTGCGCGAACGATCACCTTTGTACATTGCACCAATCTGCGGTACCGATACATGGCTTTCATCAATAATCAACAGGGCCTCGTCTGGCAAATAATCAAACAAACAGGGTGGCGGTTCGCCGGGTGCTCGATTAGACAAATAACGGGAATAGTTTTCGATACCGCTGCAATAGCCCAGCTCGCGCATCATCTCCAGATCAAACTGCGTACGTTGTTCCAGCCGTTGCGCTTCGACCAGCCTGTTATTGTCGCGAAGTTCGTCTAAACGCGATTTTAACTCAATACGTATTCTGTCGATGGCTTTAACAATGACTTCACGCGGTGTGGCATAGTGCGTTTTAGGATAAACCGTCACCCGTGCCACTTTTTTAATCACTTCACCCGTTAGCGGGTCAAAAATACGGATATTTTCAATTTCTTCATCAAACAGTTCTACGCGAATGGCTTCACGCTCGGAATCAGCCGGATGAATATCAATCACCTCACCACGCACACGGTAGCAGCCACGGCGAAATTCAACATCATTGCGTACATATTGTAATTCGGCCAGGCGTCGTAAGATCATCCGTTGATCGACCAGGTCACCGCGTACCAGGTGCAATATCATGCCAAAATAGGACTCTGGGTCACCCAGCCCGTAAATCGCCGATACTGTCGCCACAATAATCGTGTCGTCTCGCTCCATTAATGCTTTGGTTGCTGAAAGTCGCATCTGTTCAATGTGTTCATTCACTGATGCATCTTTTTCAATAAAGGTATCGCTGGCTGGAACATAAGCCTCGGGCTGATAATAATCATAATAGGAAACGAAATATTCCACCGCATTTTGTGGGAAAAATGTTTTCATCTCACCATAAAGTTGTGCTGCCAGCGTTTTATTGGGCGCCATGATAATAGTAGGCCGTTGCAACTGACAAATCACATTGGCCACTGTAAAGGTTTTGCCCGAACCGGTGACACCTAATAAGGTCTGCCGCGCCAAACCATGCTGAAATCCCTCAACCAGGGTTTTAATCGCTATGGGTTGATCACCCGTTGGTACATAATCGGTCATTAATTGAAATTTTTTTGACATCACTCTTTGAACGTATTTATTTACACTTAAAATTAAATTAAACTTGGAAGATAGATGTTATTTTACCCTGCCTCACGGATACAACAGTGAATATAAAGCTTTCCAACCGTATACAGCGCATTAAACCCTCTCCCACGCTGGCGGTTACCGCGCTCGCCAACCAGCTTCGTACAGAAGGTCGTGACGTTATCGGACTTGCCGCTGGTGAACCGGATTTTGACACACCCGAACCGATTAAACAGGCCGCGGTTGATGCCATACACAAGGGTTATACCAAATATACCGCTGTAGATGGCACTGCCGGATTAAAACAGGCCATTATAAACAAGTTCAAAAATGAGAATGGGCTGGATTATGCCACTGACCAGATTATAGTCTCTGTGGGGGGGAAACAGGTGTTTTATAATCTGTGCCAGACTTTGCTTGATGCAGGCGATGAAGTAATTATACCGGCACCCTACTGGGTCTCCTACCCGGACATCGTTAAACTGGCAGATGCCACCCCTGTCATCGTTGACGCAGGCATCGACCAGGCATTTAAAATCACCCCCGAACAACTAAGTGCTGCGATCACCAACAAAACCCGACTGGTTGTAATCAATAGTCCGTCAAATCCTTCGGGTAAAGCCTATACCCGTGCTGAACTCGAACAGCTTGCAGCGGTATTATTGAAGCATCCAGAGATTATCGTCATTACCGATGACATTTATGAACACATTGTCTGGTCTGACGAGGGCTTTAATAATATCCTCAATGTCTGCCCTGCGCTTTATGCGCAAACCGTGGTACTCAATGGTGTCTCCAAAGCCTACTCAATGACAGGCTGGCGTATTGGTTATTCCGGCGGCCCCAGAACACTCATTCAGGGGATGAAAAAAATCCAGTCACAAAGCACTTCTAACCCAACCTCCATTGCCCAGTATGCAGCCCAGGCAGCACTCGAAGGCAAGCAGGATTTTCTACAGGAAACCTGTCATATTTTTAAACAACGTCACGATTTTGTGTATAAAACCTTAACGTCAATGGACGGCGTCAACTGCCTGCCCAGTGATGGTACCTTTTACAGCTTCCCCTCCTTCGAGAAAATCATCCAGCGAATGAATCACATTAACAACGATGTAGAACTCGCCCAATTTCTACTGGAAAAAGCTGACGTTGCACTGGTGCCTGGTTCTGCATTTGGCACCCCAGGGCACTTAAGGCTCTCTTTTGCAACCGACATGAGCAGCCTGGAAAAAGCCCTGACTCGAATCCAGCAGGCGATAAAATAAATAGATCAATAATTACACAAAAAGTTGATAAATCAATAATAAATCAGCTAAAAGCTATTGACCGAGGCACACCAAATCGGTAGCATACCGCCTTCCTGTCAGGGCTTGCTAATAAGCCCAAAGAGCATCATTCCCCGATAGCTCAGTTGGTAGAGCAACGGACTGTTAATCCGTTTGTCGCTGGTTCGAGCCCAGCTCGGGGAGCCAAACAAATTAAACGCCTGGCACAGTTATTGTCAGGCTTTTTTGTTTCTATAATAGCGCCATTAACCGACTTAAAAACCACCCGCACCCCAAACTCGACAATGTTGATTACCGAGAAATAGCCAATCACCCAGATGAATTACCCGGCCTCTGCGTCAATACTTCCGAAATTCCTTCGGTTTTTTTACAAAATATCATTTTGTTGGCCAGCAATACTTGTAAAGCGTCTGTTTGCAAAGGATAATTCAGCTTTTAATTTATATTGCAGCACAAGCCTTTGTTAAAACCCGTTCTCCCCGCAAAAAATAAGCTGACTTACTGGAGTCGTTTGTATGGCAGTTCACTCGCTTTACAATGCGTTGAAGCCTCAAAACGACATACGTCAGGTCCGTTGGTTATTGTGGTTGAAGATATCAGCCATGCAGATAGCCTAACCCGTGAAATCGAGTTCTATAAAAACGACCGGCAGACGATTTACCATTTACCCGACTGGGAAACGTTACCTTACGATGTATTTTCACCGCATGCAGACATTATTTCTGAGCGACTGACGACGCTGCATAAACTGGAACGGATTAATGCTGGTGACATTCTGATTATCCCCGTTAACTCGCTGTTACAGCGCCTGCCGCCACGCAGTTATATTCACGGTAATGTATTGCAGCTAAAAAAGGGCCAGGTGCTTGATAGTCAGGTCTTTCGTACTGATCTGGAAGCCAGTGGTTACAGCCATGTTAGCGAGGTTATGGAACACGGTGAATTTACTCTTCGCGGTTCGATTATTGATCTGTTCCCCGCTGGCTCAAATACCCCATTTAGAATTGATCTGTTTGATGATGAGATTGAAACCATCCGTTGCTTTGATCCGAGTAGTCAGCGTTCAGACAATAAAGTCGATCAGATAGCACTTTTACCCGCACGCGAATTTCCAACAGATAAAAAAGGCATTCATAAGTTTCGCTTACGTTATCGAGAAATGCTCGATGGTGACCCACTAAATAGTCTTATTTATAAGAGTGTTAGCGATGGTTTAATGCCACCCGGAATAGAGTATTATCTGCCGATATTTTTTGATGAGCTGGAAACATTATTTGATTATTTACCCAGAAGCAGCCTGTTTATTACACCTGAAAATTTAAGCGAACACCTGAACAGCTTTGCAGCGGATGTCGCTCAGCGTTATGAACAACGTCGACATGATATTGAGCGCCCTATTCTGTCACCTGAAAAATTATATTTAGCCGTTAAGCAGGTGGAGCAACAGCTTAACACCGTCAGTCGTGTTATCACTTCGCTAAAAAAAAACCTGAATGAAATCTTTAATGCCGGTGTAAAAGCCCCACCTGATCTGTTGCTACAAACACACAGCAAAGACCCCTCCTCCGCGCTCACTGTTTTTATTCAACAACATCATGGACGGGTATTATTTGTTGCTGAAACTGGTGGTCGACGTGAAGTTCTGACTGAGTTATTACGCGAATGCAAAATTTACCCAAAAACCTGTAAAAACTGGGATGAATTTATTCATTCAGACGAGGCTATCTGCATCACCGTTGCCGAAATTGCACAGGGTTTGGTGATTGTTCAGCCCGACACTGTCGTTATTACTGAAGCACAAATTTATGGCCAGCGAGCAATACAAAAACGTCGGCGAACTAAACGCGGGCCGGATGCTGATGCCATTGTACAGAATCTGACTGATCTTACCCTGGGCGCACCGGTGGTGCATCTGGATCATGGTGTAGGTCGATATCGAGGACTGGTAAAACTCAGTGGTGATGGTTATGATGCCGAATTTTTATTACTGGAATATGCAGGCAACGATAAACTGTATGTCCCGGTTTCGTCGTTGCAGCTAATTAGTCGTTATAGTGGTGCCTCGGCAGAAACAGCGCCGGTGCATAAACTTGGCACTAACCAGTGGTCAAAGGCACGTCAAAAGGCAGCTAAACAGGCGCGTGATGTGGCAGCAGAGTTACTTGACATTCATGCTCGACGGGCGGCGATTCAGGGGCAAGCTTACCCCATTGATGAGAATGAATACAATAGTTTCTGCAACGGTTTCCCGTTTGAAGAAACTCCGGATCAGGAGACCGTGATTAAAGAAGTGCTGGCCGACCTCGCCAGCGCTCAACCGATGGATCGAGTGGTTTGTGGCGATGTAGGTTTTGGTAAGACTGAAGTCGCCATGCGGGCCGCTTTTGCCGTGGTAAGCAACAGTAAACAGGTGGCGGTTTTAGTGCCAACAACTTTATTAGCCCAGCAACATTTGCAAAATTTCAGCGACCGTTTTGCCGACTGGCCAATTAAAGTTGCCTGCCTGTCACGTTTTAATACCAGCAAACAGCAAAACGAAGTTCTAGCACAAATTAAAAATGGAAAAGTGGATCTGGTTATCGGTACACATAAACTATTACAGAAAAATATTATTTTTAAAGACCTTGGTTTAATTATTGTTGATGAAGAGCATCGTTTTGGTGTACGCCATAAAGAACAGCTTAAATCGATGCGCGCACAGGTTGATATCCTCACACTCACGGCCACCCCTATTCCGCGCACACTGAATATGTCACTCGCCGGAATTCGCGATCTTTCCATTATTTCAACCCCACCAATGCAGCGCCATTCGATCAATACGTTCGTTACCCGCTGGAATGACGCACTCATTACCGAAGCCTGCCAGCGAGAACTAAAACGCGGTGGTCAGGCCTATTTTTTACACAATGAAGTAAAAACCATTGAGAAAATCACCCATGATTTACGCGTTTTGATGCCCGATGCCAGAATTGAATTTGCACATGGCCAGATGCCGGAAAAACAGCTGGAACAGGTCATGCTGGATTTTTATCATCAACGGTTTAATATTCTTGTTAGTACCACGATTATCGAAAGCGGTATTGATGTTCCGACCGCAAATACCATTATCATTAATAAAGCTGATCGGCTTGGACTGGCACAACTGCATCAGATTCGTGGCCGTGTTGGGCGTTCCCATCACCGTGCTTATGCCTACTTAATTACGCCACCAGAATCAGCGATGACGGACGATGCAAAAAAACGCCTTGCTGCCATCGAATCACTGGAGGATCTTGGCGTTGGCTTTACCCTGGCAACACACGATCTGGAAATTCGTGGTGCAGGTGAACTTCTGGGTGAAAGCCAGAGTGGTCAGATATCTGAAGTGGGTTTCAGTTTATACAGTGAATTACTTGAACGCGCCGTCACAGCTTTAAAACGTGGTGAGATACCTGACCTGGATGTACCGTTAAATAGTGGTATAGAAATCGACCTGGGGATACCGGCATTAATACCCGATGATTATGTTTACGACATTCATCAACGTTTGATGTTATACAAACGTATCGCCAGTGCAAGCTCAAACAGACAGCTGGATGAACTGCGGGTTGAATTAATTGATCGGTTTGGTTTATTGCCCGACTATGTAAAAAATCTGTTTACTGTCACCGAAATAAAAATGACCGCTGCGTCTACCGGTATCAAAAAAATTGAAGTCAATGACCATGAAATAAAAATTCAGTTTAATGAAAAACCCAATATCAATCCAGTGAAACTTATCGAACTGATACAGACACAGGCAGACTGCTATCGTTTTAATGGCACAGATACCTTACGCATTCTTAAAGTGGATGAAGACAGTACAAAGCGGACACAACAGATAAACAACACCCTGGCACAACTCAGTTTTGATGAATCAGAATCAGTGGTATTGTCATCATAAAGCCGTATCCGAACTATTTTTTACCTACTGCTAAAGAGAGAATTCCTGTATTATTCCAGGCTTGTAAGCTGCAAACGAATCCATTCACATGCCAGACAATTCATTTAACACGACTAAATTAATTCTGATCCAGTTCAGCGCTGTGCTGTTACTGATTTTTAATCAGGCTGTGCATGCGGAAACAAGATACTATGATGTAGAAGTCATTATTTACGAAGATGCGAACGCAACATATCTTCACTCAGAAGACTGGCAGGATGAGGCGGCTTTTCGACAGGAGAATCAGCAAGATACTTCATCAATGTCATTAAATAATATCGCATCATTAAAACTTGAAAAACCCGTTGTTTCAACGCTACCTGCAGGAATAGCTACAGAAAAACCGACAGATAATAATAAATTTTTTCAGAATATTGAGCCGACGATCTTAACGAAAGAAGCTAAGCGTATTCAACATTCCAGTCACTATAACCTGTTATTTTACACCGCCTGGCGACAACCTGGTCTGGATGCTAAAAATGCGATTGCGATTAACCTGAAAGATCTGGTCAATCATGCGCAGCTAAAAACACAAAACTCAATAGAAGGGACACTGAAAGTCGTGCTCTCGCGGTATCTGCATTTTTATACCAAGCTAGATTATTTGCACCATGAAATGGTTCAGATTAAAACAGAACCCACGCAGTTGAAACCATACTTAACCGGGACAGATGTGATAGTCGGTGCGGATAAACGCCTCTCTGCGGATAGACCTACACCGTTGGCGCTGGTTATAAAACATTACCCTGTTGTTAGCCACCGTCGTATGCGTAGCAAGGTACTGCATTATCTCGACAACCCTCTAGTTGGGATACTGGTGCAGATTAATCAGACAAAACCACCCGTGCCGAAAAAATTAACAGCGCCTGTCCCTCTTCAGCACCCATCTTCCAATTAAGGGGTTATGCCTGCAGTCCCTTATCGCATTGGTAGTCTTCTTTCAACACCGGAACGGCGCCCCAGGACATCATTAAAACGTGTCGTAACACGCCTGTCTTGCTGGTGTCGCCGCTCTTTAGCGTGCCGTCGGTCAGAACCATTATAGTTATTATTATCTGTCCCCATTACATTGCCCTCCAAATAAAACGGTCAATCCGATTCGCCAACAAAAATACGTTTAACGCGTGTTTTAAATGTTTATAAATTATAGTTATTATTACTGAAACAGATATCCTTTTCATCCATCCTGTTGGTATATAGTCTAAAATCTGCATTTTTCATGCCAGAGAATCGGGTATCTGATACTAATCAATAGTATAGGAGACTTTTAGAGAAATTTTGTATTAGTTTTTTCTTAATAGTGTAAATTATTCCGATTATTTATCCCGTTTTTTATCAGTATGCTGCATAAAATGCGGTTTGTAACACGGAAAGATCTGTTTTCGTTGGTCATTTTTTTGCTGGTTTCATGCGCACGAAAGTGACTATGAAAATGCAGGCACTAACGCTTAAAAGTAGCACTGTCAATACCATGAGTATTTCAGCCATGGTGATGCCAAAGGCTATTTCCGGTGTATAACCACACGATGTTTCAACCCGAAACAGCCACGGCCACCATACATCAGGTGTTAACCAGCTTGGTAACCCAAGACTAAAACTGCAATCACCGAAAACAAAACCACGCTCGGTCCCCAATATCTGATAGGCGCGTTCGGTCAATCCCATGGCAACAATAACAACCAACAGGTGTGTGATGGTATTAACACCTCGCATAATTAAAGTTTTTGCGTTGCAGGAAAGTAAACCTCCAATAGAAATAATAATCAGTAAGGTAAGCCATAAACGCACCTGAATACACATTATACAGGGAGGATCATCAAGGACATGCTGATAATATAATGCGATGGCTAACAACCCCAGTCCGCTAATAATATAGCTCCACCAGTACCAGCGACTTTGGGAAATAATTTTGAGTTGTCTGAGGATAGAAATAAACATTTTTCCGACCATAAAAAGTTTAAAGAGCCGCAAATTTCTGGCGCATCTGTTGGTGTACCTGAATCAGGTTGTTTCGATTTTCGGCGGGTAATCGTTTTAATGCACTAATTCTTTTGGTGTAATCGTCAGTCACTTTTAATAAGCGTCTCCCTTTCCTGTTTGCTGGTTAAGAGCTGACCTTTGCTAACCAATGCGGGTAAATCTGAGGTATCATCAATCCAGATCAACTTTTTACCAATACTTTTACCCAATTCGAATAAGGTACTGAATCGGGCATCATTGGCTTTTTTTAAGCGTGATAAAGCAACTTCGCCTAGTGTTGATATTTCCGCAAGGTCTTTCTGTGATAACCCGCGTGTTTTTGCCGTATCGATTGCTTCGACAACGAGTTCATGTAACGCTTTGTCCATAACTTAGCCTATATGTTAATTCATAACAAATACTAGTATAAATTAATATATAAGGCAATTACTAACAGTACAAGTGAAAAGGCTACCCATTTTTTAAGACCGTCAGCCGCAGGGATACGGGGCATATTAGTGAATTAATGGGGCGATGATTAATAGTACTGATCGTTAACAGGACAATAATGAATGTGTGACAAAGATTCAGCAATCGATGATGCCGCCATGTTTCGCCAGGAAACGAGCGATGTTATACCCATTAAAACCACGAACCGAGTCTCATTTAAACCTCCTCCTCGCCAGGTGGCTTCCCATAATGAAATCTTTTCAGATCCAGTAGTTAAAGATATTTTTTCCGCTGCACCGATTTATGAAGACTGCCCAGATATCCTCAATTTTTCCAGAAGTGGTATTCAGCATTCGGTTTTAAAGCATTTGCGGCAAGGGAAAATGCCCGTTGAGCAGGGTCTGGATTTACATGGTCTGACTATACAGCAGGCGCGCCAGGAGTTAATCAAGTTTCTGAATGATTGTACCTATGCGGAACTGCGCCATGTCGTTATCGTGCATGGAAAAGGTTATCGTTCGAAGGGTAACCCGGTAATTAAACCAATGATAAATCGCTGGCTGCGGGTTGCACCGAATGTTCTCGCTTTTTGCTCAGCATTACCCAAAGATGGCGGTAATGGCGCAGTGTATGTTTTGTTGGGAAGAAATAAACTGCCCTGAAAATGACACGTTCTTATTCTTGAGTTTTCTTAACGACTGGTTCTCGACTTTGTTGATCAGAAAACATAAGTAATAAATTTTCAGCCAGTGCTTCATAGACTGGTTTTCTACAGAATAGTTGGGAAGTACCCGATGCAATCAGTGCGGTTGCCATCATCGCCAGTACCAGATTCTGATTGTCAGTCATTTCCATTACGATAACAAATGCGGTAATAGGTGTTTGAACCACACCAGTGAAATAACCAATCATACCCAGTATCACAATAGTTGATGTCATTGAAGGTGGAAATAATGTTGCTAAATTCGCACCCAAACCAGCACCACTTGCCAGCGAAGGCGCAAACAGTCCGCCGGGTAATGTGGTCAGGTAAGTGGCAATAGTAGCGATGATTTTATACAGAGGATACAAAACACCGACATCTGTCGAGCAGGTATTAGTGCCTGCACAGGTAACAATCTGTTTGGCTTCAATATAACCTGTTCCATAAGCTGTGCCACCGCTTAACAAACCCGTTATCGCAAGAATCAGGCCACAGATAATGGCAATTTTCCACCAGTGGTCTGGCATATAAGGGCGAAGCATTTCTGAACCACTCACTAATATACGACTAAATAGACCACCCAGCGCACCACCGACAACACCGCAAACCACAACACTCAACCAGACCAGACCAGACCAAAATCAATGTTTGCCGGTGAAGTACCGTAATAATGGTAGTTATCCTGATGCACTACAACGGCAGTCATTCCTGCAAGGACAACACCAATCATCATCATGCTGCTGTTACGTCGATCATAAGAACGCGCCAGTTCCTCGATGGCAAAAATAATACCGGCCACAGGAGTATTAAATGCAGCCGCAATACCAGCACCACCACCGGTGAGAATCAGGCCACGCTCAACATATCTGGAGGGTAACTGGGCATACCGACCCAGGGTGTGCATAATAGCTGCCCCCAGATGCACTGTTGGGCCTTCGCGCCCCATTGATCCACCAAAAATTAATGCCAGTATGGTCATTGCCACTTTACCGATAACCATACGCAGAGAAAGCAGGCGATTACTCAAACCACCGCCAGATGCCGCCAGTGAGATTAATACCTGTGGGATGCCACTACCTTCAGCGCCACTAAAATATTTTCGGGTCAGATAAAGCGTTAATACAAAGCCAGCGGGTGTCACCAGAAAAGGCAGGTAGGGGTAGTTTCTGGCTAGTGCTCGGAAAAAATAATCGGCCTGCCCACCCATCATTGCAAACAGCGCTGCTGTCAAACCAACTAAAATAGCACCGCCCCAGAACACCAGGTGTATGCGTAGCATTTTAGGTCTTAAAAAACGAAATTTTATTCGACGAACCTGGCGACGCATATTTAGTTACACCTGTTTAATGACATTCGATAATGCATGGTATACACAGCAAAATATTATCTGAAAGCTGTGGTATCGCCACATTTTCTGCCTGTATAAAAGGCGTTATACACTAAGAAACTCTGAGAACAGGTTGATTGCAAGCACTGCCTCAAACCTGTTCCTGCGGTGCTACGATCAGCGGATAAAAAAATCAGTACAACATTTTTACCTGGTTCTGACCAAAAACTTTATCTAGCCGCAGCAATAATTCATCGGCAGGAATCACTTTCCAGTCCTCGCCAAGCTGTAGACGCGAGGAATCTGTAGCACTATTATACTCAATAGTGACTGGGCAGGAACCATCTCGGTAAGTTTGTAGCACTTCCTGTAGCTGCTGTGACATATGTGCATCGGACCAATGGCCATTTACCCGCAAACGATGTAGTTTAATTTCCAGCCCACGAGAAAATTTTTCGCGAGCCTGAGTCATATTATAAATAGCACTTGCGGTAATTCTATAGGATGCATTGAAATCATCATAACTAACACTGCCTTCAACAATACAAAGGCTGTCTTTTACCAGTAAATGTGAATATTGCGCATAGACTTCTGCATACATTACCATGTCGATACGTGCGGTTCGATCGTCCAGAGTGCCCGTAACAATTTTACTGCCCCGACTGGTTTTTCTGACTCTTACCCCAACCAGTAAACCGGCAAGGCAGACCTGTTTTTTATTTTTCTTATAGCCACCGTAGGCATTCCCCGTTTTTTCTGCTTCTGGCACCAGTGCTGGCACGTTAATAAAGGTGCATTCAGTAAACCGTCGCAGCTCTTTTTCAAAACGGGTAATGGGATGCCCGGTTAAATACAGCCCCAGCGTTTCTTTTTCATTTATCAGTCGGGTATCATCATCCCAGTCATCAACTTTTACAATATGAACCGGCGTATTAGTTTCAGCATCGTCGATGGTAGAAAACATATCATCCTGACCGACGCGGGCATTTTTCTGATTCTGTTCGGCAAGTTGTACGGCATTACTTAAACTGGCAATTAAACTGGCTCGATTTTCACCCAGCGAATCCATTGCACCGGCTTTAATTAAGGCTTCCATCACTCGGCGATTAACCTTACGTGTATCACTACGACGACAGAAATCATACAGATCAACAAAGGGTCCTTTACTCTCACGTTCACCGATAATGCCTTCGAGTGCCGCCTCGCCCACACCTTTTAGTGCACCCAGACCATAGATGACAGTCTCTGGATCGGAGACACTAAAATGTGATACGGACAGATTAATGTTCGGTGGCAATACAACGATATTCTGTGCGTGACAATCTTCAATCAGGGTGACCACTTTGTCGGTATTATCCATATCTGCCGACATAACAGCCGCCATAAACTCAGCCGGATAATGCCGTTTCAACCAGGCGGTTTGATACGACAATAAAGCATAAGCTGCCGAGTGTGATTTATTGAAACCATAACCGGCAAATTTTTCCATCAGGTCAAAAATCATCGTGGCGAGAGCCGCATCCACACCACGTGCAACGGCACCTTCCATAAACAACACGCGTTGTTCAGCCATCACTTCCGGTTTTTTCTTACCCATCGCACGGCGTAACATGTCCGCGCCGCCGAGGCTATAATTTGCCAGCACCTGTGCAATCTGCATCACCTGTTCCTGATACAGGATAACGCCATAAGTCGGGGTTAATACCTGTTCCAGATCGGGATGAAAATAATTAACTTCTGCGCGACCATGTTTACGGTTGATAAAATCGTCCACCATGCCAGACTGAAGCGGTCCCGGTCGAAATAGTGCCACCAGCGCAATCACATCTTCAAACTTATCCGGTTTTAAACGGATAATTAAATCTTTCATCCCGCGCGATTCAAGCTGGAATACGGCGGTAGTATTGGCGGCCTGCAACAGTTTAAATGTTTCCACGTCATCCAGTGGTAGCTGATCAATCTGTAATGGTGGCTGGTTTTCTGCTTCGCGGCGCTGGTTAATGTGCTTAACCGCCCAGTCAATAATAGTCAGCGTACGCAAACCTAAAAAGTCGAACTTAACCAGACCCACGGCTTCGACATCATCCTTGTCAAATTGTGTCACCACGCCCTGACCACCTTCTTCACAATAGAGTGGACTAAAGTCGGTTAATACTGTTGGCGAAATCACCACGCCACCGGCATGTTTGCCTGCGTTACGTGCCAGCCCTTCCAGCGTCAGCGCCATATTGATAATATTGCTAACTTCTTCTTCATTGTCGTAGGCGGTTTTTAGTTCTTCGGATTCATCCAGTGCTTTCGTCAACGTCATGCCGATTTCAAACGGAATCAGTTTGGCGATACGGTCAACAAAGCCATAGGGCTGCCCCATTACCCGCCCTACGTCACGCACAACCGCCTTCGCCGCCATCGTGCCATAGGTAATAATTTGTGACACACTGTTGCGGCCATAAGTCTGCGCGACATAATCAATCACCCGGTCGCGGCCTTCCATGCAGAAGTCAATATCGAAGTCAGGCAGAGACACCCTTTCCGGGTTGAGAAAGCGTTCAAACAGTAAATCGAATTCCAGCGGGTCAAGATCGGTGATCTTTAATGCATATGCCACCAGCGAACCGGCACCGGAACCACGACCCGGACCAACTGGAATGGCATTATCTCTTGACCAGCGTATAAAGTCGGCAACAATCAGGAAATAACCGGGAAACCCCATATTGATAATTACATCAAGTTCAATCTGCAACCGGTCAAGATAGGCTTGCCGACGTGTTTGATAGTCCTTCGCTGTTGCATCCAGCAGAACTTTCAGGCGTTGCTCTAGCCCTTCATAAGAAACGCGAGTGAAATAGCTATTTTCAGTTTCACCTTCTGGAATGGGGAATTGAGGTAAAAAACTTTTGCCCAGCTGTATTTCAAAATTACACCGCCGGGCAATTTCAACGGTATTTTCTAATGCCTCAGGAATATCCTCAAACAAAGCCTGCATTTCTTCTGTCTGACGAAGGTATTGCTGCTGGCTGTAATTTTTAGAACGCCGTGGATCATCCAGAGTTCGACTATCGTGAATGCAGACACGGGCTTCGTGTGCGTCAAATTCACTGGCCTGTAGAAAACGCACATCATTGGTGGCAACGACTGGCGTTGCTGTCGCCAACGCTAATTCGACCGCATCGGCAATATAGTTCTCTTCGTTTTCACGGCCGGTGCGTTGCAACTCAATATAAAAACGATCCTCAAACAAGGTTTGCCAGTGTTGCAAGCGCTGTTTTGCCTGCTCAAACTGCCCTGAAAGTAAGGCTCTGCCAATATCGCCGTTACGCCCACCAGAAAGTGCAATCAGCCCCTCCGCGTGCTGTTCAATCCACTGCATTTTTATTACTGGTACACCACCCTGTTGGCCTTCAAGGTAACTGCGGGAAATGAGTTCCGAGAGATTTAGATAACCATCACGATTCTGTGCCAGCAGCACCAGCTGAAACGGGGCTTCCTGTTCATCACGACGCACCAGCGCATCAACGCCGATAATGGGTTTAATCCCGGCAGCAAGCGCCGCACGGGTAAATTTTACCATTGCAAACAGGTTGCTCTGGTCAGTCAGCGCCACCGCTGGCATATTTGCTTCAGTCAGTGCCTGCATCAAAGGTTTTACCCGCACCAGCCCGTCAACCAGAGAATACTCGGTATGTACTCTTAGATGGATAAAATCGGGTTGATCTGTCACGCGTGGTGCCACTGATATACCTCTATCCTGATGCAGTTACTAAATGCAGTTACTAAATGCAGTTACTAAATGCAGTTACTAACAGGACGGATGAAAAGGATAGTTAATTATTCAAGACCGTCATCCGCAGGGATGCGGGTGTCGAGCTTACATGGATGTATTGACAGCGTGTCTTAATAATAGCGTGCCTTAATAATTAAGTATCCTTTTTATTCGTTTCAGTAATAAGTCTACCAAATCAACACTGGCTAAACAGTAAATTCCTCTCGTTAGGGGTAAATATTTTTGGCCGGAAAGGAGCCGGTTATAAATTTTGTAGCGCTAAAGCCTCACGCACCGGCGCATAGCTACGCCGGTGTTGTGGACAGGGCCCAATGGCACTCAGTATCTCACGATGTTTTCTGGTGGGGTAACCTTTATGTTTATCAAAACCGTATTCAGGATACTGTTCATGCAATGTAATCATCTGCCTGTCACGTTCAACTTTCGCCAATATTGACGCTGCGCTGATTTCAGCCACGCGTGCATCCCCCTTAATAATTGCCGCAGCGACACAGGGCAAATGATCGGGTAGATGATTACCGTCGACAAAAACATGATCAGGCAGTATCTGTAATTTTGACACCGCCTGTGCCATAGCATACAGCGATGCGCGTAAAATGTTCATTTCATCTATCTGCGCAGGGCTTATACTCACAACCGACCATGCCAGGGCATGCGATTTAATTTCCTGCGCCAGCTGTTCGCGTTTTTTTTTACTGAGTTTTTTTGAATCATCCAGGCCAACAATGGATTTTTCAGGGTTCAGGATCACTGCCGCAGCGACAACATTGCCCGCCAGTGGCCCACGCCCAGCTTCATCAGTCCCCGCGAGCTTACCCGTAAAGACAGGCAGTTCGTCCTGCAATGTTATTATCATTCAGGTAATATTCCGTGTTTTGTAATAGTGCATTTAATGTAGACCACCCATAATAAAAAATCCCGGCGGGATTTGCCAGCAATAAACTGAATTAATACCATATACTAACAGGATGGATGAAAAGAACACCAGCTCGCCTTTTCATCTGTTTCAGTAATGAATTAACACAATAAGCCATGATGCCAGCAAATAAAACCATTCTAATTAGTGCAGGAGAAGCCTCAGGCGATGCACATGCCGCTCGAATGGTAGAAGAACTAAAAAAAATTGACAACCAGATAAAATTTATCGGTATGGGTGGCAACAATATGCGTGCGGCAGGCGTTGAAATTATCACCGACATAAAAAAAATGGCCGTAGTCGGGCTGGTTGAAGTGTTGTTAAAATACCGTAGCATTAAAGCCGAACTGGTTCGCCTGCAAACCTATATCGAACAACACCCGCCTGGCTTACTGATTCTTGTTGATTATCAGGAATTTAATCAACGCCTGGCAGCCTTTGCCAAACAGCGCGGTATCAAAGTGCTGTTTTATATCGGCCCGCAAGTGTGGGCATGGCGACCAAAACGTGTCTACAAAATGGCTAAAATCGTTGATCACATGGCCGTCATCCTACCCTTTGAAACGGCTTATTATAAAGAGGCTAATGTGCCGGTCACGTTCACCGGCCACCCGCTAACAGACGAAGTGATCGCAGACAAAACCGTAGCCCAGGCACGAGCGCTGCTTGAGCTTGAAAACAAAACAACGGTTGGCCTGTTTCCGGGCAGCCGTTCCGGCGAAATTAAGCGGATACTGCCTATCTTACTGGCCAGTGCAGAGATATTAATTCAACAAAATCCGGCTTTACAATTTGTTCTACCCCTGGCAACAACGGTTAACATGACGAATCTGGAAGCCTTTTCAGGCAGGCTGAAACAACTCAATGTACATATAATTGATAATAAATTTTATGATGTCAGTCAGGCCTGTGATGTCATTATGACGGCATCAGGCACAGCAACTCTTGAAATTAGCCTGCTTGGTATCCCGATGGTCATTGTGTATAAAATTGCAGCATTAAGTTATTTTATTCTCAGCCGACTGGTTAACATTAAATATCTGGGTCTAATGAACATTATTGCCAATAAGATGATCGTTAAGGAATTTATTCAACACAATGCGCAACCTGCAATGATTGCAGATGAAATTTTGCGGTTGTTAAATGAGGCTGACTACAACATAATAATGCGTCACGAACTATCCTTAATACGTGAACAATTAGGCAAAAACAATGGTTCCAGTCATATTGCAAAACTGGCTTATCAGTTATTGATAACGAATATTGATAACAAAATAATAGAAGACTAATAAAAGAATAATCGCCGTGATTCAAAGATCAAGTCAAAATATGTGTGCGTATCTACTAATACTGCTTGGTATATTGTTATCAACCGGTTGCACTACCCTTAATGGCCCGGCAAATCCTGATGACCCACTAGAAAGTTATAACCGCAGTATGTTCAAATTTAATAGAACGCTTGATCAATACGCCTTCAAACCTGTGGCCGAAGGTTATAACTATATAATGCCAAATTTTGCCAATAAAGGTGTCAGCAATTTTTTTAGTAATATTGATGATATTGTTGTTTTCGTTAATAACATATTGCAGTTTAAAATTGCTGCAGCCACCGAAACCTCCGCACGATTTGTATTTAACACTACCTTTGGTTTACTGGGTTTTATTGATGTATCAACCCCGATGGGATTACCAAAACACAATGAAGATTTTGGTCAAACCCTGGCTGTCTGGGGGGTTGGTCGTGGTCCATATATGATACTGCCTGTTATCGGCCCATCCACACCGAGATATATTGCGGGTCTGGGTATGGATCTGACATACTTTGATCCCATTTTCAAAAACCAGAAAGGTGAACAAAGTGCAATCACATATTCCATCAAGTTTATTAATCTGCGCGCAGGTTTATTAGCCGCGACCAATATTATTGATCAGACTGCGCCCGACGTGTATGCTTTTGAACGCGATGCCTGGTTAGCTCGTCGCCGGTATTTAATTTATGACGGCAATCCACCGGATGATATCTTTAGCGATAAAGAATTGTTTAATGATGATTTGAATTAAGCCGAGTTAGAAGCTGTTGGATTTAAGACGGTGTTTACCAGCGTCTGTAAAATAGTGTTTGCATTTTTAATGCAGTCCGCTATTCCATTCATTGAGATAGTTGCCCCTGTATTTTCCTGATTCGGTATCTTCCCAGCTGCCCAGTTAACAACAATCGCACAGCAGGCGTAGGCCAGCCCCAGTTCTCTGGCTAAAACAGCTTCTGGCATAATAGTCATACCCACAATGTCACAACCTTGTTTTTGCATCCGTTGTATCTCCGCAACGGTCTCTAAACGTGGCCCCTGTGTCACACCATAGGTTGCCCTGGTTTCACAGGGTATGGCTTTAATCCTGGCGGCAAGAATTAATTTTTGTCTGAGCTGATCATCAAACGGATAACTAAAATCAACGTGTTTAACCTGTATACTGGTTGCGTCATTGTATGTCTGCTCGCGCCCGGAGGTATAATCAATTAACTGGTCTGGGATCACACACTGTAGTGGTGGCATGGCCGAATTGATCCCACCAACAGCTGCCGATGCGATAATGTGAGTGATGCCAAGCTGTTTTAAGGCATAAATATTTGCTCGGTAATTGACCTGATGCGGTGCAATTTTGTGATCTATGCCATGACGATTAAAATAAACCACTTCATTGCCGGCAACCGAGCAAACGCTAAAAGCCGATGAACATTTTCCATATGGTGTGGTGATGCAATCGCCTATAATGGTCTTCTGCAAATTTAAGGACTCAATCTGGCTCAATACACTGCCACCAATAACTGCATACTTCATAGTTTTTCCTGCAGGGCATAAATTGAATCCAGTTGCCGGTACTGGCCCTGGTAATCCATACCAAAACCAAACACATAATGGTCGTCTACATGCATTGCTACAAAGTCAGCCTGCACCAAATTATCTTCCTGCTGATGGTCTTTATGCAGTAAAACAGCACTAATAACCTGTTTAGCACCTTTTGCTTTACAATATTCAATAATTGCTTTTAAGGTTAAACCTTCGTCAAGAATATCATCAAGAATTAAAATTGTTCGACCTTTAAGGCTGGAAGCTGGTTCAGCCTGCCAGTTAATTTTAGTACCGATGGTACTATTTTGATAACGTGTTACATGAATATAATCAATTTCAAGTTGACAGTTAAGTCGGGGGATTAACTGTCCCGAAAAGACCAGCCCACCCTGCATAACGCATAATACCAGTGGTTGAGTATTGATTAGCTGTGCATTCATTTTTAACGCTAAAGTATCGAGCGCAGATAGAATTTTATGATTACTAAAAATTAGTCGGGCATTAGTTGGCAGCATGGTAATAAGTTGTTAACCATTGGCAGTTTTAAGTTTACAGTAAGCAGCTATAAGCGTAAAACAGAAAAGTCTGTAGGACGGCTCAATATTTTAATAGGTAAACGTAACCGTATTATCTTCCATTGCTTCAGCTACAACATACGCAGCACCCACCGTTTCTTCAATTTCCTCAATTAGATTTTCTCCCCATAGCATCAGCGATGGGGTACAGACTTTAAAAATTACACCTGCTCGATGTGCTTCTTTTATTACATCATACATGGTGCGATGCGTTTCGATATTCAGTTCTACTTTTTCTGCATTTCCTGCCACCGCAAGCGAACCAGAGAGACCAGTAAAAACCACTTCAACTTCATGTGACATAGCCGCTGCTACAGTCGCCTGAAATAAAGGCGCATAAAAACCTTCCGGATTGGCTGGGTCAGAATTTGCCATGATAACTAACAACTTTTTTTTATTCATTCTATTTACCTGGGCAAGTTCACAGACAGTTTTTTAGTCGTAACATCACTCACTTGGAAACACATAGTGGAAACATTAATCGGTTAAGATAGAGATCCAGTGGCTAATAGTGCTAAGGGTTCTCTAATTAAATATCCATTTCAAGTTCATGTAACTCCACCGTGGCAGATATCGTTGTAACTGCCTGCTGCCATTTTTCACTCGACAGCAAAGCATCTCTTGTTATCGACTGTTTGCCGTGCATTCGCATTAAACGTAATTGACTGGCTGGATTTAGGTAGCCCTGAATATGTTCAACTGCTTCAATCACACCTTCTGTATGATTACATACCAACGCCATATCACAGCCCGCAGCCAATGCTGCTTCAGCACGTTCACCGTAGCCACCTGCAATACCGGCCGCTTCCATACTCAAATCATCGCTAAAAATTGCGCCCTGAAAATTCAACTGCTCACGTAAAATCGTCTTTAACCAGAAAGGTGAATACCCCGCAGGTTTGCTATCTACCCGGTCATAAATAACATGCGCTGGCATAATGCCTGCCAGACCATTTTCAATCATGCGTTCAAATGGCACAGCATCCTGTTTGAGAATATCATCCAGTTCCCGGTGATCTACCGGCATGGCTATATGCGAATCTTCAACTACTGCACCATGACCGGGGAAATGCTTACCCACCGCACTCATTCCAGCGCTCAACATACCATGCATAAAGGCATAAGCCAATGTAGCAACCGTTTCAGGTTTTCGAGCGAACGCACGATCACCAATGACACCACTCACACCGTACGCCAGATCGAGCACTGGAGCAAAGCTAAAATCTACGCCAACCGCACGTAATTCACTCGCCATCAGCCAGCCCGCAGCTGTTGCCAGTTCTCGGCCGGTATTTTTATTTTGCAGAAATATTTTTTCATATACGGCGGCAGGTGGCAATAGGGTAAATCCCTGTCTGAAGCGTTGTACGCGTCCACCTTCATGGTCAACAGCCACCAGTAAATGTGGCGATCTTAATCGATGAATTTCATCAATCAGTTCACTAAGCTGTTGCGGTGATTCAAAATTACGGGTAAATAAAATAACACCGCCTACTACAGGTGTTATTAATAGCAATTTTTCGACATCGCTAATCTGTGTACCAACCAGGTCAATCATTAAAGGACCGAGGGACATTTTTTACCTTTATTTATTTTATCTTGATTCAATGGAATTACAGTTTATCTGGCAAAAGTCTAGCAGGTATTTTATATGCTTTTCGAAATGGCTAAAACCATGTTCACCACCCTGCTCAATAATACATTTAGACTGCCTGTACTTCTCAGCGGCTTGACGATAGTTTAATGTTTCATCGCCTGTTTGCAGTAATACCAGAAAATTTTCCGGGTGTGATAGTGCCGGTACATCCATCTTGCGGAACTGTAAAATATGGCTTTCATCAAAATCCCATATTTTGTCATTAAAATAAAATTTATTTTCTCCCAGCAGAGCTTCAAGAACTTCGTACGGCCTAACTGCCGGGTTTACCAATACTGCTGGACAGGTGTATTTTTCAGCTAGCCATGTTGCATAATACCCCCCCAGAGAACTGCCTATGATGCTTAGTTCATAATTTTCAAGCATTGACTCAGCAATACCTTTAAGCATGACACCTGCGTCGCCTGGTATCTCTGGAATTTGTGGTATCTCCAGTAAATCACGGCAATGATGTACCTGCATATATGCGCTCAGCAGCTCCGCCTTGTATGATTGTGGCGAACTGGTGAAACCGTGCAAATAAAGTAATTTTCTTTTTTTCAAAATAAAAAAATCCTGCAAAACAATGCCTTACAGGATTAATCTCATGCGCTGCCTTACTTGTTGTTATTATTAAGTTAAGTCTCCGTCAGCTCTGACAAATACTTAACTTGCGGCCATGTCTTTTAATGCTTTTAGTGGTAGAACTTTGACAACTTTACGGGCAGGTTTAGCTGCAACGTCCATAACCTCACCTGGACGAAATGGATTAGGTACATTTTTTCTGGCTTTTGTTGCGGGTTTTTTGTTAACTTTTATTTTCAACAGACCGGGTACTTTAAACTCGCCAGCACCGCGTGATTTAATATGACCCTCGATAATATCGTTGAGGCTGTCAAATACAGCAGTGATATCTTTTCTGGTCAGCCCCGTTCGCTCTACAAGTTGTGCATACAACTGTGATTTGGTGTAGGCATTTTTAATTGCAGTTATTTTTTTTTTCGTTGCTACAGCTTTTTTTACTGTTTTTTTTATGACCTTCTTTTTTACTGTTGCCATTATGTTGTTGCCCTTTGGTAGTAATTATTATAATTTAAACGTCCTGTTATCTGCAGCTCCTTTACACCGCATACAAATTTTATGCGCTGTATCTAAACAGATCTGTTACCAATTAAGATAGAAAAACCGTAACAGAAAATCCCTGTGCGGTTGTTTTATAACTTAACGACAGAAAAGTAAACAGGTTTTACAAAAATTAATGCTTTTTTACTATAAATACAGACTTTATTGCCTGTTTCAGCCTAAAAAAACAACAATTAAAATGCTTGGTTATAAATCATTACAACAGCATGTACCGCAATGCCTTCTTCACGACCGATAAAACCCAGTTGCTCTGTTGTTGTTGCTTTTATATTTAAATGACTAACCGGTAACGAAAATATTCCCGCTAATTGTTTTCGCATGGATTGAATGTAGGCAGATAATTTGGGAGATTGAGCAATAATTGTAGTATCAATATTAGCAATTAAGTAATCCTGCTCATGGACCATACCGATAACTTTCTGTAATAGTAACTGACTATCAATGTTTTCATAACGCTTATCATTGTCAGGAAAGTGCTGACCAATATCACCTGCACCAATTGCACCTAACAACGCATCGCATAATGCATGAATCAATACGTCACCATCAGAATGTGCGATAAAACCAGCGTGATAAGGGATGCTCACACCACCAAGAATAAGGTGATCGCCTTCACCAAAACGGTGTACATCGTAACCATGGCCAATACGAAATGGCAGGTTTGGTGTATTTGTATTCGTTGAGTCACGAGCGACAGAAGTTTCTTTTATGGGGCGCTTATTCATGCTCCTTGACCAATAAAATGACAGTCTGGTAGATGAGAAAGGTATAATTCAGCAAGTTGTAAATCATCAGGCCGGGTTATTTTTATATTATCTTCATGGCCATTAACCAGTAGAGGCGAGTAGCCAAGTTGTTCCATAGCCGAAGCTTCATCCGTAACAACGCGGCCTTTAGCTGTAGCATCCTGCAGCGCATGGCGTAGATTTTTCCATGGAAAATATTGCGGTGTTAATGCATGCCATAAACCGTTACGTTCAACTGTAGCAGCAATGGATTGATTCTCATCGCGCTGGCGTTTCATTGTATCGCGCACTGGTATTGCCAGTAAACCACCTGCCTCTGTCTTTACTTCTGTGATCAGACGATTAATGTCTTCATGGCGTAGACAGGGGCGAACTGCGTCATGCACCATTACCCAGTCTGTTTCAGGGTTAAAATTTTCCTGTGCTGGCAAACAGTTCAACGCATTTAAAACTGAATCACAGCGTTGTTCACCACCCACTACTGTAACCATGGGTTTGACGGTTTTTATGGGCAGTTTATCCCATTCAGGATCATGCTTTTGTAATGCAACAACCAGGCCATTAATACAGTTAAAAGATAATAGTCGATTAATTGTGTGTGCAAGAATCGGTATACCATGAAGTAACAGGTATTGTTTAGGTATTGCTGTCTGCATCCGGTTGCCAATACCGGCGGCTGGCACAATTGCCCAGATTGCGTGAGAATTATTGCTGTTGATTGCCATCTGTCTTCGCTTTATCTAGCATTGATTGATTAATCATCAATCGATTAACTGTCCGTCTATTAACCCTTTGTTTATTTGATGGAGTGGCTTTTTTTCTGGCTGGCTCAATCACCTGGTAATAAACCTCACCTTTCTTTATCATGCCAAGTTCGCTACGGGCTCTTTCTTCAATTGCACCCAGCCCTTTTTTAAGGTCCTGAACTTCTGCACTTAATGACTGGTTGCGCTCCTGTAACTGCTTAACTTCAATTTTTGTAACCTCCATTTCCTGTTGCAGTTGGAATACTTCCGGCATACCGCCATCCTGTAACCAGATTTTATATTGCAACCAGAACAGTAAAATAAGTAAAACCAGTACGATTTTTTTCACTTGAATAGTTTATTAACGTAAACTGGTTTGGCTCAGGCAGTCTATACCAGATGCTCCCAAAGACACCGCTACACGACCAACAGCCCCATTCTCCAGTCTAACGTCTGTTTTAAGGGTTGGATTCCCACGCGAATCAAGAATTTCTCGCACATGAATTTCTGTAATTGTGGACATCGTTTTCCCAGGTTAGACGATTAGAAGTATAGACGTATTTATTGTTTATGATTACCAGACCTGTTTCATCTTTCGATAACCAGCCCGTTGTTACTGCATTATGCCAGCGCCCTGGCCACCACTGCTTTTGACTGATGATACAGGCGTGCAGCTTTGATATAACTGGTAAATAGTGAGTGCCCCTTACGCGGTGTGGAAGTGAACTCAGGATGAAACTGGCAGGCAAGAAACCAGGGGTGTGCGCGATTAGTGTCGGTTTGTTCATCATGACTTAATTCGATGACTTCCATCAGGTTACCATCACTGGATTTGCCACTAACCATTAAACCAGCGGCAGTCAGTTGTGCCAGATATTTATTATTAAACTCATAACGATGCCGATGCCGTTCAACAATATGGTCTTCACCATAGGCTTCACGCACCAGGCTGCCTGCCTGTAAGTCACAACCCTGCCCACCGAGGCGCATCGTACCACCGAGATCAGAATCAGCGTTGCGTTTTTCTATACGCCCATTTTTATCCTGCCATTCAGTTATCAATGCAATAACAGGATGGGTGGTTTCTGTATCAAACTCACTGCTGTGTGCATCAACCAGACCCGCTACATTACGCGAAAATTCAATCACCGCGAGCTGCATACCCAGGCAGATACCAAGAAATGGAATTTTATTTTCACGGGCATACTTAATTGCCGCAATCTTACCTTCAATACCGCGATCCCCAAAACCGCCAGGCACCAGGATGGCATCAAAGTCTGCCAGCACTCCAACATCACCCGATTCAAGTACGGCTGAATCGATGTAACGGATGTTGACACGGGCATTATTATGAATTCCTGCATGGGTCAGGGCTTCATTCAATGATTTGTAGGATTCGGTTAGGCCAACATATTTTCCCACCATAGCGACCGTGACTTCATGCGCCGGATTTTCCATCACGGCAACTACTTTTTCCCAGTCGGAAAGATCCGCAGGTTTTAACTCCAGCTGCATTTTATCAACAATAATGTCGTCCACACCCTGGTCATGCATCCATTTTGGCAGTTTGTAAATATTATCCAGATCGACCGCCGAGATAACGGCATTGGTTTGCACACTGGTAAATAGCGCAATCTTTTTACGCTCACTGTCCTCAAGTAGACGCTCTGAGCGACATAATAATAAATCGGGCTGAATACCAATGGAGCGTAGTTCTTTTACTGAATGCTGAGTTGGTTTGGTTTTAACTTCACCGGCAGTTGCGATATAAGGCACTAAGGTTAAGTGAATAAATAACGCATACTTATGCCCCAATTCGACACCCATCTGGCGAATGGCTTCCATAAACGGAAGTGACTCAATATCACCGACGGTTCCACCAATTTCAACCATAACAATGTCTGCATCACCCGCGCCTTTATTTATCCGTAATTTAATTTCATCGGTAATATGTGGAATAACCTGAACCGTACCACCCAGATACTCACCACGACGTTCTTTGTAAATAACGCTTTCATATACTTTGCCGGTAGTAAAATTGCTGTTTTTGTTGCTTGGAGTACTGACGAAACGCTCATAGTGACCAAGGTCGAGGTCGGTTTCGGCGCCATCTTCAGTCACAAAAACTTCGCCATGCTGAAATGGGCTCATGGTTCCAGGATCCACGTTAATATAAGGGTCCAGTTTCATCATCTTGACTTTAAGGCCACGGTTTTCAAGAATGGCGCCGATTGCTGCAGAGGCAAGACCTTTGCCTAATGAAGAAACCACACCGCCGGTAACAAATATAAATCTCGTCATAAAAACTGGCCCAGGTTGCAGCGTTAATCGGTACAATAGCAAAGGAGGTAAACCGGATGTCCGAACACGGATGCGTCCATCGAATTAATGTCCCTCTGCTCGGATAGAGATGATAACAAAGATGCCTTCAGGCAACAATGAAGAACAGCCATCATCCGGGGATTAATCCAGTGTTCCGCATTAAACACTGCTTTTTCAGCACCATCAGACCTCAATACACGAGCATAATCTATCGCAGTAAAGAATTATGCTGAAACGGATACTTATGATGTCAAGACCCCGTCAGCCGCAGGGATGCATCCACCGCGTGTCTTTAACTTTTTATTCGTTTCATAGCCGCTATGGGGCTGGAATATAGACTCAGGCTGGCTCGGTGCACCCTGAGTGAATAAAGACTATCTTTTTTATAGGATTCAAATGAGTATAATCTGTAACGATGACATTAACTGAAACCTATCAACACGCAATTCGTAAACAGGGGATGGTGGACGATCCGGTACAACGTCAGGCCGTAGAAAAACTCCAGCAACTCATTGAGGAACTGACCCATCCTGACCGTAGACAATACCTGCGCCGTCGGTTTCCTGTCCTGGCTGGAGTCTGTACATTCAATCGCTGGTTGAATTTTAATTGCCTTGGGCAGCCAGTAAAAGGTATTTATTTTTGGGGTAGCGTCGGTCGTGGTAAAACCTGGTTAGTGCATCTTTTTTACGACAGCCTGCCTTTTGAAGAAAAACGACGATTGCATTTTCATGTTTTTATGCAATGGATTCATGCACAGTTAAGTGAAATGAAAAAGCAGAAAAATCCGCTCAAGGTTATCGCAAAAAACTTTGCCCGTAACTATCGAATTTTATGCCTGGATGAATTTATTGTCATCGACATAACCGATGCAATGTTATTAAATGGCTTGCTTAAAGCACTGGTTGACTATGGGGTAACTCTGGTAGTAACCTCAAACCGTGTGCCCGATGATTTATACCTTCATGGTTTGCAGCGAGAACGTTTTTTGCCAGCAATAGCCTTAATTAAAACCCATACCCAGGTTTTTCATCTGGACAATGGCGTTGATCATCGGCTGGCTTTACCTGAGCAGAAGCATCTCTACTACCATCCACTAAATGCAGCCAATGCACAACAAATACACCAATACTTTGCTGGTTTAAGCATCGGTAATTATACAGAAACAGTCACTCTAAACATATTAAATCGCCCGATCAAAATCGTTGCTCTGGCAGATAACATGGTCTGGTTTGAGTTTACCGAAATTTGCTCATCACCCAGAGCAGCACAGGACTACATTGAAATCGCCCGGCAGTTCCACACTGTTTTTATTTCTAACGTGGTAAAAATGGATGCTTCACTGGATGATAAAGCCAGACGTTTTATTTATCTGATTGATGCGCTCTATGACAGTAATGTAAAATTGGTTATCCTTGCAGAAGCATTACCACAGACTTTATATCAGGGGGAGATGTTGAAATTTGCCTTTCACCGTACCAGCAGTCGATTAATTGAAATGCGATCCAGGCACTATCTCCAACACGCACATAATCCGCAACAGGCTGGTTAAGTCCGCGCTGATCTTATCTATTATGCCTTTTAACACGTTAACCCCAAAGGTTCTGGAAAAAATTGAAAGCGTCTGTGCCCAGGGCTGTAAAAAAGTAAACTATATTATTCAGTGCTATTCGCAACACATTGATATTAATGAATTAGATGGATTCAGTGAAATAGAGAAAAAACAAATACTTGAGGTGCTATCTGACATCATGGCAACTTACTCTGAGACTAGAGATTAACCTGAATGTTTCAGCCTATCACTACCCCGCCGTTGCGGTTAACAAAGTTTCCTGTTTTATCATTTCAGGTGTTTCAAAACTCAGACGCCCCAGTACACCACTGCGGATTTCGTGGATTAGAATTTCTGCACTCCGTTGCATGTCAACGATTCCGCCTGCTCGCAAACAGCCGCGTTTACTGCCAATAGCAGCTAATAGTTTTGTTGACGAAACGGGTAACTGAGTTAGGCGGTAACGCTCTAAGAGTAAATCTGAGTAAGCCCGTAACAGGTAATCCGCAGCAAAATCAGCAATATCTTCAAAATCCAGCGCGGTATTCTTAATTGCGCCGGTTACCGCCAGACGATAACTGCTATTTTCATTATCAATTTTTGGCCAGAGAATGCCCGGTGTATCCGACAGCGCCATACCATTATCCAGCATAATACGTTGTTGCGGTAGAGAAACATTTTTTGTTACTGCCGGTTCATCACCAACTTTGGCGACTGTTCTACCTGCCAGGGTATTAATTAGAGTAGATTTGCCAACATTTGGAATCCCCATAATCATAATGCGAATATTTTTTGCCGCCGTATTTCGATGCGGTAACATTTTGCGACATAACGCGGCAAGCTTTTTTATTTTTTCTGGTTCCTGCATACACACCGCCTGCGCTTTAACGCCCTGCTCTTTCTCCAGATGCTGCAACCAGCGCTGTGTAATGACCGGGTCAGCCAAATCGCTTTTATTTAACAGTTTGATACAGGGGCGCTGTTTTCGTAGTGCGGCCACCATTGGGTTTTCACTACTAAATGGAATACGCGCATCCATCACTTCAATCACCAGATCAATAGTCGGCATTGCCTCGGTTATCTTGCGCCGGGCTTTGTTCATATGCCCTGGGTACCATTGTACAGCCATAGTTATTTCCAGTAACAGAGAGATTACAGGCGGATTGCATGCTCAATCGCAATCGCGCTCATATTCACCAGACCACGCACGGTGATAGACTGTGCAACCACATGTGCAGACCTGTCCACACCCATCAATATGGGACCGATGGTAACACCACCTAACATCTTCAGTAAATTTACGGAGATATTGGCAGCATCAATATTGGGCATTATTAACAGGTTGGCACTGCCTTTGAGTTTTGACTCAGGATAAAGCCGGTTACGTATTTCTTCGGATAATGCGGCATCAGCATGCATCTCGCCATCCACCTCCAGCTCAGGCACTGTTTGATGCAATATCTTTAATGCCCGACGTACTTTTTCTGCAGATTCATTTTTGGAGGAACCAAAGTTAGAATGTGATACCAAAGCAACTTTGGGTGTAATTCCAAAACGACGAATTTCCTCGATAGCCAACAAAGTGGATTCGACCAGCTCATCAGTATCTGGGTGATCAGTGACATGGGCATCACAGATGAACAGCGTTTGTGTCGGCAGTAAATGCGCGACCAGTGTTGATGCCTGTCTTATACCAGGTGCTTTGCCGATAACATCTAGAATTGAATTAAGGTTGCGACTAAACCCGCCAACAACCCCAACAATCATTGCATCCGCAGTACCATTTCTAACCATCAATGCGGCTAGCACGCAATGGGTATTGCGCACGATATATTGCGCCGCATCGGGGGTAACGCCATTACGCCCCATCAGCTGATGATAGGCAGAAACATACTCAGTTATCGCAGAAAAATTTTGTGGGTCAATAATATCAATGTCGATATCCAGCTTTATACGTAAACCCAATTTTTGCATACGCTGTTTGATCACTTCGGTATGACCAATGAGTATGGGCCTGGCAATAGTATTATCCACAATTTGCTGCGCCGCCTGTAAAACTCTGTCGTCTTCACCTTCAGCAAATACCAGTTTTTTTTCACAACCACAAACGTGATCAAAAATAGGCCGCATAAAAAACCCCGTGTGGTAATTAAAATTTTGTAACTTTAAACGATACTCGTATAAATTTTGAATTGGACGGGTTGCAACCCCACTGTCCATCGCGGCTTTAGCTACCGCATAGGAGAGCTCAACCATCAGACGCGGATCGAATGGTTTGGGTATGAGATAATCTTTACCAAAAATATCCGCCTGACCACCATAGGCTTTAATGACCCAATCCGAACTTTCCTGCTGCACAAGATCCGATAATGCTTTCACACAGGCCAGTTTCATTGCCTCATTAATGGTTGTTGCGCCCACATCAAGTGCACCGCGAAAAATAAATGGAAAACATAAAACATTATTGACCTGGTTTGGATAATCTGAACGGCCAGTACAAATAAGTGCATCGGTGCGTGTTTGTTGAACCAGCTCAGGTAATATTTCTGGTGTCGGATTTGCCAGCGCCATAACCAATGGGTGGTCGGCCATTTTTTTCAACATAGAAGGCTTTAACACATCCGGTGCCGATAAGCCGAGAAATATATCCGCATCATCAATAACATCGTTTAATGTACGGGCATCTGTCTCGATAGCATAAACAGACTTCCATTTATCCATCAGTGCTTGCCTGCCTTTGTAGACGACGCCAGCTATATCGGTAACAATAATATTTTCTTTTGGTAAGCCTGCGCTCACCAGCTGATTTAAACAGGCCAGCGCTGCCGCACCTGCACCCGATGTAACCAGTTTAACATTTTCAATGCGTTTACCTGTTATCTTTAAACCACTGAGTACTGCGGCTGCAACAATAATTGCAGTACCGTGCTGGTCATCATGAAAGACAGGAATAGCCATACGCTGACGTAATTGTTGTTCAATTTCAAAACATTCCGGGGCTTTAATGTCTTCCAGATTGATGCCACCAAATGTTGGTTCCAGACTGGCGACGGTTTCCACAAACTGATCAACACTGGATTGATTAATTTCAATATCGAATACATCAATACCGGAGAATTTCTTAAATAGTACGGCTTTACCTTCCATTACTGGCTTGGATGCCAGCGGGCCGATATTGCCTAATCCCAGTACGGCACTGCCATTGGTGATAACACCAACCAGATTTGAACGAATACTGTAAAGTGCGGCATTATGTGGATCTTTAACAATCGCCTCACAGGCAGCAGCAACCCCTGGTGAATAGGCCAGACCAAGATCATGTTGGGTTGCCAGTGGTTTCGTTGAGGTGATTTCTAACTTGCCTGGAACTGGAAACTGATGGTATTCCAGTGCATCTTTATCCAATTCTGACATGGTGAAACCTCTATAATTTATTATGGTTTTCTCACGGTTAATGCAGCGCTCACCCCTCAGTATGCACCAATAACGTCAAGCCAGAGAGAGGCCAACGATGAAATATAATAACCTAAAAGACACAGTGTCGATACCAGTAATGGACAGGGCAAAGCAAAGTTTTTAACTTCACTGTGCAAACAGGAATGGACAGGTTGTTTTAGCCAGAAAGTGGAGGCGCTGCAATTTATTTTTTTATCAATGATTTTTTGCACTATTAGTTAGTTACGCAGTATTCATTATCCGGCCTCATATAAAAAATGGCCTACACCATATTTTGTCCCATTCATTGGCGCAAAGGTGCTTTTACACAAGACGAAATACTTATTCCAGTAATCAACTTCTTCCAGACTAATAACCGCAGGATATAAGTCATCAATGCCTTGCCAGAAGCGCTTATGCCAGTCATCCAGTGTTCGTACATAGTTCTTGCCATTAATAAACCAATGATCAACAAAAGTTAAATGTGTATTATGCCGAGCGGCTTCTGTTATTGGCCAGATATGCCCTCCAGGAAAATAATTACCAATCAATGTGTCGCTGGCATCCAGGAATTGAGGAATGGTGTCTTTTGAGACAATGTAATGACTTAGGCATTTACCCCCCGGTTTAATCACCTGTGAAATTTTTTTAAATACCTGATCAATATTGGTTACATGCTCAAACATGCCAAGGATGATAACGCAGTCAAAAACCTGATCAGGTATTTCTGCTTCACTTATATCTTCAAAATATTTTTGAATTAACGTGAAGCGCGTATTATCAAAAGTATTTTCTGCTGACATTAAAGTCTTCCGTATATAATCTGTCTGTACCAGACTGGGATTAACGCCTGTAATTGTCACATTTGGAAATTTGGATAATATATATTTTGACAAGCCACCAAAACCACAACCAAGATCCAGTATATTTTGACCATCCTCAAGTTGTACCCGCTCTATGAGTAAATCATATTTATGTCTTTGCCCCTCCTCAACACTGATGTTCTCAATGTCTAGCTCGTCTGTGGCGTTATAATAGCCAACAGAATAAGCCAGAAAATCATCATCAAGAAATTGGCTGTATAATTTCAAATCCTGGTTATAGCTAATATCAATTGATTCTTTTTTTGTATTAACTGCAGCGATACCACCATCAAATGAGCTAACGCCATAGATTTCAGGAACATTGTGATTACCTTCCCAACGTTCATATTCCCGAGTGAAATACTGTACCATCTGTTTTTCAAACTTGATGATTTCTGGCGAACCGTAAGCATAAATTTCTTTATCGGCTAATTTCTCAATGATATTTTCAGACATTTTCATTACTCAGTAAGCAAAATTTATACATATTTTTTAACCACCAGCACTGCATTCAAACCACCAAAAGCAAATGAATTAGACAGCGCAACATTCACTTTCTGTTCACGCGCTTCAATGGGTACATAATCAAGGTCACACTGCTTATCGGCTTCGGTAAAGTTTGCCGTAGGCGGAATACAGTCATACTCCATCGCTAATATAGTCGCTGTCAATTCAAGCGCGCTCGATGCCCCCAGAACATGACCATGCATGGATTTAGTTGAAGAAATAGCCAGCCTGTTAGCATGTACACCAAAGACATTATGGATGGCCTGCGTTTCAATGACATCATTCATCTGCGTTGCCGTACCATGTGCGTTAATGTAATCCACCTCATCAACGGCAATGCCTGCATGTTCCAGAGCCTTTGCCATAACCTGGCTCAGGCCATTAATATCAGGCCGAGTTATATGTCCAGCATCTGATGACATCGCGCAACCAGCCAGTTCAGCATAAATATGCGCACCGCGTTGTTTTGCATGTGTTTCAGATTCAAGCACCAGCATCCCTGCACCTTCTCCCAGTATCAGCCCTGAGCGATTTTTACTGAAAGGTCGACAGGTGTCATTTGACACTACACGTAATGCTTCCCAGGCTTTCAACAGGCCATAAGTAAATGGTGCGTCGGTACCGCCAACCAGTGCAATATCTGAATACCCAGCCTGTATCATCAGGCTACCTTGTGCAATGGCATGTGCACTTGATGCACAGGCTGCTGCCAGAGAAAATACCGGACCTTTAATCCCTAGTTGTCGACTCACCATACTGGCCGCTGCACTGGGCATACCTTTTGGAATAGTGAGTGGATGAACCCGCGAATGTTGTTTTACATAGAGTTGATGATAGGTATCTTCATCCGTGTGTTTACCACCGCAACCACTGCCAATGATTGCCGCTGCATCTTTTACCGCTTCATCATCAGTCAAACCCGCATCCAACAGCGCTTCACGCGCTGCAATAACCGCTAGCTGCGAAAATCGATCCAGCAAGGTGAGTTCGTCGGCAGAAAAATATTGCAGTGGGTCATAGCTATCAAGAGCCGCCCCCACCGATATTCTGGTGCCATCAATTAATGGCGATAATGGTCTGATAGCAGAGTAACCACTGCTCAACGATGTCCAGAATTCAGTGATATTCGAACCCAGTGCTGACAATGCACCTAAACCGGTAATTACAACGCGGCCATTCATCATTCAGCTGTATAAATATCGTTCCAACAGACAACGATCATGCCGCATGAGCTTTACGCAGGGTGTCAATTTCACTGACAATATCAGCAACCGTTCGCATATTTTCGATCCGCTCATTCGGTATTTCGATATCGAATTCCTCTTCAAGATCATAAAGAACGGTAATGGCTTTTAGTGAATCCAGACCGAGATCCTTCAGTTGTGCATCAGGGACAATTTTTTCGGCTGGACATTGGGCTGTGGCACTTATGACTTCGACTACTTTAAATAGAATCATGACTCTCCAGCTATTTTTTCTCAGTTATTTTTCTTTATATACTACTGGAACAGATAAAAAGGATACTGATTGCTCAAGATACGCTGCCAATACATCCATGTAAGCTCGACATCCGCATCTCTGCGGCTGACGAGCTTGAACAATCAGTATCCTTTTCATCCATCCTGTTAGTAAGAATAGATAAATATAATGATTCTCAACTATTTATTGACGATTTCTATCCTCCTGTTGATCATCTTAACATCATGAATAGTAGCGGAATCGATGCGTTTACATTAATTTAATATTTAATATTTAAAACGCAACAACATTAACATTGTTTGGTAGTATGTTGATTATATTTAACTTGACATAATATATTAAAAAGCGTTTTATGCGCATAAGGATTAATGAGTGATTAACTGGATGCCGCTACCATAAAAATAATTTTTATGGTTAAACGATAAACATAAAATTTATGAATTTTGATTCAGACTCACTACTGCCTCATAGTGACATAGAGGGTGAAAACCCGCTAACAGCTAACGCAAACTTTACTCAGTTCAGTACGCGTTATGATTGTGATACCCAATCCATTTGGTGCTGGATGCAACCAAAACCTCGCCCCTGTCTTAATCCCATATTACTAAACGAACTGGAGCAGTTACAACGCCGGTTAAAAAAAAGTTATGCCGAGCAAAAAAATAATTCCTCATGGCAATTCAAACAACTTATTCTTGCTTCCCGCTCCCCTGACATTTACAACCTGGGTGGTGATCTGGGCCTGTTTAAGCAACTGATTCTGAATAAAGATGAAACCAGTCTACAGCGGTATGCATATCGCTGTATCCAACTGGTACACCAAAACATGAAAAATTTGGAGTTACCCATTACGATGATCGCATTGGTGCAAGGGCAAGCTTTAGGTGGCGGTTTTGAGTGTGCGCTTTCCTGTGATGTTATCATTGCAGAACGTGGTACAAAAATGGGTTTCCCGGAAATTCTTTTTAATCTATTTCCAGGTATGGGAGCCTATAATTTACTCACAAAACGTATTGATCCCAGCCTCGCTGAGCGGATGATTCTCAGTGGGCGAACCTACAGCGCAGAGAAATTATATGATATGGGTGTGGTCGATATACTTGCCAATGTGGCGGATGGTGTGAATACCACCAATCATTACCTAAAACGCCACCAACGTTCGCGTAATGCTATCGAAGCGGTAAAAAAAGCGGGTAAAATTGTGCACCCTGTTACTGAGCAGAATTTAATTGACGTTGTTGATATATGGGTTGAAGCAGCCATGCAACTCTCAGAGAAAGATCTGAATAAAATGGAGCGTCTTATTTATGCACAAAATGCACTGGATGATAAAACCGCTAATACAAATAAGAAGCATAAATATATCCCCCGGCATGGTGAGTGGCGAAAACATACAGCGGATGAATTTCCTTTAATTACGCACCTCGGCGAAAACGTGTTATATAATCGTCGACAACATGATCGCCGAGATCAATCGATCTGACTCTCTGAAGAACTGACCCAATGTCTGCATTAGTTTTTAAGCTCAACCATGTACCCGAAGATGAAGCCAGTGATATTCGTGAAATACTGGATGCTAATCAAATTAACTATTACGAGACCACTGCGGGTAACTGGGGTATTTCCATGCCAGCAATCTGGGTAAAAGAAAAAACTCAGGTTGAACAGGCTAAAATACTCATCAATACTTATGAACAACAACGTTCACGACAGGAAAAAGCGAAATACCAGCAAAAAAAACGCCAGGGTGAACAGCAAAAACTGATTCATGTGTTTAAACACAAACCATTAAATGTCATCATTTATTTTTCAATCATCGTGCTGGTGTTATACTTATCATTCAGACTAGTTGTCGATTTTTCGCGTTAATACAAGCGGATTTTTACGCGTATAAAAAACGCACTAATGAGAAAAACTTGAATCACGAATAATTTTAATAAAGAGTCTTAATTATGTCATCAATGCAAGAAATTGAATTAGACCGTCACCACAATGAATTAGTCAAAGACGTTAAATCGCTGGTTGAAAAATATCGCCGCGCAATGGACTGGGATATTCCTGAAAATGATGAAAAAGAAGGGGATGTGCTTATTTTTGCCGCTATTCAAAAGGCACTGGATGCAATACAACGGATTGACTGAGACTGGCTTTAAGTGCCTATAAAAAATCAATCAGACAACAGGTGAAGGCGTTCAGCATTAAACTCAATTATATCACCGGCAAGCATTTTTTTACGTTTACGCCGCTCAACTTCACCATTAACCATGACTTCACCTGCTTCAATCGCTAATTTTGCGATACCACCACTAGGGACCAGTCCTTCAAATTTTAAAATTTTATACAACTCAACCGGTTGCTGATTTAGCTTTACTTCTCTACACGGTTTTTTTGTTAAAGGTTTATTACACATCAATAGTATTGTCCATGCCAGGGAAACTCTGATTAAGTCCGGGTTTCCCTGGCTATCCAAATCGTCCATCAATTCGTGGTTTAACTAAAGCTGTCAGATAAAAAACCAGCATCAAAATAAATGCCCCTATCCATAGGAACTGCGAAATTAATATCCACAGATAATAATAATCCCTATAAAATATAGGGATTATTGAACGAAAAATAGCGCCTGTTGTTAGCAGTATAAATACCCACGATAAACCTTCAGGCGGTTCAAACACACTTCTACCTGTATGGCCTAAAATAACTCGAGCCATCATCCCGGTGGTAATTAAACCAATGCCACCATAAGTCATCATATGCAAAGCCAAATAGGGAATAAGATGCAGCCTCATACCCAGTGACTGAGTGAGTATGCCTAGCGCAATAAAGGCTAACGAGACATGCAAAACCCAGACCAGTGGTTTTTTCCATATTTCGTGATCATACCAGCCCCAAAGTCTGAATGCCGTTAATAACGCCATCAGTACACCGCTAATTAACAAAATAGACTGCCAATGGAATAAATCTGCCAGCACAAAAAACACATAAACCAGTAGTGACAGGTAACCGGCAGCAGGCCAGTCCTTAACATTTTCAGCATGGCTGACCCCATTTTTTGTAAATCCGGGGATAACGCGTGCGCCCATCATCAGAGCTAAAGCAATAATAGAGTAAACAGACAGTAATAAAACTGGGTTTGCCCAGGCTAATGGTAGCCAGCCTAAAGCGGTACTAAGAAATAAAATATCCAGGATAGCCAATAATATAAGTTTTCCGACAATCCCCCACTGTTTGTTATGACCTGTTTTTATCAGGGGCCGGATTATTGCGGTAATCAGTGTAATATAAAATAGGCAACTGCTGAGTAAGATAAATATCAGCACTTGTGGATAGGGATAAAAGGCTAAACATCGCGCTATAAACCAGAATAGAAAGATGATGAATAACCCGGGGCCATTTCTTGTCGTCTGGCCTGTCCAGTTTTGTGTCGCGGTTAATAGAAAGCCTGAAATAACGGCAATCGTGTAACCAAATACCATTTCATGACCATGCCACTGTCCGCGCGAAATTTTTGCTAGTGGAATCTCCCAGTGGAAATAAAGCTCCGCGGTCCAGATAGAGATTGCGACTATCGCAAAAACAATCGCACTAAGAAAAAATAGGCGAAAACCGCTTTGCAACAATGGCATGGTAGCCACGGGTTTAGTATTATCTATCTGCATTATTTAACCGTATACCTGTTTAAAAAATATTAGCTGCATGCTGATTAACCACTGAATTATTACTGAAACGGATGAAAAGAATACTTATTATTCAAGACCGTCATCCGCAGGGATGCGGGGTCGAGTTTACATGGATGTATTGACAGCATGTCTTAATAATAAGTATTCTTTTCATCCATCCTGTGAGTAAATATCTGGGTTAATTAAAATCCGAGCTTGATTCAGAGGCTCTATCCTGTTCTCTTAATATTATCGACGGAATAAAATTCTCTTTCCTTGATCTCTATCAACTACGTTCAGATTGCTTTATTCCAGAAATTATTTCGAGGCGGAGTTATAAGTGCCAGCCGAATTATAAGCCATAATCAATATCCTATACCCCTGCTTTTAATCAGATATACTCATCGTGTGAATGAAAAAACTCTTTTCATTTAGCACATACTCTATGCAACCAACCACACAGAGGCATTACCTTACACTCATACCATTAGTGGGTTGCAGATTACAGGGTAAATTGGCGGCGATTGAAATATCTTCCCACGATAGCACACCTACTATTGCATCTGCATCATTCCTGCTGTCACGGTCATTCATAACAAGCGCAATAGAAGATTGCTCATTACGCAATTGTGCAAAGACATTGATGACGGACATGGTTTCGCTGACTCGGCTATAGTGCGATTCAGCGAATTGCTGTAATGGAGTCTCTGGCTTACTGCTTTGCAGTGCAACCGTCAGGATTTGTGCGGAGATAACCGCACGTATCTGACCCTGATCAAGCAGAATAAGGTGAGGATAATGTCCAATGCGCATATTTTTCGCAGGCAAATCACCTATTTTTGCATCCGCATTAAGGATTATATAGGGCGGTTGCACGATATCCAGCACTCTGTGCGTTAAATAGAGGTGGCTCTGTAGCGATGTTGGCACATGATGCCCGCGCCGCACCAGTTTAAGCGTGTAGATATTTTCTGCCAACAGGTAGCGCCGAATAGCATAGGCCAGTGAAACTGCAATCACCAGCGGCACGATAATGTTATAGTCATGTGTCATTTCAAGAATCATGACAACGGCGGTAACTGCCGCGCCTGTACTTGCGCCAATCATACATGCCATACCGATTACTGCACTGGTTACCGGATCAACTGCGAGTGCAGGATAAAGCTGATTGCTAATAATAGCCAGGCCAGCACCCAGCGCGGCTCCCATAAACAGGGCAGGAGAAAAAACGCCACCCGAAGCGCCAGAACCCAGAGTTAGTGAAACCGTTAACAGTTTCATTACTAGCAGAAATAATAGCATCCATACTTCGGTTAATTTTCCATCTAGAACATCTTGAATGGTGGCATAACCTACGCCCTGAATATAATAATGCCCAAAATATTGCATCATTAGATACATCGCAATGCCGACCAGCAACATACCCAACATATGACGGCTATAATAATTACCGGGCAAACGATTAAACCAGTCTTCAAACAGGTAGATAGCATGTATATAAATCATTGCCAGTCCCCCCATAATTAGCCCCAGGGCAGCATAAATAAAGAAATTAGTTACCGACAGATCCGCTGGTACGGCCAGTGTTAGTGGTGGAATGATGAATGATGGATCAGTGCCAAAGTACAAAAGACCAATATAACTGGCTGTTGCTGTGGCAATCATCACCGGAACTAACGTACGGGCACTGATTTCCACCATCATGATCTCAACTGCAAACAGAACGCCTCCCATCGGCGTATTGAAAGTAGCCGCAATACCGCCACCTGCACCGGCCGCTATCAGGGTGTTGCGCTGCCAAAGCGGCAGGTTTAGCCATTGTGCCATGACTGATCCAAAAGTCGCACCGATCTGTATAATCGGCCCCTCACGACCCACTGCACCACCTGAGCCAATAGAAATGGCCGATGCCAGGGACTTGATAATGGCCACCTTGGAACGAATAATTCCACGGTTATAGTTAATGGCATCAATGACTTCTGGTACCCCGTGTCCTTTGGCTTCAGGCGCAAAGGTTTTCACTAAAAAAGCGACCAGTAGCGCACCGACAACGGGTACCGCTATAATGGCTATACCGAGGCTACTTTCCGGTGTATGGAGTAAGGTATTATAATCAAAACTCCATTGGCCAAAAAACATCAGGTTATGGAACAACGCAATAAGTAAACGGAAAATAATTGCGCCCAAACCAGCAATACCCCCCACCAGCAAGGCATAAAGAATTAGCAGCATGGCAATACGCGGTCCGACTCAAGTCTGTCTTTAAGGTACCATAGCATCTGTTTTCATACTCTGTATAAGGGTTTAATTTTTGTCATGGGCTATCTAAATTACGTTTACGGCGAAACAGCAATAGCAGCGGAGCCAGAACCAGAAAACTCAACATGATAAACCAGAAGGCATCAACAAAACCAATCATACTGGCCTGCTGTTCAAGGCCGTGAGCCAGTATCTGGGGAGTCAGCGAATCAGCAAGACTCAGATGCTTTACCGACAGCCATTGTTGTAACGCCGGATTATATGGATTGATATTACCGCCGAGTCGATTCCAGTTAGCTTGTGTCATACGCGTAACAATCGTTACCGCAATTGATATGCCTACGGCACTGCCAATGGTTCGCGCCAGATTAAAAATAGCCGACCCCTGATCAGTCGCCGTGGGCGGCAGGGTTTCATAAACCAATGTGGACAGCGGTACGAAGATCATACCCATCCCAATGCCCTGTAAAATACTCGGTCCGATAAACCAGTTAATGGATGTATCAAGATTATACCAGGTCATCATCCAGGTGCCACCGGCGGCGAGTATAAGACCCACCAGTACCAGACGCGGCGCGCCGACTCGGTTGATTACCCGTGATACGGCAAACATTCCAATTGCCGATGCCAGCCCCCGAGGAGCCATTACTAACCCCGTAGTTTGTGCCGGGAAATTAAACAACCGCTCCAGCATCAGTGGTTGCAGCGCAATGGTGCCGAACAATCCCATGCCAAAAACTGCCATCATTAATGAGGCCAGTGTCAGATTACGATCTTTCAGCAACGGTAACTGCAAGAGACTATTCCCCTGTGACCGGCTACGTAGTACAAAGCCTATCACTCCGAACAAACTCATTGTTGCCAGTGTTAAAATCATCCCTGACTGAAACCAGTTTTCCTGGTTGCCGCGGTCAAGCATTATTTGCAGACTACCGATGCCCATAGCAAGCAGCAACGCACCGATCCAGTCAAAGTGCAGCTTGCGCATGGGTTCAGGCTTGATCAGCCGCGAAATCATCCATAGATTAATAATACCAATGGGAACATTAATATAAAACACCCAACGCCAGTCAAGATGCTGGGTAATGTATCCTCCCAGTGTTGGCCCCAGAATTGGCCCCAGCATGATTCCCACGCCCCATAGTGCCATCGCTTTACCCCGCTCATCACCGGGAAAACTATCCACCATAATCGATTGTGATAATGGAATGACCGCGGCACCAAATGCACCCTGCAACAAGCGAGAAATAACCATTTCAGTCAACGAATCTGCCTGCCCGCAAAGTGCTGAAGCAACAACAAAACCGGCAATACTAATCAGCATCAGCCGCCGTCGTCCCAACCAGCTCGCCAGAAAGCCACTCAGGGGGATAAAGATCGCTTCCATCACAATATAAGCGGTCAGAACCCAGGTGATCTGGTCAGCAGTAGCGCCTAGCGACCCCATCATATGAGGTAGCGCCACATTAACAATCGTCATATCAAGAATGACCATAACGGTGGCAAGCATAACCGCTATACTGAGCAGCCAGCGGGGTGTATCTGCTGATACGGTGGGCGTATGCGGGACTGTCACTGTAACCACAGATTTAGCGGGAACACATCATTTTCCATTTTTTGAGGACGAGTTCATTGGCTTGCTAAGTTGGGTGGAACCCGTGGTGTCAATAAACACGGAACAACTTGCACCAATGCGTAAGGGGAATTGGCTGTTGAGATTGGTAATACGTATCCGCACCGGAAACCGCTGAGTCACCTTGACCCAGTTTCCCGTTGCATTTTCTGGCGGTAATAGAGAAAATGCGGCACCACTTGCTGGACTTAACGACACCACAATGCCATGAAACGTCCGATCTGGATACATGTCCACGCTAATACTGGCAGGCTGCCCCAACCGGATACGGTTAAGATCGGTTTCCTTGTAGTTGGCATTGACCCAAAAGGTTTGATCTTCAACCAGTGGGAACAATTGTTGTCCCGGTTGAACAACATCCCCTGGCCGTACTGGGACTTTCCCCAACATGCCCGCAGCTGGTGCCTTAATTGTTGTATAGGAAAGACTTAAACGCGCCTGAGCAAGCGCGGCTTTGGCGATGCTAATACTGGCATCGGCTTCATCCTGCTCCCGTAATGCACGGCTGTAATTCGCCTGGGCAAGAGCAAGAGCAGCGGCGGCTTCGTGTTGTATATCACCGGCAGAATCCGTCTGATTCTGCGATACAGATTTACTTGCCAGTAGATGAACATCATGTTTATAGTTGCGCCGAGCATTATCCAGTTGTGCCTGCCGTTGCCGAATACCGGCATTGGCTGCCTGTACACTGGCAACCGCAGCCAGTTTCTGTTGCTGTGCGAGTGCCAGTTCAGCCTGTGTACGTTGCACGGCAATTTGATAAGGTTGAGCATCAATCTGCAACAGTAACTGGCGCGGTTTTACATGCTGGTGGTCTTGCACAAAAACATGGGTAAGACGTCCGCTGACCTGAGGTCGAATACGCACAACATGTGCCGTAATATAAGCATCCGATGTTGCAGGATATTCGATTTGATGTCGCCAGTATAAATACAGGCCAGCTGCTGCCACCGCCAGAAAAATCAGCAATACCAGAGGTTTTGATTTTATCATAGCGTGACACCTGAAATAACCCGTTTTGGTGTATTAGCGCACCACCACTGAAGTCGTCCAGAGTAGACTTTACCTGGTGAATAATACACGTTGCATTTCCTCTGCCTCATTGCCAGTTTAACCATGATGAAAGCCCTGAGTCGGTGCTTTTGGTTGCAGTGGTGGTGAGGCTTCAAGTTCAGCAACAACTTTACTGATGTCGGTAATTAACATATCGGCCATATCACGCGAAAAACCTTCGCGTATCACAATCCGCAATACCGCAATTTCTGTTGCATCAGGCGGCATTGTATAAGCGGGTACCTGCCAGCCACGTATACGCAGACGCTCAGAGACATCATATACCGAATAAGATGAAGCATCTTTAAGGCGAAAAGCGAAAACGGGGATAGCACTACCATCGCTGAGTAATTCAAACGGACCCAGTTCTGTTATACGTGCGGATAACTCAGTTGCCGTGTCACGTAGCGCAGACATAATGCGGGTGTAACCCTCACGTCCAAGACGCAGAAAGTTATAATACTGCCCAATAATCTGATTTCCTGGGCGCGAAAAATTCAACGTAAAGGTCGCCATATCACCACCCAGATAATTGACGTGAAAAACCAATTCGTCCGGCAAATGCCGTTGATCTCGCCAGACTGCCCAACCAACTCCAGGGTAAACCAGGCCATATTTATGGCCTGATACATTAATAGATACAACATTGGGCAGACGAAAATCCCAACGCAGATCGGGGTGAATAAAGGGCGCAACAAACCCCCCGCTAGCCGCATCAATGTGCAATGGCACGGCCAGATTATGTGCCGTATTGTGAGCTACCACGGCATCATGAATGGCTTCAATCGGCTCAAACTCGCCGGTGAAAGTCGTACCAAGAATAGCAACGACACCAATCGTATTTTCATCAATGCGGCTGGTGACTGCATCAGGTTCAATCGTGTAACGGCCCTCTGACACGGGGATATAACGCGGTTCAACTTCCCAGTAACGACAAAACTTTTCCCACACTACCTGTACATTGGAGCCTAGAATCAAATTAGGCTTGCTGGCTGATTCAGCTGTGGCCTGTCGGCGTTTGCGCCAGTTCCATTTCATTGCCATACCAGCGAGCATCACTGCTTCACTGGAACCAATGGCCGAAACGCCTACCGCGTCCCCATCTTCCGGGGCATGGAGCAGACGTGCAATCATATTCACACAGCGCGTTTCAATTTCTGCTGTCTGTGGATATTCATCCTTATCAATCATGTTTTTATCAAACGTTTCGGCCATCAGTCGTTCGGCCTCCGGCTCCATCCAGGTAGTTACAAAGGTAGCAAGATTGAGCCGTGCATTACCATCAAGCATCAACTCATCGTGAATCAGGCGGTAAACGGTTTCCGGCGGTAACTCCCCATCAGGCAGCGTGTATCTGGGCACGGGTTCTGTCATCGCGCGGGAACCATAAGCAGGGCTAAGTTTAACGTCGGGTTGTAATTTCCTGACCATCGTAGTTACTCCTTTTCGCTGGTCACCCACTCAGGGTGACGCCAGTGATACAGTAGTTGTGGCGCGACCAGCATCACCAATAGAGTGACAAGCATGGTCAGCGCATAAGCTCCGGCACCAATATTAGTACCGGGTGGTAAAAAACCAATGATAAAACAGATAAAAGTGGTCACAAAACCTGCTCCCGCAACCAGCCATAATCCCCAACTGGCCCCACCAGGAATGCGGTAAGGGCGGTGGGTATCCGCATGTGAATAACGCAGGCGAATTGCAGCGGCAAACAACATCAGGTACATCGCACCGTAGAGGATGACTGCCATCGATGTGAGGAGTAAAAAAGCACTGTCTACGGAGGGAACGATGAGAAAAACCAGTGCCACAACACTCATCAGACCAGCCTGTACCATTAACAAATTGCGGGGCACACCATTGGCATTACATGCCTGTAATACTGGCGGTAAATTCCCCGCACGGCCTGCCGCCCACAAGCCTTTAACCGGCCCTACCACCCAGGTACTCACCTGCCCTGCTGCACCCAGTGCAACCAGTACGGCAACAGGAGGTAATAACCAACCAATATGCCAGGTATTCAATAACATTTGCATTGCCTGTACGCTGCCAGAAACCATATCTAGCTGAGTTCTGGGTACTACTACTGCAACTGCCAGCCCGCCAAGTAGCGTCAGGACAAAACCAAGGATAGCGGCAGAAAACACGGCAAGGGGATAGTTACGTCGTACATTGTGTACATCTTTGGCATGACTGGCTGAGACTTCAATGCCAACCACCCCAAAAATAAAACTTAGAAATAGCACCAGACTTTGTTTAGCATGACTCGTGGGTAACCAGTTGTCCGTTGCCATTGTCAAATCCAGATGCAGCGGATGCCCCTGGACGACATAGAACAGTGCCAAACTAACCAGTAATAGCGTTGGTAATAATACACCGGCACCAAGGCACACGCTCGAAATTAGACCAGAAGCGCGCATACCGCGTAGATTCAATAGAGTCGCCATCCAGTACACTAACAAAATGACTGCAACGATAAAAATACGCGATCCAGCCAGTGCCGGATTGATTGCATACGCCAGACTGGCTGCCACATAAGAGAGAATTGAGGTGATACCAAATAAACTTTGTACCCACTGCAACCATACCGCAGTGAGCCCCCAACGGGTGCCAAAAGCGGCTTCAACCCAGTGAAAAACACCATTCTTTGGCCAGGCAGTAGCCAGTTCTGCCGATACCAGCGCAACGGGGATCAAAAAAGCAAATACCGTAACGAGATTAAAAAACACCATTCTCATACCCGTATCGGCCATCATTGGCATATTGCGCAACGTCATAAATAGCGCCGCTGTCATCAAAGTAAGTGACAGTACACCAATACGTGCAGTTGGCTTAGCGCTGTTTAATGCGGATTTACTCGTCTTCAAATTTACAGTCCCCAATCTCTTTAGGTCGAAACAGGTGTAGACATTCAGCTTGCCCGGATTTTCTTAATGCGCCAGGAAAATTAAGGCGAAAACAGGCAACAGCGCAGGTTGTCATTAATTTACCGCTGGCAGAACGTGGGAGCGGCAGCCGAGTGAGATGATGTACCAGGTCATCCATGCCGGGGTTGTGTGCCAGGACCAGTAAACATTGGTTTTCATTGGCATAAAGCTCGATAATTTCGCATAGATTTTCTTTATCGGCAAGATAAAGCCTTGGTTCAACAAGAACATTCTGTTTCGTGACCGGCAGATTATTTAATAGCAAGTTTGCTGTTTCCAGAGTACGACGTGCGCTCGATACCACCATCCTGTCAGGGACAATATCCATTTTCCCAAGGTAGGCTCCCATGCGGTCAGCATCCTGAGTGCCGCGGTCACTCAACGGCCTGTCTATATCAGCAGTATGTCTAAACCAGTCTGATTTAGCATGGCGCACTAATATTAGATCAAGCATTTAGTTGGGTTTCCTGAAAAGCCGTATTTTTATGCAAAATTACACAATTGTGGAGGATTTATTATGTGGACAAAAAATTGCTTTTACAATGATTAAAGCCGGTAATTGTCCACAAATTTCATGGCACTTTGATTGTGGGAGGCATTGTGTATGGTTCAAACGGTTATAAAATTGATAACAGACTAACAGTACAGATGAAAAGGCTAGCCATTGTTCAAGGCTGTCAGCCGCAGGGATGCGGGTGTCGAGCCGGCATGAATGTATTCACCGCGTGTCTTTAACCATGGGTAGTCTTTTTATTCGCTTCAGTAATATAATGACTTTTTTGATGCCAACGCGCTTTTCTTTTTACTTTTTATGCGACTCAGTAGTAATTGCCGCACTCAGGTTCTATTTCATGGCATACTTGCTCTCCGGTAAGAGTGACCAAAAACACCCGCTATGAAACAGAATAACGCCAGCATCATTAAAGCCAACCTGAAGCAAAACCACCTGTTTTCCAAACTGACTGAACTACAACTTGATCAAGTTTACCAGCACAGCCGCATCTATAAACTGGATGATGGCCAGATACTTTTCAATCAGGCGGATGAAGTCAGCGACTTTTACATGGTGATAAGTGGCAAAATCAAACTGTTTCGTATCTCAGCCGATGGTCAGGAAAAAATTATCGAGATCATTAAGCCTGGTCAAGTTTTCGCTGAAGCGCTCATGTTTACTGACCAGAAAGATTATCCCGTTAGCTCAGCAGCACTGTTTCCGTCAGAAATTATTGCGGTAAATGGAAAATATTTTAAAGAAATGTTGTGGAATTCAACCGACACCTGCTTCCTCATGCTGGGTGCAATGAGCTTACGCCTGAGAACGCTGGTTAATGAAATTGACACCCTGACATTACACAGCGGCACCCGCCGCGTTGCGACGTATCTGGTTCACGAACTGCCTGAAAATAAAAAATATTTCGAACTGGATACACCCAAAAATGTCATTGCAGCGAGGCTATCAATTAAACCGGAAACCTTTTCTCGAATTATTAAAAATCTGCACAGCCAGGGAATTCTTACTATTGAAGGCAGCCGTGTCACTATTGACAACATTGACGCATTAAAGAAACACAGTATTATTTAACTTTGCTGTATCCCGATTTTAACCATCAGACCTCAACTACAGTACACCTCGGCATTTGTCATTTTCTAACTCATCATCTGGCAATATACGCTCCTGACTTACCCGCCACTGTGCATCCGCTTCTTGCTGAATAATAAATTCGATTCCGTTACTGTTTGAACTGCCATCACTGCCTTCTATGGTTTCAATTGACTTGAACATAATGCGTTCTTCTGTTTCAGCAAGGATACTTAAACCTTGATAGCTAACACGTTTAAGTTTTTTATTTTCAAACTCATAATGACACTGTTTAAACCAGTCATCATAAGTAATTACTTCAAAACCCGGCACGCCGTATACATTTACCTGCCTGGAGATTAAATCCATATGTGCTTCAAGGTTATATTTATTAGCGGTTGCCGCCATTAAATCTAAAAATTGTTGTGGTCTCATCATTGTTACCAGGTCATTTCACCGCTGTCCCGTTAATTTCATATACGCTATTATGCAATATCTGCTGCGTTACACATTGCTAGCTAATTTTTTCAAGCAACTGCTTTCGATATTTTTGCACACGTTCATCGTTCTTGCCCAGCATAAAAAATAATCCGCGCAGACATAAACTGGGGAGCTGATTACGCCAGGACTTATCAAGCTGAATAATTTTTAATAATATGTCCATGACATCAGAAAATTTACTTTGCATCATTTTATAACTACATAGCTGAAAAAGATTTTCACAATCTGCTTTATTCTGCCCACTGTTGCCTTTAAGTTGTGCGATCAATGTATCCAGTGGTTTAGCCGTCTTCTGCTCAGACAGAAATATTGCATTCGTCATTAAAATTACGGCTTCTTCATTTTCATCTTTTAATGGAGTTTTTTCCAGTAGGGTGTATGCCTGCTCATAGGCATTTTCACGCATTAATAATTTAGCATAAGCAAGAAAAATTCGACTGTTTTCCGGGTCAATAAAAATCAGTTTATTCAATGCATTAAAGGCGGCTTCTTTATTTCCCTGCTGATAATCGTTAACCGCTCTGGCTAACGCCTTATCCGACTCACGCGCCAGGTATTTGTCCAGTATTTTCTTGAAACTGTCGGCTGAGTCATAACCATAAACCTGTTCGACCACCTCACCATTCAGAAATAATTTAACCGTTGGCACACTGTTGACGCCATAATCATTAGCAATCTGTTTACTTTTATCCGTATTAACATTTACCAGTAAAAACTGACCGGCATAATCATTTGCCAGTTTTTCAAGCACTGGCCATAAACGTAAACAGGGGCCGGCATGTTCAGACCAATAATTTACCATTACCGGACCTTTGTGAGAATTAGTTAAAACGGCTTCACTAAAATTCTCCCGTGTTGCTTCAATAATAAACGGACTCACTGACATACTCCGATAGAACTGGCGCGACAACTTCTATAATCAGACCAGATAGTATTATCCAGAATAGCCCGATGAAATATCGCATCTTCAATAATTGCATCGCGTAGTGATGCCTGAGTTAAATTTGCTTTGGTAAAATTTGCATTACGGCAATCCGCATTGTCCAGTAATGCTTTTGTCAAATTTGCCGACTGCAAATTTGTGGATAATAATCGAGCATTTTTTAAAATAGCTTGCTGCATCAAAGCGTGAGAAAAATTTGCGCGTTCTAACTGCGCCTGTTCAAAATCCGCTTTTCTGAGGTTGGCACCACTAAAATCTGCCTGCTGCAAATAGGCTTCATAAAAGTTGGCCCCCGCTAATCGCGCATGCTGGAAATTAGCATGGTTAAGCTGGGCGCGACTGAATCTGGCATTTTTGAGATAGGCACCACTAAAATCGGCTGATTTCGCTTTTGCTGCCACCAGGCTCGAATTATTCATTAGCGCACCGGTAAAATGTGCACCATTTAGTGTCGAAGACCCCAGATCTGCATTAATCAGGCGTGCCATGCTGAGATTAGCCTTGGTCAGATTAATACCAGTTAAAGTGGCATTTGTCAGGTCAGCAGATTCGAGATCCTGACCTGATTTATCACAATTGCTCCAATCAACGCGCGGTGCAGGCTTATCATTACAGGCGGCATACAAATCCATTGACCAGGAGCCAGAGATAATCAGAAACAGTATAAATAGACATTTTGTCGGCCTGAAAACACTATTTTTTCTCATAATTTTTCTAAAACCCTAATTTCGTGCCGATTACAGCCTCAGGGACAGGTAATTGTTTCCTAAATAGAACCATTCGGGATAACTGCAATAAGGTATCTGTAAATAATTAATCTTTATCCGTAATTAACCCAATGGCTCCAGCTCAAACAACCCGTCATTCATCTCCGAAGCACCGGCGATTAGGCCGCACAGAGAATGATACAGATATAATAACAAATAAATACCGTCATTCGATATGGCTGCTGTTCTTCTTTATTTTAACATCAACCTGCTATATAGAACCCACATCAATTGTGTCAACTGAAGCCGCTCAGAACATTATGTCTAATGAGTGATCAAAAAAGTTAACGCTGCTGAAACCAGCGAAGCCTGTACAGTAACGCATCATAATTTCGAATACGTGCCACATAACGTACCGGCTCACCGCCGCGTGCATAGCCATAACGTAAATATTTATAGTATTTTTTCTGACTTAATAATGGCAGAACCTGTTTCATTTCAACCCAGCGATTCGGATTTTTATTTAATTTTCTTGCCAACGCCTGTGCATCTCTAAAATGACCGCGGCCAACATTGTAGGCAGCTAACGCTAACCAGGAACGGTCTGGTTCGCTTACATCAGCCACCATTTTTTTCATCTTCGCCAGAAATTTTGCACCTGCATATATATTTTGTTCGGCATGTAACCGGTTTGTTACTCCTAGCGACTTGGCTACTGGCCGTGTCAACATCATGATGCCACGGACACCTGTTGGGCTTTCTGCTTTTCGGTTCCAGTGTGATTCCTGGTAACTTTGAGCTGCAAGCAATGACGGTTCGATATTATTTTTATTTGCTGCATCAATAAAAAAGTCTTTATATTTCTGCAACCGTGTTTTCACTCTAGCTAAAAATTTATGCGTATCAACATAATCAAATATTTCAACATAACCATAATATTTTTCAAGCATACGGGACAGATCAGAACGCTCTTTGTATTGATTAAACCAGTTTTTAATTGCAGCAACTAAATTATCGTTACCCTTATTTACCATCCATGCCAGCTCGGTTTTTTTTGCCAGTGTATATTTCTTCTGAATCTCGGTATGATAGCGACGCTCTATATTGTATAAAGTTGAATCACTTATTGTGCATTGTATTTTTTTATTTGCTACCTTCTTTAACAACGCTTCTGTGTTTAACTTATTGCTCACAACCCACGTCATATCAGGATAAGATTTTTGTGAATCAAGATAACTGGTATTAGCTGCAACTACCACTTTAATATTCTTTAGTTGCCCACTGTTTTTAATACGTTTTTGACTACGATAGCAAACCAGATACTCATTAACTGTTTGATAGGCAGGGCCAAAATCAAATTCTTTTTTACGGGTATCCGTTATTGTCAAGCCTGCAGCGGCCAGATCACCTTCATTATTACGCAATGCTTTTAATACAGCTTGTGTGGAATCATAAACTTTATACTCAACTTTAACATGCAAACTTTTTGCAAAGGATTGCGTCATATCATATTCAGGACCGGCAAGATTGTTATCGCGATCATAATAATATGTGGTCGGAAGATTTATTGTTAAGACAATCAATTTTCCGCGCTGTTTTATTTTCTTTAAAAGAGAAATCGATTTTTTCTGATTTCCCTTTAATACCGACGTAGCCTTTCCGGACTTGTCACATGAAAATAACGATAGCAAAAACACTAATACAACAAGTGTTTTTGCCACATTCAACAAAGATAATCTATTTTTATCAGAAATAATCATTCACTCCCCATAGCGATTAAATCGCTTAATAATACCATTTAAATCGTATTTCAATTGTGTTCACGTTAGAAATCAGGCTATTGTAAATTCTCAGCATAGTAGTTATATGGTCGTTACTAACAGTACAAATGAAAAGGCTACCCATTGTTCAAGACTATCAGCCGCAGGATGCAGGTGTCGAGTCGACATGGATGTATTCATTTTACCGATGCGGAGTCAAAACATTATTTTTGAAAAAATAACACCCAAACTCACATATTACACTATAACTGGAGTAATATATGTCGCCGTAATAGTTACTTGGAAGTCGCTTATTTTTCCGGTCAAGTTATATGCTAACAAGTTATATACTAACAGGACGGATGAAAAGGATACTGAGTTTTAAGACACTCTATCAGTCCATCCTGTCGACTAATTTAAATTTACAGCTAAAACATATACAGCCATGTTACTTAAAAATAAAACGCTATTAATTACTGGTGCTAGCGATGGTATCGGTAGAGCTATCGCCATTAAAGCCGCTGAGGAAGGAGCCACTGTTATACTGCACGGAAAAAGTCAGCAAAAGCTGGAAAGTCTGTATGACGAAATTATTGCTGCATCCTGCCCTGAGCCTGTCATCTATCCACTTGATCTGGAAAAGGCCACACCACAAGATTTTATTACCATGCAGGCATCGATAGAAAAGGAATTTAACCAGCTTGATGGTTTAATTAATAACGCCGGCTGGTTTGGTGCCTCCACCCCCGTAGAACAATTTGATATAGAACTGTGGCATCGTATTATACAGCTAAACCTTAACGCGACATTTATGCTGACTCAAGCCTGTTTGCCATTATTAAGCCGGGCCGATTCAGCATCTATTATTTTCACTGCGGATAATAAAAATAGCGCTTACTGGGGTGCCTACGGAGTTGCAAAGGCAGGGTTACAGGCTTTTATGGAAATACTGGCTGATGAGCTGGAAAACACCAGTGTTCGCGTTAACGCCATCAATCCTGGAACAGTCAATACTTCTTTCAGGACCCGTGCCTTTCCTGGTGAAGATCCGAAGAAAAACAAAACGCCTGAATCGGTTGTGCCCTGTTACATACGTTTACTGAGTGATGAGTTTAAAACCAGCCACGGCAAAACATTTCAGTTTGATGAAATGATAAACAGCTAAAAAAATCACTATTTGGAAAAATAGTACTGCCCCGTTAATCTTACTAACAAGATGGATAAAAGGCTACCTATTGTTCAAAACCGTCAGCCGCAGGGACGCAGGTGTCGAGCTTACATGGAAGTATTTACCGCGGGTCTCAGCAATAAATCTCAGTTCATATCACTGACAGTTAATGCGACAGCAGTGATTTGGCAACTTACTTCATTAAATTAATTTTAATTCCCTGTTGCCTTAAATGCTCAGCACGGGTATTAATATAGCGCTGAAAATCAGGCTGCGTCTTATAACTGTTCGAAGAAATATAATCCATTACAGATTGTATATGAAAGGCTTTCAGATAAGCATCAGAGCGGAACACCTCTTTACCTTTAGCGTTAAAATACAACATACTGGGGGCGTAGGTAATATTTAATTTTTTTGCCCAGTCACGAATACGCATTTTATGCCCATCCGGTGTAATCACGATTTGATTTGACCACATATCAACAACAGCAATATTAAATTTCTTTAATAGATCGCGACTAACTTTTCTCTTTAAAATGTCTTCGTGCAATTCATCACAGCTTGAACATTGCTTTTGTTCAAACATTACCAGTAGATATTTTTTTTTACTTACCGCCTGCTGTAAATTCTTCAGCGATTTTACAGTTGATATTTCAGTATGCAATTTACCGCTTGCAGGTTCAGGAGACACCTTTTTTAGATAATCCTGAAAACTCATCTGCTGTTCTTTATGTTGACCAATATAATCCAGAACAACTTTAAATTTTTCCGGCGGATAGTAACCATTCGCACGGAAAACTACTTTATGTTTTTTATTAAAAAACAATAAAGTCGGGGTGTATTGAATTTTTAATGCTTCAGCAAACTTTTTTTCTGGGTAGCTATTATTGCCCACCTGAACTTCCCGATCACCCCAAATATTAATGGCGACTACATCAAAATATTTCTGTGTTTTCTTTGCTATATCGTGTTGACCAAAATTATCCTGCAATAATTTTTTACAATAGGGGCAACCATCCTGATAGAAATACAGTAGCAAACGCTTGTTATCTTCTGTGGCTTCATCGATATCATCAAATAGATTAAGAAAAGACTTTTTAAACCAGGCGGGTTTTTCCGCATAACCAGGGTTTTGTAATGCAGGTATTAATACACTTTTCTGGCTGGCTTCCACAGAGAAAACAGTCGACATTAAAAATAGAGAAAGGATCATCAATAAATGAGAAAAATACATCATCAATATAGACTTATTGATAATGTATTTATTTGCACTGGATTTATTTATATCAAACTTATTCATAGATCAATCCCGATTTATTACCGAAACGAATGAAACGGATACCCATGGTTAAAGACACGCGGTGAATACATCCATGTCGACTCGGCACCTGTATCCCCGCGGCTGACGGTCTTTGAACAAGGGGTAGCCTTTTCATTTGTACTGTTAGTAATATAACCCCGTGGGGTTTTTCTTACCGCCTTTTCGTATATCGCTTGCGCTGAGAATGCTCTCTTTTTTTCTGTGAACTGGCTGCATGGTTACCGATTTTCTCTTTCACCAGCGGTTGATGCGGGTGTCGCTCTACCCATTCGAGATTAACCTGTTTAAATAACGATTGAATTTCATCTAACGATAATTCAACACGCTTTTGCTGCTTTAGACTACGTGGTAACAAAATGTTCGCATAACGTACACGAATTAAACGGCTCACTCGAATATCCTGAGATTGCCAGATGCGCCGCACTTCGCGGTTTCTACCTTCATGCAAAACAACATGATACCAATGATTGCTGCCCTGCCCACCGGCATCAACAATGCTGTCAAATTTTGCTATACCTTCTTCAAGCTCAACACCTTCGAGCATTTTTTTTAGCATAGGTGGAGTTACTTCGCCATTAACACGTACCGCATACTCACGCTCAATTTCCGAAGAAGGATGCATCAGGCGATTTGCCAACTCACCATGGTTGGTAAATAATAATAACCCGCTAGAGTTAATATCCAGTCGACCAACACAAATCCAGCGGCCATTTTGTAATTTGCTTAGATGCTCAAAAACTGTAGGTCGACCCCGCTCATCTTTCTGGCTGCAAATTTCACCTTCGGGTTTATTATAAAGAATAACCCGCACCCGTGAATGGGGTGAACGAATAATGACACGTTGCGTCCCGATATTAATTTTATCGCCTTCCTTTACACAATCCCCCAGATGCACCTCCTGCCCATTAATGCGTATCTGACCGGCTTCAACCAGGCGTTCAATCGCACGACGAGAACCGAAACCCATGCGGGCCAGCGCTTTTTGAATACGTTCTTCTGACATAATATTGGTTAAATAGTAGAATAAATTGGGGCAGTGGCAGCAGCGTGTATAAATAGACACGACTGTTCTAATAATCTTATATGCAAATATTGTATATCCATATTGTATAGGGATAGATTATTTATGATAATACATGGTGACATGAACTGAGATTTATTGCTACTTTTAACCATCACGGGGAGTTGCTATGTCAGTATCTCGGATAATTTCGCTATTACCTGACGGCTGATTTATTTGCCGGTTTTGTTCATTTTGTGCAGTGTCAGAATGAACAGGTAAAATCAGATCTGTTTCACTTTTAATTATTTCATCATCAACAATCGTTTCATTTAACGCCAGCTCAGGATGAATATCATCCAGACTTTTTATTGCTGCTAAGGTAGGTAATTCATCCAGCGATTTAAGGTTAAAATAATCAAGAAATTTTCGTGTTGTGCCATACAAAGCTGGTTTACCAGGCACATCTTTATGCCCAAGAACTTTTACCCATTCACGCTCTAATAAAGTTTTAACGATGGTCGAACTAACGCTCACCCCACGAACCTCTTCTATTTCACCACGGGTGACAGGTTGACGATAAGCAATCAGGGCAATGGTTTCAAGCAATGCACGGGTGTAACGCGCAGGCTTTTCTTCCCACAGCCGCTCAACCCATTCTGCATACTCCTGACGTACCTGTAAACGATAACCGCTGGCAACCTGTTTCAACTCATAACTCCGATGTTGATAATCAGCCACCATTTCATGTAACGCCTGGCGAATTTCATCCCGTGTAGGCCGAGCTTCATCCTGTTCGAATAAAGCATCCAGTTGAACCACACTTAAATTATGCTCCACTGCTAACAATACCGCTTCCAGGATTTTTTTAAGGTGATTAATTTGCATATCGATGCCTGATATAAAGTATCCGTGTATACATGGATACTTTATATATTTGAAATAGTGGGTTATTGTCCTGGCTGTTATTTATCATCGTTGTATGGTGTATCTTGTGATGCGACCGCTTTTATATGTATGGGTGCAAAAGCATCGGCCTGAACCAGATCAATCAATTGTTCTTTCACCAGTTCAAGAATTGCCAGCAAGGTGACCACCACGCCACGCCGCCCTTCTTCAACAGAAAACAGGCTGGTGTAATCGGTAAAACCGGTTGCACTAATTGCGGATAAAACTCGACTCATGCGTTCACGAACGGATAATGCCTCGCGTTGAATATGGTGATGACTGTACATTTCAGCGCGTGCCATCGCCGCCTTAAAAGCGAATAGAACCTCACGTAATTCCACCTGGGGTAACGGCTTCGATTGTGTTAACTCAGGCAGCTCAATGTGTGTAAGATGGGTTTCACGCCCTACTCTGGGTAACGCATCAATATTGATGGCGGCGTGTTTAAACCGTTCATACTCCTGCAGCCGTCGAATCAGTTCGGCTCGTGGATCTTCTTCTTCTGCATTTTCTGCTGGCCGAGGCAATAACATGCGAGATTTAATTTCTGCCAACATTGCTGCCATTAGCAGATATTCCGCAGCAAGCTCTATACGCATATTTTTCATTAACTCAATATATTGCATATATTGTTGCGTAATTTCTTCCAGTGGGATTTCGAGTATATTAAGATTCTGGCGTTTAATTAAATACAACAACAGATCCAGTGGTCCTTCAAACGCATCCAGGATGACTTCCAGCGCATCGGGAGGGATATATAAATCCTGCGGAATAACGGTGAGCGGCTCGCCCTGTATCAGGGCAAACGGCATCTCAACTTGTGCGCTGGTCGCATTCCCCTGTTTTTCTGGCATTTCCGCTGTTTCTGCTGCAAGTTGTGTTGGTTGACTATCTGGAGCAAGCATAAAGAGTCACTTGTTTGTATTGTTTAATGGTCGTCAAATCCGATTATCGGCAATGATTATAAATAAGCGATACCCATCACCTTCCTGACTTCTTCGAGTGTATCACGCGCAACTTCTCTGGCGGCTTCATTGCCCTCGTTAATAATGGCTTTGACCGTACCAGTATCGTCCTCATATTCCTGCGCCCGAGCCTGTATTGGTTTTAACTCTGCCAGCACGCTATCAATAATCGGCTGTTTACATTCGACACAACCAATTGATGCACTCTTACAACCCTGTTGTACCCAGTTACAGGTCGATTTATCTGAGTAAATTTCATGAAATGGCCATACTGGGCATTTTTTCGGGTCGCCCGGGTCTGTTCGGCGAACGCGTGCAGGATCCGTTCGCATGGTGCGTATTTTTTTTGCAACCGTATCCGTGTCGTCGCGCAATGAAATTGTATTATGGTAAGACTTGGACATTTTTTGTCCATCCAGACCAGGCATTCTTGATGCTGGCGTCAATAACGCCTGTGGCTCTGGCAGAATGATTTTACCTGAACCTTCCAAATAACCAAACAGACGCTCCTTATCACCAATCGAAATATTCTGCTGTGAATCAACCAGCGCATGTGCCACTTTTATGGCTTCCTGATCGCCTTTTTCCTGAAATTTCTTACGGTACTCATAAAACATGCGGGCATTTTTTTTGCCCATTTTGGTCGCCGCCTGCCTGGATTTTTCTTCAAAACTCGGCTCACGCCCGTAAAGATGGTTAAAACGCCGCGCAACTTCACGGGTTAATTCCACATGAGCAACCTGATCCTCACCTACAGGAACCAGCCCGGCTTTATAAATCAGAATGTCTGCACTTTGTAATAATGGGTAACCAAGAAACCCGTAGGTTGCCAGATCTTTCTCTTTTAAGCTTTCCTGTTGGTCTTTATAGGTTGGGACACGTTCGAGCCAACCCAGTGGCGTAATCATCGACAACAAGGTATGCAGCTCTGCATGTTCCGGTACCTGTGATTGAATAAAGAGTTTAGCTGAACCGGGACTAATCCCTACCGCCAACCAGTCAATAACCATCTCCCAGACACTTTTCTCAATAATGGAAGGGTCTTCATAATGTGTCGTTAATGCATGCCAGTCGGCAACAAAAAAGAAACATTCATATTCGTGTTGTAGGCGCACCCAGTTTTTTAGCACACCATGATAATGTCCAAGATGTAAAAGCCCAGTGGGGCGCATACCGGATAACACGCGTTGATGTTGGGTTGCAACTGAGTTCAAAATACCTTCCTTTTATATAAAATAATGCCCATAATAATACCTGTAAAGCAGGTTCATAAGATACCAACTTAATGGCCTGTATTAATGACCTATAAATTCAAATTATTGCTTTTGCCTTAGCCAGCAAAAAAGCGCTGGCATACTGGCCATAGTTAAAGCCCGAATATCTAAAGCCCAAATATCATCCCGATTAATCGGCTGAAATACTCGACCATCGGCCACATAATAGTACTCAAAACCCCACTAACAAGTAAGAGTACAATGATTACCATACCAAAAGGTTCTAACTTCATAAAAGGGAGTGCGAACCGAAGCGGTAAAATACCCGCTAAAACACGGCCGCCATCAAGCGGCGGAATGGGGATCAGGTTCAGTACCATTAAAATCACATTAATTAAAATACCATTCTTTCCCATTTCATATAAAAACACACTCGTTTCAGAGCGTCCCAATAAATGCAGGCTGAGTAATGCAAACAATGCCCAGGCACAACCCATTATAAAATTAGAGACCGGTCCGGCAGCCGCCACCAGTGCCATATCCAGCAACGGCTGTTTAAAATAACGTGGATTAATTGGGACGGGTTTTGCCCAGCCAAAAATAAAACCACTTAGAAAATACGTTATCATTGGTACAATAATTGTTCCTACTGCATCAATATGCCGCAGCGGATTAACGGATATACGTCCAAGCTGCCGGGCGGTTGGATCACCCAACCTGGACGCGACCCAGCCATGCGCGGCTTCGTGCATGGTAATGGCAAATAAAACAGGCAATAGCCAGACGGCAAAGGTATCAATAATTTCAGGTAGGGATGATGGCAGCATGGTTAAATAAATTCGGACAGATAGATAGCTTTAAGCCAGGTTAGTTTACACGAACACTCTGGCATGTGGGCGTGGATAGCTGAAGTTTTCATGTGTCTGGAACTTAATGGACTTTAGCCCAGACCGTGGTCGCGTCCTTTACCCTGACGACATATTTCTGGCAGTCCTTCTGTCAGTTGAATAACGGTCGTTGGCTCAATACCACAATGACCGCCATTAATCACCAGATCCACCTGTTTTCCCAGTCGAAGTCGAATATCTTCAACTTCGGTAACAGGCAGTTCATCATCAGGCAGGATTAAAGTACAGCTCATCAGCGGCTGCCTTAGCACATCCAGCAGTGCATTCACTACCGGATGGTCCATAACGCGCAAACCAATCGTCCGCCGTTTTGGATGCATCAACCGCCTCGGTACTTCATTCGTCCCTTTCAGGATAAAGGTATATGGCCCCGGTGTGAGCGATTTAATTAGCCGATAATCTGCATTTTCGACTTTGGCATAAACGGATAACTCAGATAAATCTCGACAGACCAGAGTCAGGTTACGCTTTTCATCAATCTGTCTGATGCGGCAAATTCGCTGCATCGCACGCTTGTCACCAATATGACAACCAAGGGCATAACTGGAATCCGTTGGATAAACGATAACACCGCCACGATGCAGAATTTCCACCGCCTGTTTGATTAAACGTTGTTGTGGATTTTGTGGATGAATATCAAAATACTGGCTCATTAACCCAACCCGTTAAAGTATCTGTCTGCAATGGGTATGTATTTTAACTGAAATAGACAATGAATAGTCTGACCATAACGGCCATCATTTAGGTATAATGCCCGACACCATAATACAGGCCATTAACTAGAGCCATTAACTAGAGCCATTAACCCAATTGTAACAATATACTTTAATATAATGAAATTACTCTTTGATTCCTTTCCAATTATTCTATTTTTTATTAGCTATTACCAGGCGCATTTTCTTATTGAGAACACCTTTATTGGCCAACTCATAAATCTCGATAAACCTGAATTTATTAATGCAACAATAATAGCAACGGCTGTTGCTATTATTGCCAGCTTTATCCAGGTCAGCTATAACTGGTTGCGCCAGCACAAGCTGGAAAAGATGCACCTGTTTTCATTGGCAATTATCACCATACTCGGCAGCATTACTATCATGCTGGGTAATCCGGCATTTATTCAATGGAAACCAACGGTCATTAACTGGCTATTCGCTGCCGCCTTCTTTTTCAGCCAGTTTGTAGGCAAAAAACCCATCATCCAGCGGACGATGGAGCAACAGATCGAATTACCCGATCCTATTTGGAAGCGACTGAACATGGCCTGGGTGGTGTTCTTTTTTATCAGCGGTGCCGCCAATCTTTATGTCGCTTTTTACTATCGAACCGAGTTGGCAGACAAGGTACGTATGGACAACTGGGTAGATTTTAAACTCTTCGGTCTCATGGGGCTCACCATTGTCTTTGTTATACTGCAAGCACTGTATCTAGCGCGCCACATTTCACCGGAAGAAGATGAAATTCCAGAACAGGATGAAAGCTGAGAAGACGTATCCATGTTATATGCCATTATTTCCCAGGACGTAGACAACAGTTTGCACTATCGCTCACCAGCCAGAGCGGCCCATCTGGAACGCCTGCAACAATTGCAGAACGAAGGCCGGCTGATACTCGCCGGGCCGCACCCTGCAATTGACTGCGAAGAACCTGGTGAAGCCGGTTTTAGTGGTAGCCTGATCGTCGCTGAATTTGACGACCTGAAAGCCGCAAAAGCCTGGGCAGACACCGACCCTTATGTGGCTGCCGGGGTTTATGACAGTGTTATTGTAAAACCGCTGAAAAAAGTTTTTCCGCAATAAGTCGCCCACAGCATGGGGCACTGAAGCAAGAAGAATTTATCGGCTGTAACGCACTAAATAATATGGTACCGAGGGCCGGAATCGAACCGGCACTTCCGTGAGGAAACCGGATTTTGAATCCGGCGCGTCTACCAGTTCCGCCACCCCGGCACAATGCAGCGCGAATTGTAACGGAATTATCCGAAACTTACAAAAAAACGTCGATACTTACTAATAATGAGTCGCCTTTTCATTCGTTTCAGTAATCCATATCGGTTAATCGAATTTAGTTTACTGCTTTATAAAATGTAACAGGCGGTTATTGGCCGGCATGTCGAAATCATTTTCCAGTTGCATAGCATTATCACTGGCCAGTTGAGCTATCGCTTCAAAAGGTTTTATCCCGCTGTTTATATCACGGTTCTTTAACCATTGATCAAATGCGGCATTACTCTCACTGGTGTATGCACCGTTATAGTTAAACGGCCCATAGATTAAAAGTTGGCCACCCGATTGTAGACATTGACCAGCGCCCCGAAACAGCGCCTCCACCGCGTCCATAGCCATAATATGCAGCGTGTTAGCAGTATAGACTGCATCATAATTTTGTATTGGCCAGGTCGAAACAAGCACATCAAGCTGAATTGGCAACAGGACATTTTTATTTCTGGCATCGTCCAACCAGTGCTTAATCCCGTTTAGATAAGGCTCACGATCACTGGGCTGCCACCTCAGATGCGGTAATTGATTAGCAAAATAGACCGCATGTTGTCCTGTACCACTGCCTATTTCTAGCAAAGCCTTCGCTTTTACAAGCAGGGGCTTAATTACCGATAAGATCGGTTGGTAATTTTGCACACAGGACTCGGCAAAAGGTTTTGGTGACGTTTTCATATTTTAGCGCAGCTCGGCTCCCGTATATTGATACGGTGTATTGATACCGTATTTAAACATACCTGTGATGCCCTTCACTAGCCGATGATGCCAACATAATCTGCAATGTTCAACAGCCTGGCTTCAGGCGCATTGCATTTTGCACCAGGCTTTATCTCGTCATGAAAGCAGAAATAATTTATACTTGGCATAAAGTAGCTCGTTTTAACCGCTTATTCCAGTTTTTCATGATAAAAAGTAGTGCGTTTACAACGTTGCAATACATTGTATTAATACAAAAAAATAGATAATAAAGACGATTAAAACCGACAATAAATATGCTAAAAATTGGGAGGAAACACCATGTCAACTCAGGTATCTACACAGGGAGCATCTCCACCAGCTCCAAATGAACGTCGAGAACGCGATAGAAAAGAGGTCAGAAAACTGATTGAAGACAGAAATAATGTTCTCGTACAATATTACAATTTGGTAAAACAAATTGAAGATCTGGACATAGAATTATTGCAGGATTTCTGCCGGGAACTGGTTGACTATTTGGCCGCAGGCCACTTTGAACTCTACCGACGAGTAGAAGAAGGTTGTGAGCGACGTGATGAAATAATTAAGCTGGCAAATGAGATTATGCCAAAAATCACGCGCACCACAGAAATTGCAATTACATTTAACGACCTGTTTGATAAAAGCAATAAAATCAATAATGTTATGCTTGAGCAGTTACCCGCTCACCTGACCCAACTTGGTGAGCATCTGGCCACACGGATTGATCTTGAAGACCAGTTTATTAATACCCTGTTAGCCAGTTCAAACAGGCCCCAGCTAAAAACAGTAACGCTCTGATTTTGTGAGCTAAGCTTATTTTATTTGCGTTGGCAGGAAGCCAGCGCGCAAATAGTTTTACTCGCCTGAAAACAGATACTGTGCTTATTTAAGCTCCAGCAACTTTTCAGCATAAGCCAGACACCAACACCGATGCAAAGGCTTACGCCGGAAATCTTCGGTTACTGTCAGAGTGGTTATCTCTCGTACTGCATAATCATCCAGTAAATTTTTTTCAAGCCGGAACTTCCTTGCATTAGTCGAAAAAATCAACCGTCCATTCTCACTTAACAGGCGCATCACCAGCTTAATTAGTTCAGCATGATCACGTTGAATATCAAATGTATTTTGCATTTTTGCAGAATTAGAAAACGTTGGCGGATCCAGAAAAATTAAATCAAAGACCTGCCCTGCCCGTTTCGCATCCCAGACCCACTGGATACAGTCTTTGCGTAAAAACTGGTGGGTTTTATCGCTGAAACCATTAATGCGGCAGTTTTCTTCGGCCCACTGGATATAAGTGTTCGACATATCAATGGTCGTTGTCCTGCTTGCACCCCCTGCTGCGGCATAAACACTCGCACTACCAGTATAAGCAAATAAATTGAGAAAAGTTTTACCTTTAGCCAGGCTGGAAATAAGATTACGGGTATTGCGATGGTCCAGAAACAGGCCCGTATCCAGGTAGTCATAAAGATTAACTCTAAAAATTAAACCCGACTCATGGGCAGTCATTGTTCGTCCCTTACTATCCTGCTTCTGGTATTGCTCATCACCCGACTGTTTTTTTCTCACTTTCAGGACAACTTTATCCTGATCAACCTCAAGGATATCGGCAACGACATCAATAACATCATTCAAACGCTTAAAGGCTTTTGTCTTATCAATCGTTTTTGGCGCTTCATACTCCTGCACATGCACCCAGTTTTCATAAATATCAATGGCAACCGAGTACTGGGGAATATCTGCATCATAAACCCGGTAACAGCTTATGTTGTTCTTACGCGCCCATTTTTTTAAATGTTTATAATTTTTTTTCAGTCGATTCACAAACATGCGAGCATGTTCATTAACGGCGATTACCGTAACCTGTTTATTCTCTTCCCGTCGATTTTTTTCTGACTGATTAATGTTTGATAAATTAGTATCATAAGAATTAGCGCTGGAAGAAATCTGTTTTTGCTCTTCTGTATCATCGCTTGCGTGCAGGTTTAAGGCATTAATATGATATTGATACAAAGTACATTTTATTGCGCCATTATATAAAGTATTTTTATGAAAGGCTCTCAAACCAATACTTTTTGCCAGCGCGTCTTCAGAGGTGAAAACAGCGGCGGTCCAGCCAGGAAAAGACTGTTTTAAAGTTTTACCCAGACGTAGATAGAGTGTACGCAAAAGCTGTATCTGACCCAGACGTTTACCGTAAGGCGGATTGGTAATTAATAAACCCTGAGCAGAAGCAATAGATGGTATTATTTTTGTGGCATCAGCCAGTTCCAGTTGAATCTGTGAAGTAAACCCCGCAGCTTTAATATTTCTCTTTGCTATGGCTAAAACACTTGCCGAATAGTCACAGCCATTTATCACCGGAAGACACTCAATACGCTGTTCCAGACCCTGTTTAGCCTGCTGATAAATCTCCTGCCAGAGAGCTGGATCAAACTGTTTCCAGCCCATAAAACCATAATAGTCACGCAGTAAACCCGGTGCCATGTTTGCTGCGATCATTGCAGCTTCAATTAACAGGGTAGCACTGCCGCACATCGGATCAAATAACGGCTCACCTCTGTTGGCAAAATCCCGCCATTTTGCCCGATATAACATGGCTGCTGCCAGTGTTTCACGTAATGGCGCTGCGCCAGTCGTCTGGCGATAGCCGCGCATATGCAGGGCTTCACCGGAAAGATCAAGATAAGCAATGCATTCACGGTCACTTAAATACACATTAATACGGATATCCGGCCTGTCTCTTCCAACATCAGGCCGAAGACCTGTTGCGTCTTTGAACTGATCAACAATGGCATCCTTAATTCGAAGCGTCGCATAGTGACTATTATTAATGGCATGATGGGAGCTAAAACAGTCAATCGCAAAGCGGTTATTAACCTGCATATGCTCAGACCAGTCAATCATCTTGATTGCCGCATACAAATCATCTTCATTTTCAACCGAGAAGTCAGACAGTTTTAACAGTACACGACTGGCGACTCGTGACCACAAACAGGCCATATAAGCCTGTTTCAGTTCACCTTCGAAATGCACTCCACCATTAGCAACTTTAATTCCAGACAAGCCAAGATGTTCGAATTCATGTACGAGAATATCTTCCAGTCCTTTGGAACAGCTAGCAAAAAATACCTGATTCATACTTCACCTAAATGCCGGGCATCCGCAACGAGTAAAACAGGGAAACCATTGCGTACAGGAAAAGCCAGTTTATCCCGGTTGCAGAGAAATTCTTTACTGTTACGTTGATACCGTAGCGTGCCCTTACATACCGGACACACAATAACTGAAAGTAATTTTTTATTCATAAGACAGTACAATATAGAGAGAATCAGTGGAGTAACTTGTTTAATGCCTGTTTCAGCGCATTATTAAATTTAGCGTTTACCGGCAAATACCATACATTCGTGAAATCACCATTGATTTCTTTTTGCTGAATTCGCTGTCTGCATTTTACCGCATCCTTTTCTGTCATTAATACACATTTACCCGACCATAATTGAATATCGGCATCACTGTAAAAATAATGGTCAGGAAAAGCCTGTTCATTAACCGTTAAGCCCTGTTGTTTCAGCAATTCAAAAAAACGTTGCGGATTACCAATAGCCGCCACAGCCAGAATATTTTTACTTTTTAATGCCGTTAGCTGTAACGGTTCACTGCTAACAAGATTAACCAGCACGTCAAACTTCAGTGTATAAAATAAAGGGGTAATATTATCTTTTAACGGTCTATCTGGTGCCCCATTAAAAACAACCAGGTCTACATTCTTTAACCGTCTGACTGGTTCGCGCAATGGGCCGGCAGGCAGACAAAAACCATTACCATGCAAGCGTTTCGCATCAACCACGGCAATTTCCACCTTTCTTTGTAGACGATAATGTTGCAGTCCGTCATCAGATAACACAATATCACAGGCATTATTATTTAATAGATGCGCGACCGCTGCCGAGCGATCAGAGCCAACCACAACCGGACAGTGTGTGCGCTGAAAAATCATGCAGGGCTCATCCCCAACAGTGATGGCCTCATCGTTTACATCAAGTTGTTTAATCCCTGTTACGTTGCCGCCATAACCTCGGCTAACAATGCCCGGTTTTCTGCCCTGCTGTTTTAGATATTCACAAATTGAAATGAGTAAAGGTGTTTTACCGCTGCCACCAACACTGATATTGCCGATAACAATGACGGGTACATCAAAAGCAACCGAATTAAAAATACCACTAAAAAAACATAACCGGCGAATAAAACTCAACCAACAGAATATAATTGAAACCGGCCATAACAACCAGGCAAGTAGATTTTGACTATACCAGTACTTCATTAGAAGGATGATAGTTAGCATCCTTAAACTGAATGCGGTGCAATGAAGCATAATGTTCATTCAGTACAATGAGTTCCTCATGGGTCCCTGACTCAATAATCCGCCCCTGATCCATCACCATAATTAGATCCGCTTTTTCAATCGTCGAAAGTCGGTGCGCAATAACCAGTGTGGTGCGGTTTTGCATCAGATTTTCCAGCGATGACTGAATATAACGTTCGGACTCTGTATCCAGTGCCGAGGTGGCTTCGTCGAGAATGAGCACAGGTGCATCTTTCAGCAGGGCTCTGGCAATGGCGATCCGCTGTCTCTGTCCTCCTGACAGCATCACACCACGCTCACCAACAATGGTATTAAATCCATCGCTGGTTTTTTTTATAAAGCCAGTCGCATGGGCTGCTTCCGCAGCCGCTTCAACTTGCTCATGGGTAGCGGCATTCATCTTGCCATAGGCAATATTATGTTCGATTGTATCGTTAAACAGCACCACATCCTGACCGACATAAGAGATATGTGAACGTAAATTTTCCAGTGTATAGTCTTTAATATTATGGCCATCAAGCATAATTATGCCTTCACTGATGTCATATAATCGTGGCAGTAAATTTAATAGTGTTGATTTACCACTACCTGAACGACCAACAATGGCAACAGTTTGCCCCGCTTTTATTGAAAAATTTAAATCATATAACGCATAATTTTTTGCCCGATTATTGTATTTAAAATTCAGCTGTTTAAAAACAAGTTCACCAACAACCTGATCATTTTCGTAACGGCCAGCATCCTTCTCTTTATCAAGATCAATAAAATCAAAGATGCTTTCTGCCGCTGCAATACCGCGTTGCAGATCACTAACAACAGCAGTAATCGCTTTAATTGATGGCATCATCATAAACATTGCCGCTAAAAACGACATAAAAGTACCAACAGATATCTTCTCAATCATTCCAGGCAATGTCGCCAGATAAATAATCGTAGCCAGGGCACAGGCAACGATTAATTGCACAATGGGTTGGCTAAGTGCCGTGGTTAGCTGCATTTTAAGATTTTGACGGCGGTTAACACCATTGATCTGATCAAATTGATCTGCTTCATACTGACGACCACCAAAGATTTTTATTACCTGATGGCCTTTAATGGCTTCTTCTAATATCCGCGAAACATTCCCCATGCTGCCCTGAATATTTATACTTATTTTACGAAACCGTTTTGACACCAGGACCACCAGTGAAGTCACCACCGGCATGGCTACCATAAAAACCAGAGCCAATAGTGCATTAAGATAAAACATCCAGAATATCAAACCAATAATGGTTAATACATCACGTATAAACACGGTGACTGCATGTGTCGATGCATGTGCCACCTGCTCCACGTCATAAGTAAACTTTGACATCAACTCGCCGGTTGTAGAACCATCATAAAAATATTTTGGTAGACACAGCAGGCGGGCAAACATTTGATTACGCAATACATAAATCACATTGCGCCCAATCAAACTCATACCATAAGTGGAGGCGAAGGCACCGATGGTTCGCACCAGATATATGCCAATTAATGCGGGAGGTATCCATTTAATTGTTTCTGGGTCACGTTGCACAAAACTGCCATCCATCAGCGGTTTCATTAAAGCGGTAAAACCCGTCGCAGAAAGTGCGACCACAATCATACCCATCACCGCGATAACAAAAACTCCCCAGTATTCGAAGGCATAGTGAAGTAAACGAAGATAAATGGCGAGACTGGATTCGGTTTTCCCAGTATCCGTAGCATCAGTTGTCGATGCTTCAGTGTTTGTTTCTTGCGGCCCTGTAGGTTCAGACATGAGTAATTTATTTGCTCTCTACCGTTGCAATCGAAAGCCGGGTAATACCCAGTTGTGACACCGCATCCATCGCTCTCACCACAGACTGATGTGTGGTTTGACCATCTGCGCGTAGAATAACCAACTGGTTTTTCATCTCTGCGGCAGATTTATTCCCAATTATTTTATGCAGTGCCTGCTTAAGTGTGTCAAGTGATGTATTCACCAGCTGTCGATCATTAATATAATATTTTCCTTTGGCATCAATACTGAGCACAATAGCATGACTCTGGGTTTGCTCTACTTTTGCAGAGGCTTCCGGCAAATTCACCTTCAGCCTCGCATGACGGTCAAAAGTGGTTGAAACCATAAAAAAAATCAGCAGCAAAAAAACCACATCAATTAATGGGGTTACATTAACCTCAAGATTTTCTTCCTGACGACCTGGGCGTAGATTCATAACGGTGATTCCATCGATGTTTTTGTGGAAGTTGCCGCCCCTGATCGAGCCGGTTCACCTTCAACTGCACTCACTAAATATTCATCTCTATCCGCAGCATTAAGTTCACTGTCGGCATGCTGACGATTATAATGCAGCACATCCACCATCTTAATGGCCTCACGCTCCATTACCACCACAATAGAATCGACTTTACGGCGAAAATAACGGTAAAAAACAAGACTGATAATGGCGACAGTTAAGCCTGCTGCGGTAGTAATCATGGCCTGGGAAATACCATTGGCAAGCACCGATGGATCACCAACACCATAGGTGGTAATTGCGTTGAATACCTTCATCATCCCAATGACAGTACCCAATAAACCCAGCAGTGGAGAAATGGAAGCAATCGTCCCCAGCGCATTTAAAAACCGTTCAAGATCATGCACCACTTCCCTGCCGCGCTCTTCAATGCATTCTTTAATCCGATCACGGCTTTCATCTCGATGCAACAGACCAGCACTTAAAATTTGCCCCAATGCCGACTGCTTTGCCAGCGCACCAATGTTGGCACGCTTCAAATTATCCTGCTTAATTGCGTTCCAGACGGTTGCCACTAGATGATCAGGCAACACTTTTTCCCGTCGCAAGCTCCAGAAACGCTCGGCAATAATTGAAATAGATAAAATGGAGCATAAAATAATTGGCAGCATCAGCCAGCCGCCGGATTTTACCAGTTCGAACACAATACCCCCTTAGAATATATTGCTTATATAAATAATGGCAACTATCTTACTTTATTTGGCCTGTTTTTGTTATCACAAAACACGATTCCAATAATGATGATGTGACCGCCGATAAGCATCCAGCTTGATTAAACCACGACCAGGTACAAACTCCATACTTACAGCACCCGCGTGTCCAGTTATCCATAAAGAAATATTTCTGTGCTGATAACGGCTGAGTATTTTTTTGCTTGGCAGTCGATACCTGTTTCTATAGCCTGCTGATATAATTGCAATTTTGGGGTGGACCGCATCAATAAAAGCCACGCTAGATGAGGTTTTACTGCCATGATGCGGCACGACCAAAACATCTGCGGATAAAATTATACCGGATGCTGTTGATAAAGCTGCCTTTAACAGGCGCTTTTCGGTCGCTATTTCAATATCACCAGTAAACAGCACTGAACCCGCCGCGGATGAAATGCGTAACACACAGGAATGGTTATTGCGCCTTTTACCTCTGGATTTTTTCTTACGCCTGTTTCTGACAGCCGTGCCTCTGGCGGTCGGCGTATGGGCAGCCAACACCTTGGCTGGCGGGTTTAAAAAACGAAAGTTTACTCCGTCCCAGCGCCAGTGCTGCCGCTGCTGACAGGCGACTTTACTCACTGAATGAAGACGGTGTAAATCCTGGCCAATCAATCTGGCTGCCGGATAAGCCGCCAGAATTGATGCCGCACCACCAATATGATCCGCATCACCGTGGCTAATAACCAGTGTATCCAGCATACGAATGCCCTGTGTACGCAAATAAGGCAGTACCACCGCCTTTCCTGCATCCAGTTTTTTTCCCAACTTTGCACCCGCATCGAATACCAGTGTGTGGTGACGGGTCTGAATAACACTTGCCAGACCCTGCCCCACATCCAGCACCATTAGTTTAAAGCTACCGGGTTTAAAACTACCTGTGGTGATTGATGTGGAGGCGTTTCTGGCGAAAAAAATGCTTAAAAGCGGGATGAACAGCAGGAAGGATAGCACGCTGCGTAACCCAGTTAGGTGCCGGCCAGGTATCTTTGAAATAGAGTTTTCTGGTCCGATTAAAGTGCCGATAAAAGTAAAGCAACGGCGTGGAATCAGCGCCATGATAATGGCAGCGAAGGCTGAAATAAGCGGCCATAATGTGATGTTACCGACCGTAATATAAGCAAAAGGCAGGTTTGATAAAAGGTGAATAAATGGCCATATCCAGTGCAATAATTCTGCCGCAACCTGAATACTTAATTCACTGAGCAGCGGAAAAAACGGAAACAAGAGTAATCCCAGTAATACAAATGGTACCACCAGAAAGCTGACATAAGGCACCAGAATGAGATTCGCCAATGGTGCCAGCAGTGAACTTTGCTGGAACAGATAGAGTGAAAGCGGAAACAACGCCAGGGTAATAATAAACTGTAAACGAATGCACTGGGCAATTTTCCGAGCAATGTTTTGTCCGCTTTGCCCCAGGCCTAAATGATTAAGCCATACATCATTTCTCGCCGTGGCAACATCTGCCTGCAAGAGCGAAAAATTATCCGTAAAAGCATAGAGAATCACGGTTACAGCGATAAATGAAAACCAGAAGCCCGCTGACAAAACGGATAACGGATCCCATATCAACACCAGAATCATTGCCAATCCGAGCGCATCAACCGGCCTGAAATGACGGCGCAACAACGCTGCTGCCGCGAAACTTAGCAACATAATCAGGGCACGTTGCGTCGGAATTGACAGGCCAGCAAGCAATGCATAAAAAATGGCAATCATCACGCCAAGAATAATGCCTATATGCTGCGCGGGTAGATGCTGCAAGCAGCGTAGCGGTACCAGCATCGCAACCAGCCAACGTCCAAAGATATAACCAAACAGGTAAGCCAGGCCAATGTGTAACCCGGAAATGGCCATTAGATGGTTGGTGCCAGTGTGTAATAGGTCCTGCCATTGTCCAGGCTGAATTTTTACACGCTCGCCCACCGCCAGCGCCGTCACCAGACCCGTCATCGCAGTCGATGTTGGCGTGTGATAAAAACTTATTGCATGATCAGCCGCCAGCCATTGTCCAATAGACTGACTAATTTTTTGTCGATACGCATCAATGGAGGTGACCGCAGCGGCAGATAAGCGTTGATTGTACCAGCCGGATTCCGCTACCGGCCTTCGAACATAACCGCTGGCATCAATTCCCCGCTGGAATAACCAGCCCTCGTAATCAAACCCGCCGGGGTTAAAAAAACCATGTGGGGGTTTTAAGCGCACCACAAATTGCCATATTTCACCAGCATGAACCGCTGCTACTTTGAATTTTTTACTGTAATACCAGCTCAGGCGTATTTTTCGTGGGGTGTATTTAGCGTATTTTAATTGTGTTGCTGCCGATAAGCGCAATCTTTCTGGCACCCCTTTAGTGACAATGACAGGTTCAAAGTGCTGGACCGACAGATAAAAACGCTCTACCCGTTTTTCATTAACCGGGATGCCGATAATTTGACCTTCTACCCGAATTGTTTTACCCGCCAGCGCTTCCGGCAAACGGTGTTGCAGCGCCTGGTGGGCAAAAAATACTGCCCAGCTCATTCCAGCTACCGCCAGTAACAGTGCCTTCAGGCAATATTGCAGCCTGTGGTAACTAAAACGCACAACGGTATAAAGCACTGTGAGTACCAGTGCAACCGGCAGCACAATCAACAGGAAAGAGGTTAAACTGGGCAATTGCGCCCATTGCTGAACCAGCACAACACCACTAAGAAAAAAAAGTGCAGACAAAAACATCCGTGTCCATCCTGTTAGCAACAACCTGAAACTGAATATTACACGAAGCCACAGAATGATCACAGCTCGACGCAACATTCAGGTTAAGGCTATAATGTATCTCTAATTTTTATCCATAATCACTCGAGCCGCAATTAATTATCCCATGCCACGCAAGTTTTTTCAGCGCTTAATGCCTGACCCATCAAAGATAAAGAATAACAAGAGCTTATCTATATTTGGTGATGTTTTACATGAGCCTAATCTATGGCATCTGAACCGCCGCTCAGTCGCTGGTGCCTTTGCCGTAGGGCTATTTTTTGCCTGGGTACCACTGCCTTCACAGATGATTATGGCCGCTGCGGCAGCCATCTGGCTGCGTACCAATCTACCTCTATCCATTGTGCTGGTATGGATTACCAACCCGCTGACAATCCCCCCAATGTTTTATTTTGCCTACCTGGTCGGTACCTGGATATTGCATACACCACCTTCCACTTTTGCCTTTGAACCCAGCCTGCAATGGTTATTGCATGGGATGCAAACCAGCTGGAAACCCTTCCTGACCGGCTGTGCAACGATGGGCATTGGTTCCAGCATCCTGGGATATTTTGGCGTACAAATCTTATGGCGTTACTCCATTTATAAACGCCGTAAATCCAGAAGACTAAAAACCAGAAAATAATGCTCCGGAAACCCCAACAGAAAATCATTATTGGCATGTCAGGTGGTGTCGACTCTTCAGTCGCTGCACTGCTACTGCTGCAACAGGGTTACACCGTTGAAGCACTCTTTATGAAAAACTGGGAAGAAGATGATAACGCAAGCTACTGTGCAGCAACTGAGGATCTGGCCGATGCCACAGCGGTATGTGGAACACTGGGCATTAAACTGCACACGGTAAACTTTTCCAGCGAATACTGGGATCGCGTATTTCAGCATTTTCTTGATGAATACAGTGCTGGCCGTACCCCCAACCCAGACATACTGTGCAATAAAGAAATTAAATTTCGCGCCTTTCTGGAGCACGCACAAACCTTGGGCGCAGATAAAATAGCGACCGGTCATTACGCACAACTCGACAATGTGGAGAATAAAGTGCGCTTATTGCGTGGCATCGACAACAATAAGGATCAAAGCTATTTTTTATACTCCCTGAATCAATATCAGCTGAGCCATACATTGTTCCCGGTTGGTCAATTTAACAAAAACCATATTCGTCAACTAGCGAAAACAAATAATCTTATCACTCACAACAAAAAAGACAGTACCGGCATTTGTTTTATTGGTGAACGGCGCTTTAATACTTTCCTGGAAAAATTTCTTCCAGCACAACCTGGCACGATAAAAACACTTGAGGGGGATGAGTTGGGAACGCATAACGGTTTAATGTATTACACGCTCGGTCAACGTAAAGGACTGGGTATTGGTGGCATCAAAGATACCGCTGAAGACCCCTGGTATGTGGTTGAAAAAGATTTAACCAGTCATACTTTAATCGTTGCCCAGGGACATAACCATCCGCACATATTCAACGATACACTAGAAGTAAAATCGTTGCACTGGATCACCGAAAAACCACCAGAAAACACCCGCATGACAGCAAAAATACGCTACCGTCAGAGCGATCAGAACTGCACCCTTAGCACGCTCAGCAAGCACCGTTTTCGTGTCGACTTCGAACAGGCACAACGTGCCATCACACCGGGTCAATCTATCGTTTTTTATAACCACGAAATATGTCTGGGTGGTGGTGTAATTGAAACCATGTATAACCACTAATCAGTCGCTAATCAACAAGTAAAATATTCAATATGTCGCATTCAATACACGATAAAACCCTCGCACTGGCGGGCATTTTCCAGGCTGCTTCACTGGTTAAACAAATTGCCAACAAAGGCATAGCAAACAGCGCAATAATTGAATCAAGCATAGAAAGCCTGTTTCGTTTTGAGGTCAATAACGTCGCTGATGTCTATGGCAACATTGCCGGTATCGGTCATGGTTTGCGTGTCTTACACGAACAACTTAATGGTGAGCCAACCACGCGTGATTTAGCTATATCCAAATACGTTATTTTACTTATCGCCCTGGAGAGAAAGCTTTCTCGCAACAAAAAAATGCTTGATCAAATAACCAGTCGCCTGCAAACCATTGAAGCCCAGCTTGAATTCTTTAGCCTCAGTCACAATACCATTTTTAGCAAAATTGGCGAGCTATACAAATCCACCATTAGCACCCTGGGCACAAAAATTATTGTGAGTGGAGGACAGCCTTACCTAAGCAATGAAATCAATGCGAGTAAAGTCCGTTCACTGTTGCTGGCGGGCATCCGTGCTGCCGTATTATGGCAACAATGTGGTGGTTCACGCTGGCAAATCCTGTTTAATCGTAAAGCCTATCTACAGGAAAGTGAAAAAATTATTGGCCAATTATAATCCCCCTGCATTTTCACTAAATACTAAATATTATATTATCATGTCAAAAACACTGTTTACCATCGACGAATCATCACCACTGCCTGACTTTAGCTCGCTTTATTTAACCCTTGATATTGCTGAAATTCGTATTCCTTCTATGCGAAAAGCCATTGCCTTACTAAAAACACAGCAGCCCGATTTTATCCTCGCCGAATTTGAATACGGTTACGGGAATAATTATGCCGGCATCAACATCAGTAATTTAGATGTCCTGTTATACAGCCTGCAAAAATATTCACCACAATCAAAAGTTATTGTCCTGGTAGAAAAAAACGAACTTCAGTATATTGATAAACTCAATACGATTATTCAACTTCATGCGGTGCTACAATTTCCTGTCACTGCGTCACAAATAGACCCTGTTTTTAGATGTCTATAAAAATGCCTATAATGGGCAATTTAAAAAATCCAGTAACGCATTAAAGACCTGATCCATCGTCTGTAACCGGACTGCCTCACGCTCACCTTCAAAGTTAAACGGAAATGCAACGGTGCTTTTACCGCGTCTACCCCAGCACAACCACACCAGCCCGACAGGTTTGTCCTCAGTTCCACCATCCGGCCCCGCAATGCCGCTAATACTCACCGCCACGTCTGCCAATGTATGCGCAAAAATTCCATCACACATTGCCAGCACTGTCTCGCCACTGACAGCCCCAAACTCTTTTAGAGTTGCTGCAGAAACATCCAGCACACTGTATTTCATCGCATTACTGTAACTCACCATCGAGCCTTCAAACCAGGTCGAACTACCTGGTAGATCAGTAATAATTTTCGCCAGCCAGCCCCCCGTACAGGATTCCGCTGCCGCCAGGGTTATACCGCGTGCTTGCATGCACTCGCCTAATTGCAACGCAAGCGTATGTAAAGTTTGTTCAGTTACCATTAATTATTAATCCTGTTTAAAAGCCAAAGGGGTCAGGTCTTTGATTTATGATTTTTCAAGAGCCCACTCACCGTGGTGTAATGAATCCCAAAATATTCGCCAATTTCTTTCAGTGTATAGCCACCGCTTTGGTAGGCTTTAACTATCGCTGCATTTCTGTCTCGGCTGCTTGCTTCGTATTCGCTGAGTTCTTTCGCTGGCAGCCTTCTCTGTGCCCGTGGCACTTCGCTCAAATCCTTATTTCCATCGACCATGGTCTG